>ERZ887851.1529-NODE-1529-length-19728-cov-16.260763_pt1 | contig 19728 bp, 19 predicted proteins | sample MGYA00521100_ERZ887851 | MGnify/ENA primary metagenome ERZ887851 (study PRJEB32303, sample SAMEA104408602) | aquatic metagenome | biome: Brackish water; feature: Pelagic; material: water | place: Baltic Sea | collected 2014-06-06T16:11:00 | depth 11,444 m ... | reverse complement strand
TAAAACAATCGCCATCAATGCCTGCCGTTGCGAAAAGCCTGCGCGCATTAAAATATGGTGCAGATGAGTTCGATCGGCATGGAAGGGCGATTTGCCTTTGCTGACTCTGCGTACCATGGTGCTAGCCATATCCATCAGCGGGATAGCAACCAGCCAAAGTGCTGTTGCAGGCTGAATAACTGCGTGTTTGCTCTGAGTAAAGTGAATCATGGCTATTGCCACGGCGCAGCCTAGAAAGGTGCTGCCGGCGTCGCCCATAAAGACCTTGGTTTTAGAGAAGGGTCCGATAGTGAGATTAAACAACAGGAAGACGGCTATAGAGGTGGCCATATAGGCGAGCAGGGCGACTTGGTTGTCTGGTGCTTGGCCATTGGCCAATAATAGCAAGCTGAGCAGCGAGACAATCGTCAGCGAGCCGGCCAGGCCATCTATGCCGTCGACCATATTGTAGGCATTTCAGAGTCCGGTAATCGCCACCGCCGTAAAGGGAATCGCCAAGAGTCCTAGATTAATGACGCCAAACCCGGCTAGGTCTCCGAGATCCTGCAGGCTGGCACCGCCAATAGTTGCCAAGCTGGCGCCGGCGACAAGTTGCATAGTCAGCCGATAGTAGGGATGTACTGGATAGCGATCGTCCAGAGCCCCTATAAAGGTTATAAGGCCGCAGATTAGCGCTATGCCAATAAAGCTTTCGGGGAGATTGAGGAACAGGACAGCACAGAATAACACCGAGAGGTAGATAGAGATGCCGCCCACTAGCGGCACTGCGCCAAGATGTACTTTACGGCCCTGGGGGCGGTCAAGCAGCCCGGTGGCATGAGAGATAGGGATCAGTAATTTGGTAAAGGCAAAGCTAAGCAGAGCGACGCCTGCGAGGGATGGTAGATACTGAATCATCTGTTTTTCTCCGTGACTAATTCCGTTTAGGTTTAAGCTGGTTCTTTAGAGACCTTGGCCTCTCCTTGAGCTGTTTCTCGGCGTCTCTAGGCTGGCTAATGTAGCCGAAGCTTAGTACTTAATACGCGGCTTACAGAAAGTCCTGTTACTCTCTTCGAATCTTGGTTTGCGTGCTTCCCATCCTAGGGCTGCGACGGCGACCGCCCAAGTATGCCTCTTTCTGACTGAGGCTTCTAGTGTTTCTAATCAGCTTAATGTTGCATTATCGACAGATTGACAAAGATCTACCTTCGATCTGCAGACATAAAAAAAGGGCTGCATTTCTGCAGCCCTTCTTAAATTTGGCTCCACCTCTTGGATTCGAACCAAGGACCCAATGATTAACAGTCATTTGCTCTACCAACTGAGCTAAGGCGGAATTGTCTGTTTCGACAAGGCGGCATTTTAGGTGGCATAGCGGGCAGAGTCAACAATTTCTGGGTACTTAATTGGGGCTATTCTCAGCTTCTCGGCAATGTCTGGTTATGGGTCAATCTAGCTGCACTCTTGCTACACTCTGGGGAATATTTAAGCCTTTGCTAAGCTGAGTATCTGGCCGAGATATTTTTCGTGCTCACAATGCGTTTGAATTCTTATAGGCTGTATAATCTTGTCCAACTTAGCCTGAGGGTCTGCTGTTTGTGGAAGGGAATTTATTTGTATCAGGTTAATCGCATAACCAGCTGTCTATTTATTACAGCCTTACTTCTTATAACTGAGGTAGGTCTTGCCCAACCTCAGGTGCCCGTTCAGAGGTTGGTCGAACAACAGTTTGAGCCACTATTCAGTGAGATTTCGGTACAGCTATCGAAAGATAAGCAGCGCTATCTCAATGACCCCATGGCCTATCAAGACTTTATTGACCTTAGATTGCGGCCACTCTGGGATATGTCTTCCACCGCCAGGGCGCTAGTCGGGCGGCAGAATTTTGAGGCAATGACCGAAGCGCAGCGACAGGCTCTGGTTGAGGCTGTGAGCAATACGATGGAGCGCTACGCCTTTGAAGGCCTAGGAAAGTATTCTGGCCAGCAGTTTCGCATAGTGGATGTGGTGATTAATCAGCAGGCCGGAATGGGTTGGATTCAGGTGTTAATGGAGTCGTCACTGATACCAGATATTGTTTTAGACGTACTGATTAAACAGACTGAGCCTGAGAAGGGCACTTGGCAGGCGGTCGATATTCGCTTTAAGGGAATTACCTATGTGTCGGTCAAAAAACATTCCTTCCGCGAGACCATTGAAGAACAGGGTATAGATACATTGATTAATGACTTAAAACGCAAGAATCTCGAGTATTTCGCTGATCTCTGCACTAAAACCCAGAGTAACGGCAGGGCTCCTTGCGCCCCGAGAGCAGAATAAAGATGGCCGACGTTTTACCCATGCCGCCATTGACAGTGGTCAGTGACTACTCCCCCGCAGGAGATCAGCCCGAGGCGATTAAAAAGCTGGTTCAGGGCCTTGAAAATGGCCTCTCTGCTCAGACCCTGTTGGGTGTGACCGGGTCCGGTAAAACCTTTACCGTGGCCAAAGTCATGGAAGCGGTGCAGCGCCCGACCATCGTAATGGCCCACAACAAAACACTGGCGGCGCAGCTCTACGGCGAGTTTAAAAGTTTCTTCCCCAATAATGCGGTGGAGTATTTCGTCTCTTACTACGACTACTATCAGCCGGAAGCCTATGTGCCTTCCTCTGACACCTTTATTGAAAAAGACGCCGCGGTAAATTCCCATATCGAGCAGATGCGACTGTCGGCCACTAAAGCGCTAATGGAGCGTCGCGATGTAATCGTTATTGCCACTGTGTCGGCAATCTATGGTCTAGGTGATCCCAAAGCCTATATGAAGATGCTGTTGCATCTCTCCCGCGGTGAAAAAATTGATCAGCGAGATATTCTTCGGCGGCTTGCCGAGCTGCAATACAAGCGTAACGACATAGATTTCGACCGCTCCTCTTACCGAGTTCGCGGCGATGTCATTGACGTTTATCCGGCTGACTCGGACTATGAAGCCCTACGCATTGAGTTGTTTGATGACGAAGTGGAAAGTCTCACGCTTTTCGACCCATTAACCGGTGAAGTGCTGCGCAAAGTGCCACGCTATACCGTCTATCCCAAATCACACTATGTGACGCCCCGCCACACGGTGGTTGAGGCAGCAGATAAGATTATTCTCGAGCTGGATGAACGCCTTACTCAGTTGCGCTCAGTGGACAAGCTGGTTGAGGCTCAGCGCTTAGGTGAGCGGGTGCGCTACGACAGCGAAATGATGCGCGAGCTGGGTTACTGCAACGGCATTGAGAACTACTCTCGCTATCTCTCCGGCCGACCACCTGGGGATCCGCCACCGACATTGTTTGATTACCTACCTGACGACGCGCTGCTGATTATTGACGAATCCCATGTTACCGTGCCGCAGATTGGCGGTATGTACAAAGGCGATCGTTCGCGCAAGGAAACCTTGGTTGAGTACGGCTTTAGACTGCCCTCAGCCCTCGACAATCGTCCTCTGCGCTTTGATGAGTGGGAAGGCTTGGCGCCACAGATGATTTTTGTTTCGGCGACACCGAGCCGCTACGAGGCCGCTAACGAAGGGCAGGTTGTTGAACAGGTGGTGCGACCCACGGGATTATTAGATCCCGAGATTGAAGTTCGACCTGCGCTCAACCAGGTAGACGATGTACTCTCCGAGATTCATCGCTGCGCCGCAGCCAATGAACGTATTTTGATTACCGTGCTGACCAAGCGCATGGCCGAAGATCTCACCGACTATCTTGCCGAGCACGGCGTTAGGGTGCGCTACCTGCACTCAGATATAGACACAGTAGAACGAGTAGAAATTATCCGCGATCTGCGCCTTGGGGAATTTGATGTGCTGGTGGGTATCAACTTGCTGCGAGAGGGCTTGGATATGCCTGAGGTTTCTCTGGTGGCAATTTTTGATGCTGACAAAGAAGGCTTTCTGCGCTCCGACACGTCACTGATTCAGACCATTGGTCGCTCCGCCCGCCATGTGCGCGGCAAAGCCATACTCTATGCGGATAAGATTACCGGCTCTATGGGTCGGGCGATTGATGAAACTAAGCGTCGTCGCGCCAAGCAGATTGAACACAATGCATTGCATGGACTGACTCCTATAGGTATCACCAAATCGGTAGCCGATATTATGGAAGGCGCCTATGCCGGACAGGGTAAAACCAAGCGTGGCAAGAAGGTTGCTGAGGGTCTTGGGCGCTATGATCTGGATGAGCCTCCAGTGCCGATTCGCGATATTGCCAAAGAACTCAAACGTCTCGATGAAAAAATGTATCAGCATGCGCGTAATCTAGAGTTTGAAGAGGCGGCTCAGGTCCGCGATGAGATTGGTAAATTGCGTGAGCGGAGTTTAGCGTCGTAGGGTGGCGCTACAGGCTTTTGGTGGCCCAATTCTTTACTCCAACATTTTGCGCGTTTCACTCTGTTATCCTGAGCACCAGGCTTTGTCATCCCCACCGCCAAGCTTTGTCATTTCGACCGCCAAACTTTGTGATCCCCACCGCAAAAATTTGTCATCCCGACCGCAGTGGAGGGATCTCAAGTAAACTGCAGAACACTCCAGATCCCCTGCGATCTGTTTTAATTGCTCAGTATTTCACCGATTCTCTCAAGACAGCCTTCCATACTGTTGCGAATAAAGGACTCAAATGCCACTGGTGTCACAGTGGTCTCCCAAATCAGTCTGCAGCCATCGGCGTTGGCAATCACCTGCATACTGGCATGATGCGACTCCAGTGGCGCAGGGGCTTCAAAACACGAATATTCCATGGTCCGCTGTTTAGGATCACGACTTAATATCCTTTCTTTAATATTACCTGCACCTGGCAGAGACAGTGAACGTACTTCACCGTCAAATGTGCAGCTGGCAGCGCCAGGAACCCAATCAACTCGGTCCGGTGTTCCGACTATGGCCCATAGTTGGTCTGCGGAAGCGCTGAACTGGTGATCAAATTTTACTGACATGGGGAAGTTCCCTAGTGATTTTTAGTTGTTGTGCTTGCGGGACAGGGGGTGATGGTAACTGATTGCTCTGTCAGCTACCAAGCTTGGATTTTGGGGCTGGGTTATCTCAATCGGTTGGTAGACATTTATTTGATATCGCTCAGGGTGATGGAGTTGGTTGCCATGGGGCAGGAGATCCTTCGGCTGCGCTCAGGATGACAGGGTAAGGAGTCCCGACCGCCAAGCTCTTTAGTCTCGACCGCCAAGCTCTGTCATCCCGACCGCAGTGGAGGGATCTCAACCAGTTGGCTACGAGCTTTCCCTAAGCTATAAATAACCACTACACATTCTCACAGACAATAAAAAAGGCCACCTCTTGCGAGGCAGCCTTTTCTATTTTAGTGGCGGACCGGACGGGACTCGAACCCGCGACCTCCGGCGTGACAGGCCGGCATTCTAACCAGCTGAACTACCGGTCCGCATAAACTTTTAAAACTTGGTGGGTGGTACAGGGATTGAACCTGTGACCCTCGCCTTGTAAGGGCGATGCTCTACCAGCTGAGCTAACCACCCACTGAATGAGGGGCGCATTCTACCGAATTGGGATGGGCTGTCAAACCTTTTCTACTGCTATATACATATCTCTTCGGCGGCCCTAATATATGCCCCAATAGAGGCCATTCGAAAGCACAAAAATGCAAATTTACAAAGAGTTTAGTATCGAGGCAGCGCATCGCTTGCCGAATGTTCCAGAAGGGCACAAGTGCTCCCGTCTGCATGGTCATTCGTTTCTTGTGACTGTGGCGGTTGAAGGTCCAGTAGGGGAACAATCTGGTTGGATTATGGATTTTGGTGATATTAAAGCGGCTTTTGCACCGATCTACGATCAGCTCGACCACCATTACCTCAATGATATTGAAGGGCTGGAAAATCCCACTAGCGAAAACCTCGCGATCTGGATTTGGCAGCATCTCAAGCCTACGCTGCCACTGCTTAGCTGCATCACTATCAAAGAGACTTGTACCAGCGGTTGTATCTACCGCGGCTAGTGCCCCTCGCCGCTGAACCTAGCTGATCGAGTCAAGTCCCAGACCAGCGCCAACAGCATCAAGCTGATGGGTATGGTGCACAGCAATAACATCTGCTGCCAGCTAATCAAATTCAGTGCCCAGCCTGCCGATAGTGAAGCCAGTGCCTGTAGTGAAAACACCGTTGAGTCATTAAAGGCCTGAGCCTTAAAGCGATCGGATTCTTTATAGCTGGTGGGCAACAGTGCGGTGCCGGCGACAAAGAGAAAATTCCATCCCACACCCAGCAGCACCAACTGCAGCCAGAAGCCATTGACGCTGATATCGTAATAGCCGATGCCAATGGTGGCTCCGTAGCAAGCCAGTCCGGCTGCCATCAAGCCTCTAATGCCCAGCCATCTAAACAGCAGTGGCGCTATTAAAGAGGGCAGAAACATCGCTGCAATATGGCTTTGGATTACCCATTTGGTATCTACCAGCGAATGACCGTAGGTATGGTGCATGCTGATCGGTGTGCCGGTCATAACAAAGGACATCACCACAAAAGCCACTGCACCACTAGCTACGGCGAGAACAAATCCATGGCCGCACAGAATAGTTCGCAACGAGCCCGCAGCTATGGGTTTGCTGATGGTTTCAAGAGGGGCTGGTTTGTAAGCGCCCAGCAGCAATCCGCCACAGGCAATGGATAGGGCGCCAAGCCAGAACGAGCCCTGGTAGTCGACGGCGGTCATATGAGCGCCGAGAACGGCGAGTTCCGGGCCGACAAAAGCGGCCAGAATACCGCCCAGCATCACTATTGACGCGGCGCTGGCGCCAGACTCAGGTGCTACAGACTCCATTGCGGCAAAGCGCACCTGCTGCAGAGCGGAATTGGTAGTGCCGAGCAACACGGCAGCTAGGCAGAAGAGGCTAAAGCTACGTTGCTCCAAGGCTACAATGGCAATCGCGCAGGCGATTATACCGAGCCCCATAAAAGCCCAAAGTCCCTGTTTGCGGCCTAGGCGCTGCATTACTTTGGTGGCTGGCACAATACCCGCTGCGGTGCCGCAGATGGTCAGCGCCAATGGCAGTGTCGCCCATTCTGCCGCCGGGGCCAGATCGCTGCCCACCAAACTGCCCACCAAAATCATCAGCGCCATAATCGATGCTGCCAAAGCATTGCTTAGGGTTAAAATCCAGACATTAGTGAAGCCGTTCGCTGTGGTGTGTTGCATGCTGTTCTTGTTCCTGAAGAGGCAATTATTAAAGAGCCGGCTACTGACTGAGGCTTTCCCATTAATTGGCGTAGATCTTAAACGAGGTGTTAAGTAAGTTCGCTGAGCTTAGCATGGCGGTAGCTATGCCGTGAACATTGTGCCGCTGTTTTCTTGCGCTCTTTATCCAGCTTGCTACAAAGCGCTCTATTTAATTCTTTATTGAGTTATACCTAGTTGATACTAGTGATAGTTTGATTTTTTCGTTGTTAATAAAAAAATTTTCACCTATAGAAAAAGGCGCGATCTCATGACAGATAGTACACAACCAAGGGTTGCAGAAATTGTTTGTGATTATATTCTCGACAATCAGACTGTGGTGGATGCAGTGGATGCTTCCATAGCCTTAGATAAATTAAACATTGGCTCGCTGAAAAAAAATTCATTGATCATGGATCTTGGGGAGCATTTCGATGTTGATATTTCCAATCTGCAGATTGAATCCTTTGTCACCATTGCCGACATTATTGATCACATTAAACGAATGCTTGCCGCGCAGCTGTCGATAGAAGAATTGGCGGAGATTCAGCGTGCGGATCTTGCCGAATTCGAATCGAAAGCTTTAGATAGTTAGCCGCGTCCTTGCTTCGATGTAGGTCTTAAGTGTTTGAGCTTAACCGCCCAAGCTTGTATGCCTAGACCACCTTAACTGCTGTATACTGCGCCCTCTATTTTCACCCGCTGTGTATATCCAAGTTTGATATTGGTTCAGTTGGGTTTTCAATAATTTAAGGCACGGTTAATAAAATGGCACAGGTTGGCAGGTTTAATAAATTAGAAGTGGTTAAAGAAGTCGATTTCGGTGTCTATTTGGATGGTGGTGAGTTGGGCACGATTTTATTGCCTCAGCGCTATACGCCAGAGGATTTTGAGCTAGGCGACTGGATTGATGTTTTTCTCTACTTTGATTCTGAAGATCTGTTAATTGCCACTACAGAAAGCCCCAGGGTGGAAGTAGGGCGCTGTGAAATGCTCAAAGTCATAGACGTTAATAACGCCGGCGCCTTTATGGATTGGGGGCTGCCAAAAGATCTGCTGGTGCCTTACAGCGAGCAGCTCAAGCCTATGGAAGTAGGTTATTCCTATGTGGTCTACGTATTTCATGATCAGGATAGCGACCGTATTGCCGCATCTACACGTCTGCAGGACTATCTGGCTGAAGAGTCAGTATGGGTTAAGCCTCGTCAGGCGGTTAACCTGTTAATCGCTGGGCGCACCGATCTGGGTTACAAAGCGGTGATCAACGACCAGTATTTGGGGCTTATTTTCCGCGATGACGCATTTAGACCGCTTAAGGTCGGTGAGCGATTGCCTGGCTTTATTAAGAATATTCGCCCTGATGGCAAGATTGATCTGGTGATTTCTCAGGGAACTATGCAGGGTGATCACGACTTAGGTGAGCAAATTATTGAAAGTTTGCGCGCATCAGGTGGTGTATCAACTTTGACCGATAAAAGCCAGCCAGAGGAGATATACCGCACCTTTAAGGTCTCCAAGAAAAAATATAAACAGGCCCTGGGTTCACTTTACAGAAGCAAAAGAATTTTATTGAGTGCAGAAAAAATTCAGCTTGTTAAATGAATTTATATTCTTTTTTCCACGCCTCAAAAATCATGTTTTGAGGGTTAAGAGTGTGACTGCGCTCTTTACCGAACACTTCATCGGTCACCACAGAGAGTTTCTCAATGGATTCACGGACCCCAGGAATATAGGCTCGCGCTGCATCGGTCAGCTCTAAACCTCGGGGCAAGCGAATAAATAATGCGCAGCCAAGCTGTGATTCAAGACCCTTAATCTGCTGACTAATCGTCGCCTGAGTCATATTCAACTCGGCAGCTGCCAGAGTGAAATTACGGTGACGGGCGGCGGCTTCGAAGGAGCGTAACCAGTTCAGAGGCGGTAGTCTTTTTTTAATCATTTTCATTTCTCGAGGTTACCCGGTCGCACTGTCTTGCCCGTCAATCAGTGTGCCTAATTCGGCGGCTGCTGTATGCAGAATATCACTGTAACCGAGCAATTGATCGAGAGTTTTACGCAATAGTGGCGCATGAATAAATAGGCAGGCACAGAGCCGTCCTCCAGCGTCCAAAATAGGCACAGCGCAGCCCGTCATACCGTCGACAAACTCTTCGTTGTCAGTGCCCATCTTGCGCTGTCTCGTGATTGTCAGAGCCGCCTCTAGCTGTTCTGCATCGACAATGGTATTGCGCGCGTACTGGCGCAGGGGCAGATGACTAATGATCTTTTGCCGGCGCTGTTTGGGCAGCGAGCTGAGATAGAGCTTGCCGCTGGCCGTGCACCAGGCCGGTGTATGGCTGCCCACTGGCAAGTTCAGCTGCAGAGGCCAATCCGACTGCACGCGATCGTAATAAATCATTTCGCTGCCATTGGCGATAGCAATACCGCAGGTCTCACCGGTCTGCTCAGTGAGCTTCTCGAGAATAGCGCGGCGCGCGGCACTAAAGCGCTGGCTGTGCAGCACGCCCCAGGCGACACCGTGCAAACGCAGTCCCGGAACAATCAGCCCGCGCATAGTCGTCTGCACCACGCCATCGCTCTCCAATTGATTGAGTAGGCGATGAATACTCGGTTTGGGAATGTTCAGTAAAACGGCGAGATCAGCTGGCGACAGTGGTCGCTCAGCTGTGGATACCGCCTCAATAATGTCCATTACCCGACTAATGCTCGAGCCTTTCTCTCTGCCGCTGGTTTCCATTTCCATTCAGTCCTTTAACTCATTGTAGGCATAGAGAACAGGGCACCTTCACGGACACCGGCCGAAGGCCAGCGCTGAGTGATGGTTTTACGCTTAGTATAAAAGCGCACAGCATCCGGGCCATAGGCGTGCAGGTCGCCAAATAGTGAACGCTTCCAACCACCAAAGCTATGGTAGGCAACAGGTACTGGCAGGGGAATATTAATGCCCACCATACCCACTTGTATATTGTCTGAGAAGTAGCGCGCGGCTTCACCGTCGCGGGTGAATATGCAGGTGCCGTTACCATATTCATGGGCGTCGATAAGATCCATCGCTGCCTGCATGCTGTCGACACGCATAACCTGTAATACAGGACCAAAAATTTCAGCTTTATAGCTTTCCATGTCCGCAGTAACGCTGTCAATTAATGTGCCGCCGACAAAGAAACCGTTTTCATGACCGGCTATTTCAGGCTTGCGACCGTCCACTACAATGGTGGCTCCTTGCTGCTCAGCACTGTCTATATAGCCAACCACTTTGTCTTTGTGCTGCTGAGTAATCACCGGGCCAAAATCATTGTTACTGTCGCTGTAAGGGCCGACATTTAGGGCTTCCATAGCGGTGCTCATTTTACTCACCAAGGCATCACCGGCAGCATCGCCAACTGCTACTGCCACAGAGAGCGCCATGCAGCGTTCGCCAGAGCTACCAAAGGCGGCACCCAGCAGCTGGTTCACGGCATTGTCCATATCCGCATCGGGCATCACAATGGCGTGGTTCTTGGCGCCACCTAGAGCCTGGCAGCGTTTGCCATTGGCACTGGCGGTGCTGTAAATATATTCTGCAATAGGTGTTGAACCGACAAAGCTAACTGCCTTGATACGCTCATCATGGAGCAGCGTATCCACTGCCACTTTGTCGCCATTGACCACATTCATCACGCCATCGGGAAGGCCAGCTTCTTTGAGCAGCGATGCTATATACAGAGTAGAACTAGGATCGCGCTCAGAGGGCTTGAGGATAAAACAGTTGCCGCAGACGATCGCCATGGGATACATCCACAGCGGCACCATCGCGGGAAAGTTAAACGGCGTAATGCCGGCCACTACACCCAGGGGTTGAAACTCACTCCAGGAATCCACAGCAGCTGCGACATTTTTGCTGTGCTCGCCTTTTAACAGTTCTGGCGCGCCACAGGCGTATTCAACGTTTTCTATACCGCGCTGCAGTTCACCGGCGGCATCATGGGAAATCTTACCGTGCTCTTCGCCAATCATTTGGCAAATTGTATCGGCGTTCTGTTCCAGCAGATCTTTAAACTTAAACATCACTCGAGCGCGCTTTATAGCAGGGGTATTGCGCCATTCAGGAAAGGCTGCCTGAGCCGCTGCGATGGCCTCTTCAACGGTGGCTTTTGATGCCAGTGAAACCTGCTTGCTGACGGCGCCAGTGGAGGGATTGTAGACATCCTGAGTGCGTTCGCTGTCAGTGATCTGTTGACCGTTGATAAAATGTCCGACTGTGGCCATGGTTTGTATCCTTTTAATAAAGTGTCAAAAATGAATTGTTAATAAGTGGCTCTTGCAAAACGCACTACCAAAGTTTTTTATAGATCTGAATAATTTCCTCAGCGCTGGGCACTCGGGGATTATTGCCGGGAGAACCTGAGCCAATAGCCTGCTCGGCCATGGTCTCGAGATTGCCAAAAAAGTGCTCCCGAGAAATACCAAACTGCTCTGGAGTCGGCACCTGTAATTCTTCATTGATAGCATAGAGTTCAGTCATCAGCTTGGCATTGGCCTGCGCATCGCTATCACTCATCTCGGCTACACCCATGGCCCGTGCACAATCGGCATAGCGCTCTGGCGCTGCTGGGATAGAGTATTCAGTAACTGCTGGCAACAACATGGCATTGGAGAGCCCATGAGGAACATGATAGAAAGCGCCAATCGGACGGCTCATGCCGTGGACCAGAGCCACAGAGGCATTAGAAAACGCCACACCAGCCAGCGTAGAGCCCAGCATCATAGCCTCGCGAGCGTCACGGTCGCTGCCATCGTGAAATGCACGACGCAGATTCGGCGCCAGCAGCTTCATGGCGGCAATCGCCTGAGTGTCGCTATAAAGGCTAGCCTTCTTGCTGACATAGGCTTCCATGGCATGGGTGAGGGCATCGATGCCAGTATCTGCTGTAGTGCGTGCCGGCAAGCTCAGGGTTAGTTCATAGTCCACCAACGCTGCTGTAGGCATAAAACCAATACCCACACAGAGCATTTTTTCGTCGTTGCTTTCATCGGTAATAATGGTCACGCGAGTGGCTTCAGAGCCAGTGCCCGCGGTGGTAGGTATAGCAATAATCGGCAGGCCCGGCTCGCTGACTATGCGGGGAAATTTATAGTCGCGCATTACGCCGCCATATTTTCCAAGAATACTGATCGCCTTGGCACTGTCTATTGGACTGCCGCCGCCAACCGCAATAATCGAATCATAGCTGCCATCGCGGACCATCTCGACCCCGGCCTGAATTGAACTGACCGTGGGTTCGGGAACCGTGTCATCAAACACATCGGAGTGAATACCCAGTGCGGTGAGGCTCTCCTGAATACGCGCCACATACCCCAGTTGCACCATCATTTTGTCTGTGACGATTAAAGGCCGCTGACATTCCAGCGCGTTGACGATGCTGCCAGCCTGCTGACTGGCGCCAGCACCCACTTGCAGGATGCGTGGCAGGATAATTTGCACGGACATTTTGTTACTCCCCTGAATTCTTATGTTTGTGCAGGCGATATTACACGCATATTTAGCACTTAAATAGCATAACGATACGATTTGTATTGTTTTTGGCGAGAAATGATCGAAGACATTAAAAAACTAAGGCCAAGGCCCTAAAAATCATTGGGACTGAGGGGCGCAAGCCGCTCTAAATTGAATGGTATGAGAGTCTCTGGGTGCGCAGAGGAATAGGGCTGCAAAGCCCATATGCTGGGCCTTTCACGGTTTGATTATCAGGGTTGTTGAGGCATAAAAAAGAGCCACACCACTGACTAAAGCGGCGCAGCTCTCTATTTTAGGTTTTGCTACTAGCTCCTTGTTCTAGAGCTTTTTACTGCTCTACTTATGTGGGCAGACCAAGAATTTCTCACCTGTGGCTTGCTTTACATACTCTCGGATAATTTCTGGCTGCAGCATCTCCTCGAAAGAGATCTCCTGACTGTATTGGCTAGCGAAAGTAGTGGTGATTTCTTTCGCCACTCGCGCACGCATCTGGCCAAATCGTTCCATGCCGATGCGGCCAATCATAGGTGTTAACAACCAGCCTCCAAGACCCCACTGCATACCAAATGATCGGTTCAAAATGGTTGGCGATTGATCCAGGCCACCATAGATATAAACCTGCTTGTGAATATCTGAACCATAGCGGCTGTATTCTTTCGCCGTCTTGTTGGCTGCAATTTCCATAGCCGCGAGTATCTGCCCTGGCAGCTTGCCGCCATTACCACCGCCGGTAGCGTCAAATGCCAAGGTAGCGCCGGTGGCGATTAAGGCAGCAACCAAGTCCTCCATAAAGCTCTCATCGCTGGTGTTGCAGACATACTCTGCACCCAGACCCTTTAGCAGGTCGACCTGCTCTGCTTTGCGCACTATATTGACCAGGGGAATGCCGTCGTCCTTACAGATCTTAACCAACATTTGGCCGAGATTTGAGGCTGCAGCAGTGTTGACTAATGCTGTGTGGTTCTCCATTTTCATGGTTTCAACAAAGGCTAGGGCGGTTAAAGGGTTAACAAACGACGAGGCCGCTTCAGCAGAAGTAGTGCCGTCATTCATTACCAGGCAGCTCTGCGCTGGCACGCAGCGATACTGGGCATACATAGCGCCACCGGCGACACCTACGGTCTTGCCGATAAGCTGTTTGGCATTGGCACCCGCATCGACGATCACACCAGAGCCTTCATTGCCGGCCTGCATGGCTTGATCCAATCTTGGGGTCATAGCTTTCATCAGCGCTGGGCGCACTTTCATTGAGGCTACAGTGGCATCACCTGAACCGGATACAGTGAGACTGTCCAAATCCGCGGCAAAGGTTGTCAGAAGAGCGAGATCCGATGGGTTAATGGGCGATGCTTCTACCTTGATCAATACTTCATTTTCTTTGGGTATGGGCATAGCGACGTTAACAATAGAGATGGTGATATCGCCATCGCTGGTAACTGTTGATCTGATTTCTTTGGAAGTCTGTTCTGACATGTTTGGGTTCCCCTGCTTTTAAGTGATGTTTCTAATTGACGGTTCTAATCGGCGGTTTATGTTTGCTAGCTGATTTGTTTATTATTATGACAGTTAGACTGTCATGACATTAGCCACGTCATATAAACATACTGTCATGAAAAAGCAAACAGTGGCGAAGTACGCAGGCTCTATTAACTGATTTTTAAAAAAATAGATGGGCTTAATAAATGAGTCGTTGGTAAATCCGAGAAGGGCTTTTTACTAGCAGTTTTGAACAGCCGCTTTTATCAGAGCCGCTTAGCTTTAGGCTACTCCCCCAGTGCCTTTATACCAATGGCGGTGCCGTTAAATTCGTTGCTCAGGTCTTGCCAGAGTTTTACTGACTCGCGGTAGAAGGTGACACCTTCCTCGGTAAGATAGTTGGAGCGAATCACTGCCGTATTGCGGGCGGTATTACCACTGCCGAGATAGTTCTTTTCCAGCACTGCGACATTGGTGATGCCGTGGTATTTTGCCAGATGGTAGGCGATGCCGGCGCCAATAATCACTACGTCATAGTGCTTTTTAAGCTCTGTGGCAGGATTAAAGTGGTGCGTGCCCGGGTACTCACTGTTGAGCCCATATTTTAAAAGTCCAAATGGCATGGTGCCTCCAGAGTGCTGGCGGCGACTTGTTTAGCCGCCGAGAAACACCACCGTTTTATTGCCGTCGAGAAATACTCGCCGCTCAATGTGATAAGTGATTGCCTTACTCAGAGCAGTGCTTTCGTTGTCACGGCCAACTCTGACTAAATGTTCCGGCTTGTAGTTGTGGTTAACGCGGGTCAGGATCTGTTCGATAATCGGCCCTTCATCGAGATCGGAAGTGACGTAGTGAGCGGTTGCGCCGATCACTTTAACACCTCGTTCATAGGCCTGATGATAGGGTTTAGCGCCTTTAAATCCAGGCAGAAAAGAGTGGTGAATATTGATGCAGCGACCGGACAGTTGTGCCGACAGCGTATTGGACAGAATCTGCATATAGCGAGCCAACACCACTAGCTCAGTGCCGCTGTCGTCAATAATTTCCATCAGCCGTTGCTCCTGCTGAGCCTTGGTGTCTTTGGTCACTGGCAGGTGGATAAAGGGAATGCCTTCACGTTCAACCATGGCGCGCAGGTCAACATGGTTGGAGACCACTGCGGTGACCTCCATATTGAATTCCCCTTTGCGGCGGCGGTATAAAATATCATCGAGGCAGTGATCGTATTTGGACACCATAATCAGCGTCTTAACCGGCACCTTGGGATCGTGGATATGCCAATCCATTTGAAAGCGCTGCGAGACTTCAGTGAAAGAGCCTTTGATTTGGTCAATAGAGGGCGAATTGTCTTGCGGACGAAACACAGCGCGCATAAAAAATTTGTCAGTAGAGTCGTCGTCAAACTGTTCCAGGGCGCAGATATAACAGTCGCGCTCGGCCAGATAGCTGGTGACGGCGGCAACTACACCAGTGCCTGCACGACAGGTTCCGGTGAAAATATAGTTGTTAGGCTCTTGTGGCATGGTGGTCATGGTATGGGTCCGCTAATAATTCTGCTGTCAGATAAAAGTTATACGTCGAGCAATTAAACTGGCTTTGAGGGACTCTCACAAAGCGCATGAATAATGCCGCGAAGTCTGTAGAATGGTCAATGAATCCGGGAGGAAATTAGCAAGTCTACTGTTCATAGATAGATGCGCTAATTATCTTTGTTGCCTGACTATTTCCAGACAATACAATACCTAAAAAATGCTTAAAAATCATAGTTTAAAAACGGCTAAATCATCAATCCTTAAGGCACTGCTACTCTGCGCAGTAGTGGCTCTGTCCGGCTGTAGCACCTACAAACCGACCAAGACCGCGGATATCTGTAATATTTTCCGCGGCGAGACCGATTGGTACAAAGCTGCGCGCAAGGCCAACAAACGCTGGGGGACACCCATTCCCCTGATGATGGCGATTATCAATCAGGAATCTAGCTTCCGGCACAATGTTCGCCCCGACCGACCTACGTTTTTGTTTATCCCGCTGCCGCGCAGATCTTCCGCCTACGGTTACGCTCAGGCTCAGGACCCAGCTTGGAACGACTATCGTCGCGACACCGGACACTGGAGTCACGATCGGGATAAGTTTGGCGATGCGATCAACTTTGTTGGCTGGTACACGGATAAAAGCCACAAAAATCTCGGCCTATCCAAGTGGGATGCCCCCAATCAATACCTAGCCTATCACGAGGGCTGGGGTGGATTTAAACGCGGCACCTACAAAAAGAAAAAGTTTTTGAGTGGCGTTGCGGCCAAGGTAAAGCGGCAAACCGACACGTACAGTGCTCAATTAAAGCAATGTCAGCCAGGGCTGGATAAAGCTGTAAAAGGATGGTGGCCTTTCTGATCAAGGCCGGCGCAGGCTCGAGCAGCTGCGACTCAACTGCCTCACAGCTGTAATAGCGAGCGCTACTTATAACAACTAAAAAAGATCGCTTATGAATCACTTCGACATGATTATTGTTGGCGCTGGTCTCTCTGGTATTGGTGCAGCCTGTCACTTGCAGTCCAAACACCCGAATAAAAGCTACAAAATTATCGAGAGCCGCGAGCGTATGGGTGGCACCTGGGATCTGTTTCGCTATCCGGGGGTGCGTTCAGATTCTGATATGCACACTCTTGGCTACAGCTTTAAACCCTGGTTAAGCACCAAGTCTATTGCCGATGGTCCAGCGATTCGCGACTACATCAAAGAGAGTGCTGCTGAATTTGGTGTCGACCAACATATTCAATACCAGCGCAAAGTCGTTGCCGCCTCCTGGGATAGCGCAACGGCAAAATGGACCCTTAGCCTGGAAAATACCGGTGACCTTGCCGGGTTAACTGCTGAGCCAGAAACCCTAACCTGCAACTTTATTTACAGCTGCACCGGTTACTATCGCTATGACCAGGGCTTCACCCCAGATTTTCCCGATGCGGATCAGTTTAACGGTCAGATTGTGCATCCTCAGCTGTGGCCGGAAGATCTCGATTACAGTGGCAAACGTGTAATTGTCATTGGCAGTGGCGCCACCGCCATTACTCTGGTGCCCTCAATGGCCAAGACAGCCGGCCATGTGACTATGCTTCAGCGCTCGCCAACCTATGTGCTGTCGCGCCCAGATGAGGATGCCGTGAGCCAAAAATTGCGGCGCTGGTTCCCGGAACAGTTGGCCTATGATCTGACGCGCTGGAAAAATGTTACCGCCCAAGCAATGTTATTTCAGCTCAGTCGACGCTTTCCCAATTATGTTAAAAAGCTGATTCGCAAAGTGGTACATGGATGGATGGGTGACGATTTTGCTATAGATACTCACTTTAATCCCAGCTACAAGCCCTGGGATCAACGGCTCTGTCTGGTGCCCAATGGCGACCTATTTCGCTCATTGCGCAAAGGCACTTCGAGCATAGTCACCGACCATATTGAACGTTTCACCGAAAATGGTATTTTGCTTAAATCTGGAGAGACCTTAGAGGCAGATATTATTATCACCGCTACAGGTCTTGAGCTATTGCTTCTTGGCGGTCTCAAGCTTGAAGTGGATGGTGTCGAGACCAAGGTCGCAGATAGCCTCACCTACAAGGGCATGATGTTTAGTGGCATTCCCAATCTTGCCCTAGCGGCGGGTTACACCAATGCCTCCTGGACATTGAAATGCGATCTCACCAGCAACTATGTCTGTCGACTCCTAAGCTATATGGACAAGCATAAATATCAATACTGTGTTGCCAATAATGACCCGAGCGTTAAGCGGCTGCAGTTTTTAGATCTCGCGTCGGGGTATGTAGACCGCGCCATTGATCAGTTTCCCAAGCAGGGAGATAAGAGTCCCTGGAAACTGCATCAGAATTATCTGTTGGATATTTTAAACCTTAGAGTAGGTTCAGTGCGCGATAAGGCGATGGGGTTTTATAGAGGGGGTAACTAGTAACACCCTATGGGGTGTTACTACCCGGAGGGCTCATCACGATGTGATTCGATAGATAGCCTCACACTAAATATTCATTGTTATTTAAAATCAACAGCTTACGGCGCCTGCTCATTTCATACCGCAGTTGGTTAATCAATAACATAGCGCTGACTCGTTTTGTGATTAAGCACAACAAAAAATAACGACTGGAATCAGTTGCCTAAATACTCAGCAGAACTTTTTTCAGCTCAGGCAAATCCTGTTCCACAACAGACCAAACGGCATCACAATCCATACCTAAATAATCATGGACCGAAATATTTCGAAAGCCTGAAATTTCTCGCCAAGGGATCATGGGATATTGAGTTTTCAAATCGTCGGACATTCGCTGGCTGGATTCAGCCATAATTTGCAGATTTCGTAACACAGCATCCTGCACCAGAGTGGATCGATAAAAGGCTTCTTTATCACTGCCGATATACTCTAATATCTTATCGATACAATAGAGCATATGCTCTACATACACCGCATCATCCTTGTGGTTCACAGAGGTTGAGCCTCCAGAACAATCTTGCTGCGCAACCTAGGGTGTAACGCTTTTTCAGTAACCACATCAACTTTGCGCCCTAGCAATTCAGACACATCCATTAAAAAACCACCCAGAGCCAATCCCGACCGGCCCGACTCTAGCTGTACCAGTAAATCCACATCGCTATCAGGTCCCGCATCATCACGAGACATAGATCCAAAAACACGGACATTTATAATGCCGCGCTGATGTGCAATATCTAAAATTTCTTGTCGATGATTGTTAATAATGGCATGCATACAATTACCTACTACTCCTCAACGCAAACACAAGTATGGCCTTTAAAACGAACCTTACCAGAAGAAAGCAGTGCCTGCTAAAACGCTTTCGCCGTATTGATCTGTGCGCCTCGCCCTTTGTCAAAATTAGAGACGGTATTTGGCATCACATTCGCCTTTTCGGCTAACCCTCTCACTGTCCAGTCTAGAGCGACAACGGCCATTTTACATTGCTTCGGAGTCAAAACGATACCCTGTCAGTCCAAGGATTGTTTGGTGTTTAATTCTGATGCTCATCGGGTTGATTGCCAAAATCAGAGCTAGGAGGAAATTTGAACGTCTTTGGGAGTCTGGCCAACGTTCGTTTTAAGTGATTACCACCGCAACTGCGGCTACTCCCCTTGTGAGTAACAAGGGGGCGGGGAGCGAAGTGGGAGAGGTGAATGGAATTTCTTTATCAATGCTTTATTATTGGATTTCTTCCATTAATAAATTTTTGAGGCATAAAAACCATCATTGCTGATGGGCTTTCTCTGCGTTTGGTGCACTTGGGTGGATTGACTAGTAACACCCTATGGGGTGTTACTACCCGGAGGGCTCACCGCATTGCGGCTCGGTCCAAGCTTGCTAGAGCAAGCTTGTCGAACCTGGTGTTTCTCATCCCCCGTCGCGGGCCATATACAAAAAAACCCACTGCCTGTAGTTGAGTTTTATGTGTTTTGGTAGATGGGTGGATTGACCAGAGACACCCTACGGGGTGTTTCTGCCCTGCGGGCTCACCGCGTTGCGGCTCGGTCCAAGCTTGCTAGAGCAAGCTTGTCGAACCTGGTGTTTCTCAT
>ERZ887851.1525-NODE-1525-length-19758-cov-20.647160_pt1 | contig 19758 bp, 5 predicted proteins | sample MGYA00521100_ERZ887851 | MGnify/ENA primary metagenome ERZ887851 (study PRJEB32303, sample SAMEA104408602) | aquatic metagenome | biome: Brackish water; feature: Pelagic; material: water | place: Baltic Sea | collected 2014-06-06T16:11:00 | depth 11,444 m ... | reverse complement strand
AGCTCAAACCGATAAGAGATTCGCCGATGATCAAGCAGAGAGCGATAAAAAAGTAGCAAACGCGAAGCAACAAGCAACGAATGCAACCGATGCTTTAACAGCCGCTTTAACTAACTTTAACAATATAGCAAGAGATGCCATTCAGGGATTAGGAGATAGCCTTGCACAATCTCAATTTAGCGCCTTCACTTCTGCGGACCCAAGTCAAATACAATCCGCTATTACAAACATACAAGGAGTAAATGTAGCTAAAGACGCTTTATCACAAGGAGATTCAAACGAAGATGCTACCCGTAAGCAACAAGAGTTTATTGCCATTGAATCAAAGAGAGCAGAAATAAGAAAAACCACATCAACAGCCACAAGAGTAGATCTTGAATTTGAACTTGAGAAGACAATTAAGATATTGGCACTTAGGAATAAATTTAGGGATGCCTTTAAATCTGGAGCAAGTAATGAAGATCTCCAGAAAATAAAAACGCAAATAGAGGCGGAAGAAAAACTTACTCAAGGAATTGGTAATCGACTAAAAAAGATTGGCATAACTGCAGAAGAAGGGATAGAGAGAGTGAAAGAATCATTTGCTCAAGGGGCTGATGAATTCATAGGTTCACTATCTAGCGGTATGGCAGACGCCATAGCGAATGGTGAAAGCTTGGGGGATGTTCTTAGAAGCGCCGCATCGGACTTTGCCAGCAGAATGGCTAAAGCAAGTCTTGATAATTTATTTAGGCAGGGTGCGGGTGCTTTGGGATCTATATTTGGCGGTGGAGTAGCACCAGTCGCTAGAGCTGAAGGTGGCATGATTTCTGGGGGCTCAGGAACTAAAGACGATGTGCCAGCAGTATTAATGGGTGGAGAATATGTGATGAAGAAAAGTGCGGTACAAAAGTATGGCCCCAACTTTATGAACTCTCTCAACAACGGCCAAATACAAGGCTATAATCAAGGTGGTATGGTTAGGACCGAGTCTGGAACTCAATCTTCGAGTTGGACCCCAAGATCAGACAAGACAGAAGAGAGAGATGGTTATAGAGAGCCTTCAGGAGACGTTAGAACAGAGTCTGGACTTTTGGCATCTTCTTGGACTAGGGAATCGTCCTATTTAAATGCAAAAAAATCAGAACTTGAAAAGGGCTTGAATTATAGGTCTGATTCTGGAATTCTCATTAGCAGGTGGACACCTAAATCAGTATACGAAGGTAAAGAAGATTTTGAGAGGGAATATTTCGAAGAAGAGGATCAAGAGGTTCGTTCGGAGTCTGGAATAGTTGTATCTAAATGGACTAAAGAAGCAAGCCAGCCAAATACGGCTAAACAGCCTAGTAAGTCTGGTAGAACAGAATCTGGTTTAGAGTCATCTAGGTGGACTGTAGGGGCAAGTTCTGAAAATACTACAAGAATAGAAAAGTCTCCATTTGTGACTGGTAGGGTTGAGTCTGGTTTGCCTGTTTCTAGATGGAATTCTCAGGCACAACCAGAACAAGCGACAAACACAGAATCTTTTGGTAAGACTATAGCAGTTGATTTTTTGAACGAAATTAAGCAAAAATCTTCCAAGGTTGTACCTGATGCTCTTTCAAACGCTGTTCCAGCAATGACAATGGGAGGTGAATTTGTTCTCAATAAAAAATCAGTAGGCAAATATGGCCCAGAATTTCTTGATCAAATAAACAAAGGCAATGTGCAAAAATTTGCTGCTGGAGGCATGGTTCAAGCAGATATATTCGGTAGCAAAAGGGATAAAAACTTCGAATACAAAAGACAAACAGGTAAAGGTGGAGATTTCTTTGCCCCAGGGCTTTATGATTCTGGGAACATAACGGGAGCAGATGACTTATTGGATTTTGCAACTCAAGGTTTTACTTCTGGTAAAAAAGACTATATAAGTTCTCCTTCAGCTGGCGCAGCTGTGTTAGCTTTGGAGCCTGAGAGTGTTAGGTTGACTAATTTTGGTAGGAATAGAGATACTCCGCTGCAAGAAGCAACTAGAGATGCAAAAGGTCAAGCTTTTGAATTAAATGTTGGATATCAAAAAGATTATTTTGCATATTTAAAGAGAAGAGAAGAAGAAAAGAAGGCCAAAAAAGCACAAAGAAAAGCAATCCTAAGGAATCTAGCTATGACCGTTGTGTCGGCTGGTATTTCATCTGGAATTAATGGGGCTACTAATGCTGTAAAAGGTGCGCAAGCCTTGGCGAAAGCTGACGGAACAATACTCAGCGGTTTAGATAAATTTAAAATAGGAGCTAAAGGTTTCTTCGGTGGGGGTAGTTTGCCTGGCCAAACACAAAGTTATGGTGGACTCTCTAATATGTTCAATGAAAGAGGCGGCGTTTCTCTTAATTCAAATCAATATTTTAAAGACAACATAAATACCCCTTTTGTCCAGCAATATTTAGACAAGAGGATTGCTCTTGGTAATATACCAAAAGGATTACAACTGGAAGACAATCTTAATTCTTACCAAGGTGGTGTTGGTACTGGTACAGGCGTTTATCCTAGAGCGACTGGAGGATATATACCAAACGGAACAGGAATAGATGACGTTCCAGCAATGTTGACTGGCGGAGAGTTTGTTTTAAACAGTGCCGCAACACAAAGAATAGGACAGGGTAATCTGGAATCCGCAAATGCTGGAGCAGAACAGGGAGTAGGCGGAGAATCATCAGAAGAACTTATCCAAAAAATAGAAGAGCTTATTGACGTCACCAGAGAAAACGCTGGGGAAATCAATATAACCGTCACGGGCGGTTCAGGCAACTCCAATGGAGGTGGCGGTTCTAGATCTGAGGGTCGAGAAAAGACAGAAAGCTCTGGAGCTATGGAGGATAATAAGAAAAGACAAGAACTTGCAAAACAAATTAAAGATAAGGTTCTTGAAGTAATTAGGGAAGAGAAGAGACTGGGAGGTTCGCTTAGAAGTTAAATTTTATGTTTGGAGCTAAACTTGGACACGAATCAAAAATGTATGTTGGTGGTTTTGAACTTCCAGGCATAGAGTCTTTTAATTTTTCTTCGCAAAACTCAGCGTCTTTGGTAAAACCTCTTGGTACAAGAAAGGGGTTTACTTCTGTTTCTGGGCCTATGAAGAAAACAATGTCTATAACTAGGTCTCTTTTATATAAAGATCCAGTGTTGCATAGGTGTACTGGATACGGAACAACATTAGCTGCTAGTATAGTAGACGAATCTGAGAATAATTATTATGGGTTTAAGAGTGGGTATTTGTCGTCTTATGCTGTTAATTGTGCCGTTGGAGCTGTACCCAGAGTTACAACGAGTTTTGTTATAGCGGACGACATAGAGAGCGGGGTAAATTCTGGAGAGGGTTTTGGATCTTTGGAGAACAGAATATCCGTACCGAACCAAAGTTCCTTGTCTGTTAGCTGCCCAGATTTTAACGACCTAAGGATTATTGGTTTTGATTATTCTTTGAACAGGAAGAACAAAGCGTTTTACACAGTGGGTCAAACATCAATTTCTAAAATGGAAACTATAAGCCCAATAGAATACACAGCTACCATTCAGTTGGAGCTTGATGAATCTTATGGTTTGGATTTAAATAATTTTTTCAACACAAGACAAGACAAACAATTAGATTTCTTTATTAAGGGTAGGAATAATAAATTAATACAAAAAATGCCCATCCCTAATGCAACACTTGTTAGTCAAAATTTAAGCCATTCAGCAAACGGCTTGATGAAGCTTAATTTATCTTATAACGGACACTTAGGTATAAACACATATGGACTATAGCGGTATAAAATTAAAGGATTTGTTTTACGATAGAACTAGAAACCTATCTGGAATAGAGGAGTTTGACGAGATTTCAGATCTTAGTTGTCCGTCCCAGGGTTCTTTTGTTCAGTTTGATTCAAAAGATCTAACCTTAGAAACAGACAACAACTATCTAAATATAATACCCGTTGGTATAAACAACCTCACCGCTTCTTTTAATATGGCTTATGAAGTTGTTGAGGAGGAAGCTCAAAAAATAGTTAATTTCTTAGAAAGTAAAGAAGGACATGAGTCTGTAAATTTTGATACAGACCCAACAGTATATAGGACTACAAACGGTTATTGCACTAATTACAGCTTAAACCAGACAGAGGCTAATAATTATACCGTCACAGCGGTAATTGATGTGACTGAGGCTGCAAATCACTTTAGTTGGACTGGATTAAACTTTTTAAACCCAGACCCAAGAAGCTCTTCTTATAAATCTAATAGGTGGAAATACAAAAAGCATGATGTAGTTTACGACCAAAGAGAAGAGGGTTTGTATAAAGACAGAATGAATAGTTTTTATTATTGCACTAAAGACCATAACTCTTCAGATGATACTGTAGATTATCTAAAAGATAGTGAATATTTTACCCAAGATTTCTTTTGGGCTCCAGATGTAGGGCAATCAAACAGTGTAAAAATAGATGTTTCTAGGTTTGGAGACAAGAATGGTTTAGCGGTTAGGAGGAAAATAAAAGATAATATTTCAACATTTCCCATAAATTACGAATTTAAAAATATACCAACAAAACAGTTGAAGGCTATGCTTCACTTTTTAGAAGGTAAAGGTGGTTACAAAAGGTTTAAACATCAGATAAATGGAGTTTATAATAGGCCAAAGATATTCGTCTGCAAAACATGGAGGCATACTTGGGACACTTATGACTCTCATACGCTTCAGGTCACCTTCGAGGAAGATCCTTTGGGAGTGTATCCAAGAAGAAAAGTTGTCAATCCAGAGGATATATATACAAATGTTGATTCTTTTACTTTAGATTTTTTACAATTAAGTGGTAATATACCAAATAATTGGATTAGTGGTCAGAGTGATTACAACTTTTTAACACTCGGCGTTTCCTGTCAGTCAATAGGCGATAACGCCTTTATGGATTGCTCTGGTATTCAGGATGATGTAATAATGCCTAGTACCATACAAGCAATAGGTGTTAATGCTTTCAAAAATTGCTCTCAAGTAACAAACCTTGTTATAAGTAGGGGGGTTGATGTTATAAGTGAAGGCGCTTTCGAGGGCTGCAGTAGTATTACAGGGGACTTAGTTATTCCAGACTCCGCCACTCTTATAGGAGCTAGAGCTTTTAAAAACTGCTTATCTTATAATGGTGATATATCTTTAGGTTTGGATATAACGGGTATAGGCGATGAGGCTTTTAGGGGTTGTAGTAAAATCAATGGTGAATTAATATTGCCATCAGGACTTTTAGAGATAGGAGACTACGCCTTTGCTGGGGTCGGCGCATTTGGTAGACTTTACATACCAGACACTGTAACTAGTATAGGCCCTGGGGCTTTCCAAAACTGTAAATTTATAGGAAACTCAATAACAGTTGAGAGTGGTGTCCAAACAATTGGGGGATACGCTTTCAACAATTGTTTGGCAGTACAAAAATTACAATTTAAAGGACAACAGGCTCCAGCAAGTGTAAATATTAATGCTTTCCAGGGTTTAAAATCACTTAATACTAGGAATGGGAAAAAGATTATTTATGCACCACTGGGTGGTGCAGGTTATGATATTGCTCCTTGGACGGATTTTGAAATAGTTTATCAAAGATAATATGTCGAGAATAGTTCTAAAAAGCTCTAATACAGCTGTAATCTTGGGGGAGTCGCCAGCGTTTAAAACCACAGATGACAGTGGTTCTTTGTTCGCTTCCGTTAAATCTGCTTCTTTTGGTTTCTCTTCAGACCGACAAAAAGTTCAAGAACTTGGAGGTAAGAACTTAATAGTGGATGATTTAATAAGAAGTCCAAATGTAGATTTAAGTTTAAGTTATACATATTCTCCGACCTATGCAAACGAAGATTTAATGGGTTTGAGTTTCTCTTTAGATGAGAAATCAGAATTAAGCTTAATGTCATCACTAAAAGACAAGTCTTATAATTTTTATTTTTACAATAACCCAGAACAAGGCGAAGATGGTATTCAAAATATAAAAGATCAAAACTATCCACCTGGAGGTGAAATTATATCTTTTGGAAATGCTTATTTATCAAGTTATGGGTTGAACTTTGAAGTTGGATCTATTCCTGAGGTTTCTGTTTCCTTTTTGTGCTCTAATGTAGAATCCGAAAAATATTTTGGCTCAAACACAAAATCACCAGCAATAAATCTTCAGTCTGGAAATAATAGTGGGGTAGGAAACTTTGACATAAATAAAACAAAGATAGTAGAAGAGAAATTTTTTGGAGATGTTTATGATCTGGATAGATCTAGTCTAGCAACACCAACCCCAGCGGAGTTGGATTTTACCCTGCAAGATTTGCAAATAGGAGGTCAAAAATTATCACCAAACAATCACATACTAAATTCATTTAGTTTTAACATGAATATAGATAGGGCTAGCTATTACAAGCTGGGTTCCGACTATGTATGCGGGAGGGAAATTAAATATCCAGTAAACGCCACTATTTCTCTATCGTCTTTAGTAAATGGATATGAAAACGGATTTATATCTGGATTGGTAACTGGAGAGGAAGTAAACTTTTTGGATATAATAGCTACAGATTGTAGTGGTATAATAACATCCAAGCTGTTTTTTGAAAACTTAAAGGTAGAGAAGGTAGGCTACAATATGTTGGTTAACGAGTCTATGAATTACTCGTTAGAACTCTCTCTTCAAATAAATGACGAAGAAGGGTTCAAGTCTTATGTCACCGAAGAGGATTGGAAGGCTACAAGGGTTTATGATTCTGGAGATTCTATAATAGATTTTAGATTCGGTGACATTCCAGCGGATTATTGGAATAACCAAGACAATATTTATAAAATAAGATTCGCGGATTTTTCATCTTACGAGGTTGGCGATAGAGCTTTTTATGACTGCGACAATATTTCTGGTAAGGTTTTTGTGCCAAGAAATGTAAACTACATAGGCGAAAGTGCATTTGAGAGTTGTGATAATCTAAGTCAGCTGTTTTTTGATTCAGACCATTCTATACAGCAAATAGGTGCAAGCGGTTTTAAGGATTGCGTTAGTTTATCGAACGACAATCTTTTGTTACCAACAAGTTTGATAACAATAAATGAGTCTTGTTTCGAGGGTTGTTTCAATTTAAAAGGTTTAAGTTTAAACAATGTTTCGACCATTGGTGACAGAGCTTTCTTTAACTGTTCTGGGCTTGAAGGTCCTTTGTTTTTCAAAGATGGTACAACCTATATTGGCAATTCTAGTTTTGAAAATTGTGTGTCAATAAATGGTTCTATAGAATTCCCAGATAGTATTGATTATATAAATGAAAAAGCATTTAAGAATTGTTCTTCGTTTAAATATGACCTAGTGATAAATGATTCTATATCAGGTTTGGGTGCGCAAGCATTTTATGGATGTAGTGGGTTTGATGGAGTATTGACTCTTAGTGATAACTTGTCTTTCATAGAGTCAGGTACATTTTTTAATTGTTTTTCTATAACTGGAGACTTGAATATACCAAGCAGTGTTACTGGAATTGGTGATTATGCTTTTTATAATTTAGGTGTTGATACTTTAGATTTACCAGAGGGTTTGCTTTATATAGGTAATGGGGCATTTGAGAGATTAAATGATATAAAGACGGATTTATTTCTTCCTCAATCTATAAGCGGTATAGGTGATAGGGCTTTTGCTGATTGCGACTCATTTTCAGAATATTTAACAATACCTAGCGGTATACAGTCTATAGGAGAACACGCATTCAGTGGTTGCATAGGAATTACAGATGTATATATAAACTCTCCGACATCTGTATTCCAAGGGGATAATGCTTTTTATGGTATAGATGGTTGTCTTTTTGTGACACCAATTTATTACAATAGTTATGTATCTCAACTTGTTGATGGTAAGTATCAGGGTATGCCAGTTTGTCTAGGCTCTAAAGAGACTATCGTTTTTGATACTCAAACATTTGAGGTTATAAAAAGAAAAAGAGGAGATATCCCTGGTTATTGGTATGCAAACCAATCACAAAGCTCTCTGTTGGTTATTGGGGATACGTGTAGAAAAATCGCTGACAACGCTTTTGTGGATAGTAGCGGACTGGAGGGTGGTTTAGCTATATCTAGTGGGGTTAACTATATAGGAAAAAATGCTTTTAGAAATTGTTCTTTTTCTGGTGATCTAATTCTTAGCGATCAAATAACTGGTCTAGGCAGTGGGGCATTCGAGGGCTGTTCTAACCTTGATGGCAACTTGCAAATACCGTATTACTTAGATATACTGTATGGAAAAACGTTTAAGGATTGTTCGGGTTTATCTTCGTCATTAATTATTCCCCCTAGGGTAACTAGAATTGAGGATTCTGTTTTTGAAAATTGTTCATCTCTTAATGGATTTGTATCATTACCAGCTCAATGTGAATATATAGGTTTTAAATCTTTTGCTGAATGTAGTTCTCTTTCTGGCGGATTAGTATTTCCAGAAACATTAACTGGTATAGGACCAGCTGCTTTTAAAAACTGCCGAAGCCTTGATGGTGAACTGCTTTTTAACGAAACATTAGAAGAGATTGGTGACAGTGGTTTTTATAATTGCTCTAACTTAAGTGGATTCCTAGAATTACCACCTGATTTATTTTCCTTAGGGGAATATGCTTTTTACGATTGTAGTGGGTTTGAGGGGACTTTAGTCCTTCCAGATCAATTAACGGGAATATTTACAAGTACTTTCGAGAATTGTGTGGGATTTGATACTGATTTAAATTTACCTAAATCGTTATCTGGTGTTGGAGACAGAGCTTTTTATAATTGTATTGGTCTTAGTGGGGCAATATTTATAACAGACATTGCAGCACAAAACATAGGAACCGACTCATTTTTTGGTACTGATTTTTCAGTTTTAATTGTTCATGATAATGTTGTAGATATATCAAGTGGTGAATTTGATTATTTCAAAACACAACCCATGTCTTTAATTCTTCAGGATGGTTTGATTTCCGTTTCAGATAATGCGTTTGAAAATTACGCTTTTAGCGGTGATTTCTTTTTGCCAATTACTGTTCAAAATATTGGCAACTCTGCATTTAAAAATGTATTATTTGATGGTCAATATGACTTTTCCCAAGCAAACGTTACTGGTATAGGTAATGCTGCATTTAAGAATTGTAGTAGCATATCTGGGGGATTATACTTTACTGACTCTTTGATAAATATAGGTGACGAAGCTTTTAGAAATAATACTAGCGTCAATGGGGAATTAAGATTGTCTCAAGAGCTCACTGGTATTGGGGAGTATGCTTTTGCTAATAATGCTTCTATGATTGGCGATATAAATATACCTGACACTGTTAGCGGTGTTGGTCAACATGCATTTTTAAACTGCTCGTCTATGGATGGTTATTTAAAACTTAGCTCAAATCCGTTTTTAACTAAAGTGGCCACTGGAACTTTTAAAAACTGTGGCTCTATAACGGGAGATCTGACAATACCAGACAACATAACAAATATAGAATTTCAAGCTTTCAAAAACTGTCCAGGGCTAAGTGGTACAGTAACACTTACGGATACAGCGGCGCTTTCACTTATAGGTAAGGACGCTTTAGATGAATCTGATTTCGAACATCTTGTTGTTAGTGATTCGGTACAAGAAATTTCTGATGGTGAATTTGATTATTTCCAAAATGCAGACCTAAGCATAACTCTTCCTAGTAATTTAACTGGTATTTTAAATAACTCTTTTGATAATTATCAAATAACTGGGAATCTTGTTTTCCCGAGTGGCTTAGTTATCATAGGGGATGAAGCGTTTAAATTTTGCGTGGGATTGAGTAGTGGTTTGTTGTTCCCAGAGTCGGTGAACAGCATTGGTGATTCGGCATTTGAAGGGTGCGTAGGGTTTTCTGGGGACTTAACTTTACCTATAGGTTTGCCAAGTATAGGCGCTAGAAGTTTTTATAATTGTATTGGGTTAGATGGCATCTTGACTATTTCTGATTTTACAGCATCATCAGTAACTCTTCTGGACGACACATTCTTTGGTACTAATTTTTATTTGCTTAGAGCTGAATCATTAGATGGTGCTATATCGGATACGGAATTTGATGTTTTAGCCTCTAATTTCCAGGGGTCTTTAGATATTGGGCAATCGGTTTCCTTAGTGGGTGCAGACGCATTTGATGATTACGCCTTCCTTGGTTCTTTTAATAGTTCTGGTTCATTATCTGAGATATCAGACAGGGCTTTTTCTGGTGTGCAATTTAGCGGTAATTACGCTCCAGAATTTGTTGTTGAAATTGGAAACGACGCATTTAGAAATTGCGGGTTTGATGGAATTGCATCTTTTTTCGATAGCACGGAGGTGATAGGTAACAGGGCCTTCATGAATTGCGACCAACTCAAGGGAGATTTAAAACTTACATCTTCTGTGTCATCTATAGGGAACCAAGCTTTCTTTGATTGCACTGGTTTTGATGGTGAATTTGTATTAAGCGCAGATGAAGGAGAGATCGAAAACCCTGAATTTAATACAGAGCTTGTTTCTGTTGGCAGTTACGCTTTTGTCGGTGTTACTGGTGTTTCTGGTAACTTAATTATACCTGGATCAGTAACAAGTATAGGAGAACATGCTTTTGAGGGTATGCAGACATTAAATGGATACTTGTATATAGGGAGTGGATTAACACAAATAAAAGAAGCTACATTTAAGGACTGCAACGGGTTGTCAACCTACAACGACGAACTTTTAATACCTAGACCCGTAACAAATATAAGGGTCGATGCGTTTAATGGTTGCTCTTCATTATCTGGTAGCCTGTTAATGACTAAAGAAGCCGCTATTAGTATAGAAACAAATGCATTTCTTAATACTAACTTTGACAAATTAACAGTTCTGTCGGGAGCTGCTTTTATAGAAGATGGTGATTTTGATTACTTTCAATCAACAGGGGTTTCTTTGAGTTTAAATTCAGACTTAATCGATATAAGAAGTGGCGCGTTTGATAATTTTAATTTTGTTGGTAATTTAACTATCCCTTCAGATGTCACTGGGATTGGTGCTGAAGCTTTTGCTAGAAACGATGGTTTTCAAGGTGGCCTAACAATACCGTTTGAAACTTTAGCAATAGGTAATTTTGCTTTCTCTGGGTGCAGTGGTTTCAGTAGTTTGTCTTTTCAAAATTATGAATTTAGTAAATTAAATGATATTGGTACTGGCGCATTTAAAAACTGTGATGGATTTTCTAACGGGTTGGTTTTACCTGCGCCTTTAGAGACTATACAAAGTGGAGCTTTCCAAGGGTGCAGCGGTTTTTCGGGCAGGTTGATAATACCAGATAATTTAGATTCAATTGGAGAACACGCGTTTAGTGGTTGCACTGGTATCAGTGGTGTCTTTATTGATACACTAGGGCCAGAAGTATTTACAGTGCAGCAGGGTGATGCGTTCTTGGGTTGTCGTGGTTATCTTGAGCTTGGGGTTTTAGTTTATAGTGATTATGCGGTTTTGTCGACACCAGTCGGTGACGACTTATATTTTCAGGGTATGCCTATAAGTGGAGTTGGCGCATCAGAGAGTGTTTTTTATACTGGGGCTGTAGGAGATTACAATATATTAAATAGAAATATACAAGACACAATAGATGTAGTAGTAGAAGGACAATCTTATGTTATACCAGATAATTGGAAAGATAACGCTGCTAGAACCGCAGCAGGAATAACCTATTCACAACCGCTCTGGTTTAGTCTTGGTGCTCTTTGTGAAGAGATAGGCGCTAATGCTTTTAACAGCTGCTCCTATTTGCAGGGCACATTGAATCTTGGTGGGGATTTGAGAATAATAGGAGAACAGGCTTTTATTAACGCTGGTAATCAAGGAACACCTGGATTAACTGGACTAACACTTGGTAGTTCTTTAGAGGTGGTTAAAGCGAGAGCTTTTCAGTCTTGCTCCAGAATAAGGTCTAGTTTGGTTTTCCAGTCAAATTTAACAGGGATAGAAACTAATGCTTTTTATAACAACGCTATAGTTGGGGTTACTTTTTTAGATGGAATACAGGAAATAGGCGATGGGGCTTTCCAATATTGTTATAGTATAGCAGGTAATATAGATTTCCCGACTACGTTAAATACTATTGGTGCAAGTGCTTTCTTTTATAATAATAGCTTAGAAAATATTTCGTTTTCAAATCCAAATACCAATATTAATGATAGTGCTTTTACTAACTGTTTTTCATTACAGTCTATAACTTTACCAACAAACATAACTTTTTTAGGAAATAGCGCTTTTACTGATTGTATATCAGCTGTTGGCAATTTAACTCTACCTAGTTCATTGGAATCAGTTCCTTATGGGGCTTTTGAAGATTGTCAAAAGATTGGATCACTTACTCTTAATGGGCAAAGTCGTTTTGAAGGATACTGTTTTAGACGTTGTTATGATTTAAACAAGGATACTGATGGATCTTTAGAAATACCAGAGGAAGTTGTTTTAAATGATGGATATCTTAGGGTAGGAGCATTTAACAGTTGCAGAAGTATAAAAAGCGTGACATTTCCAGATAATTTCTCAGGAATACATCAAAGGATAAACTCTAACGAATCTCAAGGAATATTTTCCAATTGCATATCTTTGGAGAAAGTGACTTATGGGAATGGTTTAGATGTAGTTAGCAACTACAAATTTTACGAATGCGACTCATTAAGTGGTGTTAGCAATCCAGATTGGTTAAGTTTAACAGGCATAGGGAAATACTCCTTCTACCGCACAGATTTGAGGAGCATATATATACCAGAAAATGTAACAGAAATAGGAGATTATGCTTTTGCTATGAGCGCAACAATAGGTGATTTTAACATAACACAAGATCTTACTATTGATGCTTCTGGTAATCTTAAAAAAATAGGAATTAACGCTTTTAGGGGAAGAGCTCTTTCCGAGACCTTCTTACCTGAAAACCTTCCTGCTGTGTCTGGTTTTTCATTGGGGGATGGCGCTTATACCAATTGTGAATTTATATCTCCAACTATATCTATACCTGATTGTGTATCAGGAATGGGGACTGGTGTCTTTAATGGTTGTAGCCTCGCTTTAAATTATACTTGGCCTTCAACATTAACAACCATACCCGACTCTACTTTTAGAAACTGTTCAAATCTTGAAGCTTTTGTTATTCCGTCGTGGGTTGATACAATAGAAGCTAATGCTTTTCGTAATTGTCCTGTTGCTGAAGGTTCTATCAATATACATAGTGATGTTGTTTATGTAGGGGCATCGGCTTTCCAAGGTTCCACAGAAATAGGTCAAGTTTTGTTTAACAACACAAATCAAATCGATATACTTGCTAACACATTTCGGGATTGTGCAAGCCTTAGCGGAGCTGTTGTTTTAAATAACGTTAGAGATATATATACACAACCCTTTCTGGATACAAGTATTGATTTTGTTCAATGGAATGATGTAGCTGGTCCAAACATACTTAAATCACAAGCTTTTGAAAAAACTTTGTCCATAACGGGAATATCTCTTCCATCTGGGCTTAAACAGGTTGACCAAAGGGCTTTTCAGAATGCGTCCTCGTTGAAGGAGCTTGATTTTTCCAATACTAATGTTTCAACTATAGGAATCAACGCTTTTTTAGGAACGTCCAGTATGTCTGGTGTTAATTTAGATAATGGTCAATTATTGACGATGGGATATCAGTGTTTCCGTCAATCATTTATAGAATCTATAGAAATACCAGATCCAGTAAGCACTATTGGGTTTAACTCTTTTGACAGCTGCACAAACCTAAAAGAGATAAATTTCTCAACAAACCAACTTACTACTTTTGAGTCTAGTCTTTTTTTAAGTTCCTTTTATCCTGGCGCTAATAGTATTATAATGCCGACAAATCTTGACACAGTTAAATATAGCTGTTTTCAAACTTCAAACATAAGTGGTGTTGTTGACTTCTCTAACACGAATTTGTCAACCATTCAATATCAAGCTTTTTATAATTGCGATCTTCTTGAGGCCGTCAAGTTTCCTGCGACTCTCGGTTTTATTGCCCGTGACATGTTTGAGCTCAGTAATAACTTAGTTTGGATTTCTGGAGATGGAATAACAGAACTTGAAAATGATGTATTCAAAGATTGTCCTAATTTTAGCGGGTTTATGGGTTCTCCAAGCGGCTTACCACCCTCCCTTAAAATAATAGGGAACGAAAACTTTGCTAGATGTGAGAATATACAACCTAGACAAAATTATTTAATTTCTGGTAATATAGAATCAATAGGAAACTTTAATTGGTATCAGCAAACTAGCACACAATCCTTAACCATACATGATAGTTTTTCGGGTTCGATTGGAAATAACAACTGGCAAGATGTCGGTAATATGGGTGATTTAAATATACTTTTTGATAACACGGATGCAACAATAGGCAGCGAAAACTGGAAAGATTGTAATTTAATGACCGACGTATATATAAACTGTCCTTACAGCGCTTGGGTGGGTACAAACAATTTTAATAATGCAAGTACAAATCTAAATATACGGATAAAAAACACACATTACAATGACTATATTACCAATAACTGGAGTGGCTCACAAGGTGTTAATCCTCAAGCAACAATATCTTCTTACGTCCCTTAAAAAAGTGTAATAAATTAAAATGTCTAGGAACAGAACCATATACCAGTCGGAATCTCTTTTTGTAGGGAAATCCATATACGCATCTGGGAAAAATGAAAATCATGAGTTGATTAGGGTGCAGGGCGCTAGTTATGGTTTTAGTTTAAATAAGCAAGACGTAACTCAATATGGTAGACAACTAAGATTGGATACTGTTCAATTAGAGCAACCCACAGTCAATTTTGATTTTTCTTATTATTTGGGAGATGGATTAAACGAAAAGAATATAGGTTTTGATGTTAATGCCGATAAGCAGTTTGTAGGGCCATTCATGGACTCGTTTAGCGGAAATAATTTTTATATGCTTACATCTGACGAGGGCGTAGATGCTGTTAGTTTTGAGAGTGGCGATAATTATAGTTTGATAGGTATTGGTAATGCTTATCTGACAAATTACACTCTTAATATGTCAGTTGGTTCAGCCCCTACGGTAGAACTTTCTTATCAAGCCGCCAACATAAACTCACAAAATGGTCAAGTTAGTGGGCAGGTTATAACAGGATCAATGCCTTCAATTAATCCAGAGGAAGACAAAATAGTTAGCGGTAACGTAGTCCTTAAAAAACCAAAAGATAAAGGCGATTCTAGACCTTCTGTTATAAGACCAGGAGATATAACTTTAGAGTTTCCTGGCTTCCAGTCAAATCAAGAGGGACCCATATCCACAACAGAAGGTAATGGTTCTTTTCATGTTCAGACTGCTTCTTTATCTTTACCTTTAAATAGGAGTGAACTTTATAGAATAGGGACAAAGCACTCTTACGCTAGAGTATTGGATTATCCAATAAATGGCACATTAACAGTTACAGCTGTTCTTAGCGAGATTGAATCTGAAAACTTATTAAATATAGTATCAGAATGCAGGGACCAAGGAACAAAAGATATATGTTTAACTTTAGATAAATGCAGAAAAAGTGAATACGGAATAGATTTGCAGGGTGTTGAAAAATCAATGAAAATAACACTCAAGGGTGTTGATTTGATATCTGAAGCATTTACATCTCAGGTTGGCTCTAATAAAGCTGTGGATGTTGCTTTTAGAGTTCAGGTCGGGTCTGAAGACGACTTGTCTAGGGGTGTGCTGGTGGAACTTTTCAACAACTGCTTGTTGATTGCCGAACAAGAAGAAACTATAGTTTATGATATAAATGATGTAGAGTATGATTCTATATATGGAGACATACCACCTGCATGGATGTATAATTCTGGCGACGCTAAAGAGGTTTCTATAGGTTCTGGGGTTTCAACAATAGGAGGTCAAGCTTTTAGATTCGCTGGTTTAGAGGGTGATTTGAAAATACCTGACAATGTAAGGGGTATTGATTTTTATGCTTTTTCCAGCTGCACAGAATTAACAAGCTTGGAAATAGGAAAGTACTTAACAGGGATTGGTGATTATGCATTTTCGGATTGTATAAATTTAAGTTCTGTAAATTTTTGTAGTTCTACAGAACTAAAGGAGATAGGTGATGGTGTTTTTGGACGTACAAATTTAAGTAGTATAACAATACCAGAAAGTATCGAAACTTTAGGTCAATATGTTTTTTCTAATATGAGCTCCCTGCAGAGTGCTGATTTAACAAGTTCGATATCCGTCGTCCCAGATTATGCATTTAAGTCTGACACATCTTTGAAGACTGTCCAGTTTTCAGATTCTGTTACAGCAATAAATCTTAAGGCATTTACTGGTTGCACTAGCCTGTCTGAAATATATTGGAGTCAAAATTTAAAATCAATAGGGGGTCTAGCATTTTATAATTGTAATCAATTAAGCTCTGTAGACTTTACGGAAAATTTAGAATCAATAGGGCAAGAAGCTTTCCGAAGTTGTACCTCTTTGGGCTCATTGGATATTCCAAATAGTTTAACAACCCTTGGAACCTCGGCTTTCCGAGGTTGTTCTAATTTAACAAGCACAACGATTGGGTCTGGGATTATAAATTTATCAAGCCAAACATTTTCCCAGTGTAGCAATTTAACAACTGTAACATTTCCAGAGAATTTAGAAACTATTGAATCTTTTGCTTTTTCCTCTTGTGAAAGTTTATCTGGTATACAGATACCAGATTCAGTCTATTCGATTGGAGGGGGTGCGTTTTCATATTCCTTAAATGGTCCAAAAGGTATGACTGATATAGTTTTTGGTAGCGGACTAAGAACTATAGGTAATAGTTGTTTTGCCGAGAGTCGGTATTTAGCAACAGCCATACTACCCGATAATTTAGAACAAGTAGACAACAACGCTTTTGATAATTGTAATTTGAGTGGGCATATAGAAATACCCGACAGCGTTTATTATGTTGGTACTTCAGCCTACCAAAGCAACGACGATCTTAAAGGTGTTACGTTTAGCTCGTCGATGGATACGATTTATAATAATTGCTTTCAGAACTGTATTTCTTTGACGGGTTTAGATATACCAAGTAATATAATCAATATTAATAAAAGCGCATTTAGCTCTTGTTCTTCTTTGAGCGGAATAAATTTTTCAGAAGGTTTAGAAACTATTGGTGAAAGTGCTTTTACTCAGTGTGATTCCCTGCCTGTTGTTTCTTTTCCTTTGAGTTTAAATTCTTTAGGTTCTGTATCGTTTAGTAATTGTGATGTATTAAGTGAAGTTAATCTTAATGAAGGTTTGTTGTCGATTGATGGTTCGGCTTTTTCCACTTGCTCTTTATTAAGTGGTGTATCCTATCCGCAGACTTTAGAATCTGTAGGATCTAATTGTTTTTCATTCTGCATTTCTTTGGAGTATGTGCAATTTAATACAAACCCAAGCTTTGATACTATTTCTACTAATTGTTTTTACAATTGCACCTCTTTAAGGGAATTAAATATACCTGACAATATAACAAATATAGAGCCTTCTATTTGTTATAATTGTGATTCATTAAGCGGGTTGGATCTAGGTAATCAGATGATCACCATAGGCAGTCAATCCTTCCAATTTTGCCCTTTATTGAATAATATTGATTTTCCATCCACATTGACTCATATTTATTATAATTGTTTTGACGGTTGTACTTCTTTAGAAACTATAAGCCCGTTCCCAGAATCTTTGACATATATAGGGGCTTCCGCTTTTAAAGACACAGCATTAAGTGGATTATTAGTAATTCCAGATGCTGTAACTTATATGGGAGACTTTGCTTTTAAAAATACTAATATAAGTGGGGTTGATCTTGGTGTTGGAATTACGTATTTAAATAAAGGGTTTTTCAGTAATTCTGAAAATCTTGAATACATAAATTTAGATTTGGTCACGGGAATTGATTCTAATGTTTTTGACGGATGCTTTTCGTTGAGCGGTGTGGCAATACCGAATACAATGGAGAAGATCGGAGCTTATTCATTTAGACAAACAGCAATATACGATTTTAATATTCCGCCTTTAATTGATTATATAGAAGATTATACTTTTCAGGGTTGCGTCAATTTAACTGGCATTACTTCAGGAGTAAATATTACTGGTATTGGTACATCCGCTTTTGACGGTTGCACTTCGTTTTTGCAATATTATGCTCCGAATTCCCTAAAGGTAATCGAAGGAAGATCTTTCAACAATTGCACATCCATGAGTGGTTTAGATTTAAACCAAGTAGAAGACATAAAGTATGATGCGTTTAATCTTTGCAGTTCTTTAAGCGGTTTATTAATCATCCCTGATTCAGTCACTAAAATAGGGACAAATGCTTTTAGACAAACAAATTATAGCGGTATTACTATAGGTAGCGGTATCACCAAGATTGAAGATGGATGTTTTAGAGATAATACCAGCTTACAGTTTATAGAAATACCAAGTGGAGTAGAAACAATAGACGGGGCAGCTTTTAGGGGTTGTAGTTCGTTGTCGGGAGTTGTATTTAATGAAGGATTGAGAAATATAAACGCTACATTTGCTGCTTACAACCTATATACAGGGAGTTTCCAAAGCTGCTCTTCATTAAGCGGAACCATAGAGTTTCCGACCACACTCGAAAACCTAGGGAGAAACGCTTTCATCGCTTGTGGTGCTGTAGAGGAAATAAGGTTTACCTCTGTTGTCGCACCAAAGACAATGGACTCTGCAATTCCAAATCAATTTATAAGTGACCCATCAAACCATATTGTTTATGCTCCTTCGGGTTCTGAAGCAAGTTATTCTGGATTGAGTTATATTGCTAATACAGCTCCCCCTATCTATGGAGGAGACAAATCTCCTCTTAATTGGGATTTATTGAATATAGTTTTTGAATAAAATGAACCCTAAACCAAAAGTAAAAAAGATGTTGGAATCTGAAAAGTGGGAGGCTGTTTGGATTGATAATAAGGGGAGAACATACAGGGTGTATGCCAACAACCAAAGAGAGGTTATCAATCTTTGGTATAAGAGGTTTGGATGAGTAACAAAAGGTTGTAAATAAGCCAGTTTGGTTTAAAGATCAACATTTAATTGTTTGTTGTTTTTAGTCTCAGTTTTCATTTGATCAAAATGTTTTGCTCCGTTTCTTTTCTTGGAATAGTCTTTGTAATACTTTTCTTTAACTGGATCTATGCCTCCATTTTTTTCTGCCCTGGTATGACTTAATTCTTGGCTATAATCCATCATGTCTCCATATGTACCTTTTTTGTTTGAAGTTTTTTCGACAAATTCTCTTGAGCTATACGGGTCCACAGAGGTGTCTATAGACGCATTTGGCACAGTGAATACCCTTTTCCATTTTAAGCCCTCAGAATCGAAGTATACGTGATCCTCGGCCATTGTTTGGACTACCTCTTTGTATTCTTCTCCGTTTGGAGATTTGTAAATGTATATTGGCATATTGTATTATACACAAACAGGGGCAGTATTTCTACTACCCCTGCTTTTTATTTATTTAATAATAGCTTGATTTATTGAATTTTAATTTCCACTGACTCTTTAATGACCTTCTTGGGCATAACAACACTCAATAGACCATTAGACATTTTTGATGTGATTTCTAATGGACATACTAAGTCATTTAATGCGATAGAAAAGGTTTTTTCTTTTTCGCCCTTTTGGGCTGTAACCTTTAATACGTCGTTATTCGCTGTGATGCTCACTTCTTTCTTAGAGAAACCAGCCAATTCGAATTCGGCCGTATAAACATCATCACTGCTTTTAATCCAATTACAATTTTTTGGATAA
>ERZ887851.1524-NODE-1524-length-19761-cov-20.075206_pt1 | contig 19761 bp, 11 predicted proteins | sample MGYA00521100_ERZ887851 | MGnify/ENA primary metagenome ERZ887851 (study PRJEB32303, sample SAMEA104408602) | aquatic metagenome | biome: Brackish water; feature: Pelagic; material: water | place: Baltic Sea | collected 2014-06-06T16:11:00 | depth 11,444 m ... | reverse complement strand
AATACAACCCACCCAAGCAGCACCCCTTCAATCCGCTTGCCGCGTTGCGACTGTCTTTAAAGCCAGTGAGCGGCGCTGATCAACACAAAGTGATTAGCGCACTATTCGAAGCAGGTTGGAGTCGCGGTGCGGACCTGGGTGATCTGCCGACTCTGATTGATCTGTTAGCTGAGCAATCGATCGATGGCGAAACTCTGAGTGGGAAAATTATTGACCCCAAGGTAAAAGATGCTCTCGTGAACGAGACCACTATGGCGATCGAAAGGGGCGTTTTTGGTGTTCCCACCATCATTGTCGACGGCAATTTATTCTGGGGGAACGATCAAATCGAGCACGTAGCACTATTGCTATCGGGTCAAGACCCTCTTGATAGAGAAAAGCTCACCGCACTGCAAAATAGGCCGAGGGCAATCGATCGTAAGGCGGTTCAGGAGTATGGCGCTGACGGCGCATAGTTGTTCAGGCTGGGCGGTGACACTATACGGTTTGCACGCGATAAGCGGCCATGTGTTAGTTACGAGGGAATAGTGCTCGGTAGCGGTTTCGCAACAGAGGTCAGTGTCTAGGTCGCCAGCGTACTGGCATCATTAACGCGATCAGATGAGCGAAGAGTACAGCGATTAAGCGCTCACCCAACCTGCATGAAAACCGTAAGGCACTCTAAAGGGCATGATAATGGTTGCGACCGGGCCTTCGCTAAGGTTCTGCGCATCGAGTATCAAACACTCACTTTGATCGCTAGCCTCATCGTGAATGAAGCACACGAGGTAGCCCTCGTCCTCTGAGTGTGAGCTTGTCTTGGGCGCGAACACGGCCTCTCCGCCATGACGTTGGGGCCCGTAAGTGAATTCGGTGGTCACACCCGACTCGTTGTCGTACTTCATCAGGCCATCGAAGGTGAAGGCGCGTTCTGTATTAAAGATTCCCGCATAGACGTAACGTGTTTTGTGGCAGGCGTAGTCATCGTTAATCCGGGTGAAATCGCAGGGGATGTTGCTCAGTGTGCGCTCCGCAACGTCGCCGGTTTTGAGATTGATGCGCCACTCGTAGAGACGACCTTGATTTTCGCTCAGGTTATTTCCTTCTGAAGTGCCAGCGCCGGCAATATCCGCGGTGGTGGATCTTGAGGCTTGCAGTACGACTTCATCACCGTCGTCCCAAGCGTTGGCGGTGTGCACCACTACGCCCGTTTCCACATCAAACCATCGCACATCGTTATCGCAACCATGGCGCGGCATGACCCCAATGCGTGACCCGTATTGTGGCTCAAAGTCCACCGCTGGCCCGCCCGATATGGCACGCCCGATGTCCAGCGTAATGGGAAAGTCCAAGAACAGCGTGTATTTTTCAGTGGCCCCAAAGTCATGCATAAAAATAGATCTGGGGATGGTAATCGGTGTCGTGTGGATAAGATCGCCATTTTTATCGATGACGGAGTAGGTCACAAACGGCGCCTGAAATGAGTAGCCGTAAGCGATCATTTCGCCGGTTTTCGGATCGATTTTTGGATGCGCAGTAAAAGGGTGTTGCAGCTTGCCATCAAAGTCAGTGGGCCCTTTAGTTGATAGGCTGCCGAGTTCGATGACGGTCGGTTGCGAAGGCTCATGCAACGCGTACAGCGTCTTGTTGTGGTAAGTCAGCGCGGTATTGGCCAGGTTTTTTGCACTCGGTGCGCCAGCTGGAATGGGCGCTGGTGTCCGGTCCATGAGTGAATTCATACCTTTATAGAGCCAGTCACCGTGCTCCTGTTCCAGCTTGAATCCGTCATTTTGAATAAATCGGTTTCGATAGCGAGCTTTGCCGCCAGAGAACTCGATAGCATGGATCATGCCGTCACCGTCAAAGGTGTGGTAGGCCGCTTCGCTGAAAACATGGACGGGATTCGGCCCCACGCGAAGAAAATATCCATTGAGGTCATGTGGGATCGAACCCACTATCTCCATGTTGTCGGCGTCGCGCTCTTCGCTGACGGGACTAAAGTTACCGTCTAGAAAAAAGTTTGAGGAAGGAGCGCCTGCTCGTACCTGTGTCATAGAAAAGTCCGAAGCTGAAGTAATAAACCTGATTGGTATTCAATCCGGAAACCACAAAAGAGGAAAGCTTTTTTAAAGAAAATGTTCGTCCGTTGGATCAGCACAACCTAAGGGGTAGCCAAATCTTGGCTTTCTGCGCAGTCGCACACCAAGCAGCGGCGCGACACTGGCCATACTGGCATTGCATCTAGGCCTCCTATAATGACAATGCTGGCTTGGATGTCTCTTAACGCATGGAAGCCGTCTTTAAGCTTTGTTCACTGACACGCCCATCAAACGGCGAGTTGCCAAAATACGTCGCTACTGCCGCACGATTGACCGGGGTGTTATCGGCACTCACAAAACAGGAAACACCTTGCAAGTTCACGGCCCGGGCACTGCTGCCAATGCAATAGCGTTCAGCGGCGACAGATAACCTTCATTTCGGTGTAGCCCTTTACAAAACTTGAGATATTGCGGCGCGGTTCTGCTATCACTTCAATCTTTGAAAATCGTTGCAGCATTTCTTCCCATAAGATTTGCAGTTGCATCTCTGCGAGGCGGTTGCCAAAGCAGCGGTGAATCCCAAAGCCAAAAGAAATATGATTACGGGCGTTTTTGCGATCAAAAAGTAGCGTATCCGGGTCGTCAAACTTTCGCTCATCACGATTGCCCGATGCGTACCACATCGCGATTTTGTCTCCCGCCTTGATCGTTTTGCCGTGCATGTCGACATCCTCGAGTGCGGTGCGTCGCATATAGGCTAAAGGCGTTTGCCAGCGGATAATCTCTGACACGGCATTGGGAATCAGATCCCGATTAGCCCGCACTTTTTCCCATTCACTCGGGAACAAATGAGAGCCGTAAACAGAACCCGACATTGAATTTCGGGTGGTGTCATTGCCGCCGACGATCAGCAAAATCAGGTTGCCGAGGTACTCCATGGGTTCCATGTCACGAGTGTTCTCGCCGTTGGCAAGTAAGGTGATCAGATCGTGCCCTTCCTTGCCGACTCGCTGCTGCCACAAGTTCATAAAGTATTCCACGCACTCCATGAGCTCTGCACGGCGTTGGGTCTCGCTCTCGACGATGCCTGTTTCCGGACTGGCCGTTGCCACATCGGACCAGCGGGTCAACTTTCTTCTGTCCTCAAAGGGAAAATCAAAGAGTGTTGCTAACATCATGGTGGTGAGCTCAATCGAGACCGTATTAACCCAATCAAATTCTTCATTGAGAGGGATTTGATTGAGCACGGTCTGCGTTCGCTCGCGGATCAGCTCTGACATTCTCGACAAGCTGGGTGAGGCGACAACGGGGGCCACGGTTTGTCGTTGAATATCGTGTTTTGGTTGGTCCATCGCGATGAACATGGGCAATGGAAAGTCCTCGGCCGGATTTTGCAGTGTAATGAAGGGTTCAGAGGAGAAGCGTTGATGGTCGGTATCGATGGCAATGATGTCTTCATATCGTGTTACCGACCAATAAGGTCCGACCGCTTCGTCCTCTGGGCCACGCGCGATTGAATTCCAGCCATCCTTGCAGTAGTGCAATGGATCTTCGTCTCGTAAGCGTTTAAACACAGCCCACATTGCCTGATTTGGCCAGAGGGTAGGGTCGGAGACATCAAGGTCTGCGAGCGGTGTGTTATAGGCGTGGTCATAACCTGGGCTAAAAATATCGTTGATCGCTTGATTCACTGAGCCGTCCCCTTTTGGCCTGCGCCGATTAAGGCCATTATTATGTCACCACCCGTATCATCTAGCGGCGTGTCTGGGTTCTCAAGGTGATTACGCGCTATAAAGAGGTCATTTACGGCCAAAAAGGTCGGGGCATCCTGGCCTCATCACCCGCTAAACGGCTTTTTACCCGTTACAGGGCTTTTTATGAGTGCCGTTACCCCTTGAATACGACGGTCGGCAAAGCCTCCGCCGGTGAGCTGTACTGCACTATTGGCAGGCAGTTTGGGTTAATGTGACGGCCCTCAGCCGAGGTCGCTATGTGTTAAGTAATGACCCGCACAGGCCGTGTTTGCGTGGCGTGCGCATGCGATTAATCTGCGTGCCGATAAGGGTATTGAAAAGAATGCCGATAAACGCGTTGTGACTTGATATGGTCAGCTCAACCGTGGCGGCCTTGCAGAAGTCGTCGATATTGTTAGGAAAAGGTGGCAGTAACGTCAATGACCAGCGCGTTAAAGGTTTTGCAAACGACGTTTGGGTTTTCGCATTTTCGCGAGCCTCAGCAGGCCATTATCGATGCCGTGGTGGCAGGCAACGATGCCTTTGTACTGATGCCAACAGGCGGGGGCAAGTCGCTGTGTTATCAGATACCGGCGTTAGTGCGGCCTGGTTGTGGCGTGGTGATTTCGCCGCTCATTGCCTTAATGCAAGATCAGGTATCGGCGCTGCAGCAGCTGGGTATTCGAGCTAGCTTTCTCAATTCCACGCTTGATGCACACAGTGCGTCGGCAGTCGAGCAAGCGCTGCTCAGCGGAGAACTCGACCTACTGTATCTCGCGCCCGAGCGACTGAATCAGACTCGCACGAGAGCCCTGCTGGACAGCGCAACGCTGTCGCTATTTGCCATTGATGAGGCGCACTGCGTGTCTCAATGGGGCCATGACTTCCGCGCTGACTATTTGCAGTTAGAACAGCTACAGCATCTGTTCCCCAGCGTGCCGAGAGTGGCGTTAACGGCCACCGCCGATCCCAGGACACAACAGGAGATTGTCGACAGACTGGGCCTCGAGCAGGCAGCAAAATTCATAGTGGGTTTTGATCGCCCCAATATTCAGTACCGGATAGGCCTTAAAAATAATCCCCGACAGCAGCTACTGCGCTTTCTAAAAGAGGAGCACCCAACAGATGCTGGCATTATTTATTGCCTGTCTCGCAAAAAAACAGAAGAAATTGCACAGTGGCTGACTGAACAGGGCTTTGATGCGCTGCCGTATCACGCTGGCTTATCGGCAGAACTCCGGGCGGCGCATCAGGCGCGTTTCCTGCGAGACGACAGTGTCATTGTGGTCGCAACGATTGCTTTTGGTATGGGAATTGATAAGCCAGATGTGCGTTTTGTGGTGCATCTGGACTTACCGAAGACCGTCGAATCTTATTACCAAGAGACAGGGCGTGCGGGTCGCGATGGTGCGCCGGCAACAGCGTGGATGATCTATGGGCTGCAGGATGTCATCAAGCTCAGACAAATGATGCAGGGCTCTCAGGGCAGTGATCAGCACAAGCGTCTCGAACAGCATCGTCTCAATGCGATGTTGGGATTGTGTGAGATCACCAGTTGCCGGCGACAGTCATTGCTGCAATATTTTGGTGAGGACTACCCTCAGCCTTGCGGTAATTGCGATAGCTGTCTCGATCCCGCTAAAACGTGGGATGCAACAGAAGCGTGTCGCATGGCGCTCAGTGCAGTAGCGCGAACGGGTGAGCGATTCGGCGTGAATCACTTAATCGACGTATTGCGGGGGAAGGAGACCGATAAAATGTGGCAGTTTGAACACCATCTCCTACCGACTTTTGGGGTCGGCACTGCGCTGGATAATCATCAGTGGCGATCTGTCTTTCGCCAGTTGGTAGGGCGGAGTTATTTGTCGGTTGATGTAGAGGGTTACGGCGCACTAAAGCTTCAAGCGCAGTGTCGGCCTCTACTGCGAGGTGAGGTATCCATTGCCTTGCGCTTAGATCAAAAACAAAAAGTGATAAAGCGGCAAACCAAGACTACCCTGCCTGCCGAGATAGATGTGGGTATGTGGGAGGCCTTGCGAGAGTGTCGACGCGAGCAGGCAGAAGAGCAGGGCGTTCCTCCCTACGTTATTTTTCATGACAGCACGCTCATTGAGATGTGCACCAGGCTGCCGCAAACACGTGACGAGTTCGCCAATCTGACCGGCGTTGGCGAGCGAAAATTACTCAAATACGCAGACGCTTTTCTGGCAGCTATTCGCCGAGCACAGGACGAAGCTGCGATGTAACAGTCGCCCGCTACGTTGGTTATTGAGCCGTTATTTATCCCGCCTTTGACTCAATGATCGCGAACAGATGATTGTGTTCAGCCAGGGGTTCCACTCTTAAGTGAGCTTGTCAGGAAACCCGGGCGCTCGCAGTGCGGTATCGAGCTCATCCTCGAGTAATTTCACCACAAAGGGCGATTGCGCGTCGCCGCCATAGCGCGCTTGGGCTGTTTTAAAACGCTCTTGAGCGGTCTTGGCGAGTGGCAGTGGGACGTCGAATGCCGCGCCGAATTGCTCGGCGAATCCCAAATCTTTGAGCGCGAGATCAAGCGTGAATCCAATATCGTAGCTACCATTGAGGATCAACTGTCCTTCAGTTTCATGGACAAAAGAGTTGCCTGACGACGCTGCGATGGCCTGCCATGCGGTCGCGAGGTCGAGGCCGCCGCGCGCAGCGAGCATCATGGCTTCACCACCGGCGGCAAGATGTACAAAAGCCAGCATATTCGTGATGACTTTGATCAGCGATGCTGTGCCGACCGCTCCCATGTGGAATACTTTTTTGCCCATAGCCTGCATTGCAGGCTCGTGAAGTGCAATCAGTGCTTCATTGCCACCGGCGAGGAGCGTCAACTCGCCTCGCGCCGCCAGATGCACGCCACCGGTGACGGGCAGTTCTAAAAATCCGATCCCCTGAGCCTCGGCTCGCGCAGCAGAGCGAATGACATCGTCTTGGCCCACCGTCGACATTTCGATCAAGGTCGCGCCTGCTGTCATATGACTCAGGATGTCATCCTGTACTGCAGACGAGGCGGGCGGAGAGGGCAAACACGTTATGACATGCTCGACTCGCTGGGCGAGATCGGCGCAACCTTCGGCCGGGTTTGCCCCAGCACTGACAAGTGTTTCCATTGCTGTTTTATCGAGATCAAATACGGTGAGTTGAAAGCCTGCATCAAGTAAGCGAACCGCTAGCTGGCCACCTAAGTTGCCCAATCCGATGAATCCGTAGTGCATGCGTCAGTCCTTTTTTTTACTCACTCGGGAAGTGTATCGCGTTAAAGCGGGCTTATTAGCGACAACCTGTAACGATTGCGCGCGAGAGTTAGGGATGAGACTGATGCTGTAAAACGTGTTCTAGCCGCGGTCTCTTTCTTGACGTGGGTTCGTTGTCGCTGTCGACCCAATAGTAGCTGTCCTTACTATAGCCTCAGGTTATCCCGCCCATTCCCTTTGAGATTGATACGCAGATAAAAACGCGCTGACCTTCCTGAATGCGTTGTAAATTGGCGATAAGTCTCATTAATAGCGTCAGCCCGACCGGTCTAAAAAGCCCCCATCGCCGTAAAAACGACATTCCAAACGACCAGTGCAGAGACAGTGGCGCATGCGAGAGCATGATCCGACTGTCTTTTTAGGTGTTACACCCATTGATAGGGCTGTTTTTATGTCGAAAAATGTTATCTCGGCTTCACTCGTCGCTGGCCTGCTAGCGCTGTGGCTTGGGTCAGGGCTTTTTATCGAAACACCAGAGGGCGGCGATGTCGTGCTGGCAGTGGCGCCAGAGAGAAGCCAGCAAGGTATCTCTGCTGAGCCGTTGAATCGAGTGCGGGTGGTAACAGCGAATGCCGAGTTTCGTAATCGCAGTATTGTGTTGCGGGGCCGCACCGATGCCAAGCGTGTGATTGATGTCACTGCGGAAGTAGCCGGGCAAGTGGTTGCCCAGCCAGCGGAGAGAGGCATGCAGGTGGCAAAGGGCGACCTGCTGTGTGAAATCGCCATTGATGACCGTGAAATCGCTGTGGATGAGGCGCGCGCCGGATTAGAGAAGGCACGAATTGAACACGAAGGCAGTTTACAGCTTGCGGATCAGGGGTTGTTATCGGAGGTGGCGATTGCTGCCTCAGCATCGCGACAAGAGACCGCAAAAGCACATCTACGTCGTCAGGAGCTCAATCTAGCTCGCACCCGAATTACCGCGCCGTTCGATGGCGTGATCGAAGATTTGCATCTTTACGTCGGCGATTACGCCATGCCAGGTGCAGCCTGCGCAACGCTCATCGATTTGGATCCGATGCTGGTGACCGCCCAAGTCACAGAGGAAGAAGTAGAGAGTCTAAAGCTGGGCAGTGCGGTAATTGGTAGCACGCGAGTGGGTCGCGAGATTGAAGGCACGCTGTCTTTTGTGGGCAAGCAGAGCGATTCAGTGACGCGAACCTATGCTGTTGAAATTACGGTAGACAATAGCGACTACCAACTACGCTCTGGTTTAACTGTGTCGTTGCGGGTATTACTTGAAGAAGTGGCTGTCCATCGTGTACCGCCGTCACTCCTGACGTTAAACGACAACGGTGAGATGGGTGTTCGACTGGTAGATGAGGGTGATCGCGTCATTTTCCGAACGGTCAGTATCATTGAGGATGGTCCAGATGGCGTATGGATTGCCGGACTACCGCTGCAGATTAGGCTCATTACGGTTGGGCAGGAGTATGTCAGTGTTGGTGCTCGCGTAGAGCCGGTATTGGCTGACGATAAGATCAGCCAAGTCGTCATACGATGAGCGTAATCGAAACCGTCATTGGGCGCACGCGAACGACGCTGTCGCTGCTGGTGGTTATGGTACTGGTGGGGTTGGGTACACGTGCCGCCTTGCCTATTGCAAACGATCCCCACGTCGATCTCCCCTTATTTTATATCGGAGTGAATCACGAGGGTATTTCGCCTGGCGATGCCGAAAGATTGCTGGTGCAACCGATGGAGATCGAACTCAGAAAGCTTGAGGGCATCGTCGAGCTGCGCTCGACCGCGTCTGAGGGGATGGCGAGTTTTTTTATTGAGTTTGATGTATCGCAAGACCTGGATAAGGCACTGAACGACGTGAGAGAGGCCGTTGATGCGGCAAGAACTGAGATTCCCTCGACGGCTGAGGAGCCCTTTGTTGAGGAAATGACCGCAGCTGATTTTCCCATGTTGCAAGTCAACTTGGTCGGTGCGGCTGCAAGCGAGCGCGAGTTGTATCAAGCGGCGCTGAAGCTCAGACAAGAGATCGAGACCATCCCATCGGTACTCAGTGCGGATCTTCAAGGGCATCGCGATGAGGTGCTCGAGGTCATTATCGATCCTGACGCACTCAATACGTATCGTGTTTCAGTTGAAGAATTACTGGTGATTCTTCAGCGCAATAACCGGTTGATTCCAGCGGGCACGATGGAGCTGGATAGCGGCCGATTCGCGGTTAAGGTGCCGGCAGTCGTCGAGCGGGCTGAGGAAGTGCTCGAGTTGCCGATTCGCAGCTCGAGTGAAGGCGTGGTGACGTTGCGAGATGTCGCACGAGTAGACCGTACGTTTAAAGATCGCACCAGTTACGCTCGCTACAACGGGCAAGAAACTATTTCTATTGGTGTTACCAAGCGCACCGATGCCAATGTCATCGATGCAGTGGAATCTGTTCTGGCAGTTGTCGCGCAATCGTCTGCCAGTCTCCCTCCCGGTATTGAGGTGATTCCATCGCAGAATCAGGCAGAGTTTGCGGCTGTTCAGGTCCGCGAGCTGGAGGGGAATATTCTCACGGCATTAGCACTGGTGATGATTATCGTCGTGGCCTCGATGGGCTTTCGCAGTGGTCTGGTCGTGGGGCTCGGTATCCCCTTTTCGCTGCTGTTCTCGGTCACCATTATTTACCTCTTGGGGTATACCTTTAATTTCATGGTCATGTTCGGCATGCTGTTAGCGCTGGGCATGCTCATCGACGGCGGCATCGTGGTCACTGAATATGCGAACCGCATGATGAGCGAGGGCATGGACCACAAACGCGCCTATGCGGATGCGGTGCAGCGAATGTTTTGGCCAGTGACTGCGTCGACCGCAACGACACTTGCTGCCTTTTTGCCAATGCTATTTTGGCCCGGTGTCTCAGGCCAGTTTATGGGGTACTTGCCAGTGACGGTGTTCACCGTGCTGATAGGCTCTTTGCTTTATGCCCTGTTATTCGGTCCGGTACTGGGAACCCTGTTTGGTAAACCTTCCATGCACAATGCTGACCTACTGCGAGCGCAGCGAGTGTTAGAGGATGGTGATCCGACTCAACTGGATAGCCTGACAGGTCAATTCGCTCGCTTTATGGTCGGTGTTTGTCGTCGGCCTGTCCTGACGATGGGCATCATATTCAGTTTGTTGATCAGCGTTTTTTGGGCTTACGGAAAATATAATGTCGGCACCATCTTTTTCTCCGATGCAGACCCCCAATTTATTCAAGTGTCGGTGCTCGGTCGCGGTAATTTCGCTGCCAACGAGGTGAATGATCTGGTGCTAGAGGTCGAATCAGAGGTACTGCAAATCCCGGGCATTCGATTTGTGAACACTCAGAGCTTGCTACCGGGTGCCACTGGGGGCAACAGCGGCTTCATGGGGAGCAGCTCGGATCGTATCGGATCTATTTTCATCGAACTGGTCGCTGAATCACAGCGAGAGCTGGGTGGCAAAGCGATTATGAGCTTGATTCGTGAGCGCACTGACGGCCTTGCAGGTATCAAGGTCGAAGTACAGCCCTTAGAAAAGGGCCCGCCCGTTGGCAAGCCGATTCAAATCGAATTTTCGTCGCGTCAGCGAGCGCTGTTAGAGCCAGCGATGGCGCGTGTTCGGGATTACTTAGATACCTTACCCAACCTCGTCGACATTGACGATTCCTCTGCACTGCCCTCGATTGAGTGGCGCATCGAGGTGGATCGCCAACAGGCAGCGCTATACGGTGTCGATGTCTCCTCGGCAGGTTTGGCGGTGCAGTTGGTGACCAATGGCGTCAAGGTGGGTGAGTACCGCCCAGATGATGCCGAAGACTCAGTTGATATTCGAGTCCGCTACCCTCGAGCCGAGCGCGGTATTATCGCAATGGATGAGCTGCGTATCAGCACGGAGCAGGGGATGGTGCCTTTGAGCAACTTTGTGCAGATGCGCCCCGCCCCTGGCGTCGACTCGCTGAAAAGAATCGATGGCTTGCCCGTAGAGTTGATTAAGGCAAACGTCCGAGAGGGCGTGATGGCCGACGGTATTGTGAGAGAAATCGAGAGCTGGTTAGCGCAGCAATCGTTTGATCCGGCAATTGATATTCGGTTCAGAGGAGCCAATGAGGAACAAGCCGACTCGATGGCATTTGTGTCAGCAGCGTTTTCTTTGTCGCTCGCAATCATGTTTATTTTGCTGGTCACGCAGTTTAATAACTTTTATCAAAGCACGCTGATTCTGCTGGCAGTGGTTATGTCAACGGCAGGTGTATTGCTGGGCCTCTTGCTACTGAGCAATCCGTTCAGTGCCTTATTAACGGGTGTGGGCGTGGTGGCGTTGGCGGGTATTGTAGTCAACAACAACATTATTCTCATCGACACGTTTAATCACGTTCGTCGTCAATATCCCGAGTTAGATGTTCGCGACGTGATTGTCCGCGCTACCGCCCAGCGACTTCGGCCCGTCCTCCTCACCACTGTGACCACGGTATGCGGGTTGTTGCCATTGGCAGCGGGATTCTCAGTCGATTTGGCCGGCCGCTCTGTCACCATTGAGGGGGAAATGGCCATGTTTTGGGCACCGCTGTCACAGGCAATCGTATTCGGTCTGTCATTTGCGACGGTGCTCACGCTGATCGCGACACCCGCCTTGTTGGCGTTGCCCTCGGAGATTGGCGCTTTTGTGCTATCGGTTCGTCAACGTTTGGGTTTTCCGCCCACGCTCAGTGAATCACGGTAGCGACTCAAGTCGAAGTGAGCCCCGGCGGTTGACAGGTTTCTGTCGAGACTCAGCGCGAGTCGGGCTACACTCTCACTACAAAGCGGACGTCGAGCTCGGGACGTCACCTCACCTCGCCGGAATGGTTTTCCTACTGTAGACCCGTCTTTAGCGTCGGCGCGGAGTGGGTGATTTGCGCTGGCGCCAAGTTAGGGCCGGCTATAGGGTGTGTCCGGTAGCGACTATCTTGCCATGGGTGAGGTGCATCGACCCCGCTCGGTCTATATTGATGTGGAGTCGAGAGATGATCCGACAGGCTGCAGTGATGTGTGCTTTGCTGGCAGTAGGGTCTTGTGCCGGATGGCAAGGACCATCGGTATCACCAAACCATATCCCTGAGGTAAGCGCGACTGAGGCGGTGGCAGAACGTGGGCAGCGACTCGAGTTGGACTCGGCACTCGCTGCGACTCCGGGCGATCCAGCATCACACTATGCGATGGGATTCGCTCGCGTGCTCTGTTCGGCAGTTTTTGTATCGGGTTTAGAGGCCGATTTTGCGGCAAAAAATGTCGGCTTCTTTACCTCGCCTCCTGAGAAGCGTCACAATATTCGTGACACGGCTATCGACCAAGAGGCCATGACAGTCACGGTAACCACTGATACGGGCATCGTGCGAGTCGCCCGATACATCGGTGATCTGGGTTGCGTCCCACTGCCTATTGGTGAGTCGTCGCCTTATTTTGAACCACCGATTATTGAGACTGGGCTGGCCGATGCGGCCGCGACACCGTGGCCGATGGGAGACAGCCCATCGCAGGCCCCGCCAGTAGAAGGCGTCGATTTGGCAAAATTGGATGCCGCTCTCGACGTATTTTTTACACAGGGCGCAATGTCTGCCGCAACCGTTGTGACTGTGCAGGGTCAGATCGTCTCAGAGCGATATGGGGCGGGCATACATCCCCATATGCCGCTAGAGAGTTGGTCCATGGGCAAAAGCCTGACTGCTACCTTATTGGGCGTGCTGATTCAGCAAGGAGAGTATGTACTGAACCAACCGGCGCCGATTCCCGAATGGCAAGCAGCGGGAGACCCTCGCCAAGCGATTCAGATCCAAGATATTTTGCGGATGTCGAGTGGCTTGCGTTGCCCCTCACCCTACGATCCAGAGGTTAATAGCAGTATCGATTACTTCGACCATCATTATTTGTATACCGGTACTGTGGATTCTTTTGCCTACGCTGCCAATCGACCTCAGCAATGGCCGCCCAATACCGTGGGCCGCTATCGCAACTGTGACCCGGTGCTCATCAATTACTTGATCCGTCTGGCGGTAGAGGGGCGGGGTGATGACTACCATCAGTTTCCGCAAACTGCGCTGTTCGATAAGATCGGCATCCGGAATCTGGTCTTTCAGACCGATCCCTATGGCAATATCTTGTTGCAGGGTTCTGATTTGGGCACAGCTCGAGACTGGGCACGGCTCGGCAATTTATACCTGAACAAGGGGGTAGCCCATGGCGAGCGCGTGCTACCCGAGGGATTTTCAGACTTTGTCAGTTCGGTGGCGCCTGCGTGGCAAGCTGATGGTCTTCCGTTCCATGGTGGTTTCTTTTGGTTGGAGGGGGCTACTTACGACCGTGCACCGAGCGCTGTTTACAGCATGCTCGGCGCTGGTGGTCAGATGGCGGTGATGATGCCGTCAAAGGATTTGGTGGTGGTTCGACTGGGGCACTCAGCCGGTGAAACAATCTGGCAGTCAGTAAAAGAAGAAGGGATGAAACTCCTCTTACAGGCGGTGCCAGATAAACAGATGTAACAGGGACCCCCGTTGATCACTGACGCCACAACGGCTCTCGCCACGTTGTAATGATCGTATCCTGAGCGTCAGGCCTTAAACGGATAACTCTGTTACAGCACGATAGCCCATTGCCATAGCGGCAATCGCGTCGGCCTCTGATGCGGAGTCTGAGTTGGCAATCGTAATGCGACCATGGGGTTGTCTCCCTATCGCCACTGAGTTCCCTGGGCCCGCAACGGCATAACCGTGTGCCCAGCGGTTAACCGTGAGGCTCGCGACGTCACGATCAAAGTCGAAGGAGTTAGAAGACAGCATACCGCTGAGATGGCTACGTACTTCTTCCTCGTATGTTGCAAATGGCGTGCCCAGCATCTGGTAGCGCGCCTCGCGGTATTGCTCTGCTCGGGGTCTTCCAAGCACTTCACCATAGGGGCAGCTAATCATTTGGATGACGCAGGGATCGTTGGGCCCTTGGGTATAGCGATATCCCCCTAAGCTCACGGGAAAGTCCATGAAGACGGTTTGATGCATATTGCCCGGCGACATGGCGAGGCCAATACCGTGCTCTTTGAATGCCCGCCACTGGCGCAATCCCACCGTGGTGTAGATCAACGGACTTTTCATTTGTTGTCCGAGCGCCGCCGCTTGCTGCTCGGGTAGATCGGTCACAATGTGGGGGATCATCGCGTTGTAACAGGCCATCACAACATGGCCGGCCCTAATTTTGTACGCTTGATTACCCTGCATGTAGTGGATCACTACTTGGTCAGAATCGGTCGTCATATCGGCGTGGTGAACGTCCACCACGGTGCTGTTGAGTCTAATCCGCGTGGTGTTGGGTGAGCGGTCGAGCTGTTCGTAGTCAAAGGTCGCAGTGACTAAGGATTCTGCCGTCGTGCCCTCGGCAACAGCCGGCACGAGGTATTTCACCAGCGCGCGTGCCACCCCAGCATTCCCATCGGGAAAATGATGGATATAAGGATGGTCTTCATCGTACGTCGCCACAGGTGCAAAACCCAGTGCACCGCAGGCTTTTGCCTCTTCGATGGTGAGTAGTTCTGTACTGGCATTTGACCAGTCGATACCCGAGTGCCTGGCCATCTGCAGTACCAGAGGATCATCTACACCGAGGGTTTGCGTAAGGTAGTCAAAATAGTTGTGAGTCTCGAGGTAATCAGCAAGATCTTCAGGTGCAACATTCAGTGCCTGCAACCCGCCCTTGAGGACTCGCAGTAACTGCGTTTTGCCACGCTCGCTCAGGGGAGTTTGAGCAACGGCTTGCTCATCAGAAATGGCTGCACCGGGGAGGCCCTCTATATAGTTGTAGTAATTGCAAAAGGGGTGGCGCACTAGGGTATTACGACCAAACGCTTGTTCGTTGAAAAACGTGGTGGCACCTAAGCCATGCCCGCCAAAAAAGCTGAGGTCAAAAGCGGTGTCGAAGCGCTTAAGATCAATGCCAATGCCCTCAAATAGGGTTTTGATTTCTGGTCCTGCATTGTGGGGCTCGACCAGGGTTTGCGAACCGCCATAAGTAATCAGTTGGCGGCCATCTACGCTGTGTTCATTGCGTTTGGCGTGGCCACCAAAGTCGTCGTGGTTATCCAGGATTAGAATTTTTTTGTCGGGTCCGTGCGCTTGTCGATAGAAAAAAGCGGCGGCAAGACCGCTCAGCCCGGCACCGACGATGACCAGATCATAGGATTCGGTTGTATCAATGACCGTGCCGGCGCTGAAATCACTCTGCCATGCGCGGGCATGCGCATACGTATTCGCGCCGGGGTGGTTACCCCTGAGGCCTGTTAGGGCAGGTGGGTACGTTGTGGGATCTGCAGTCAATGCAGTCGTCAGAGAAACGGGTAGGGCAGTTGCGCCAAGCGCTACTACCGATCCGTTGACAAAGTTGCGTCGCGTGATCTCTTTCATGAGGGCAGGATTTCCTGACGGGTTATGGGTTCAATCATAGCGCTATGGGCTGACTGCGGCGCAGGTCGCTCCACTTTACACTGTCTTATTATCGTGTGGGCAAACCATAAAAAAGGGGGCTTGCGCCCCCTTTTGGTTTTATTGCTAGTTTGTTTCTCAGAACGAGATCGCAAACTCCGCACCGATGGTTCTGGGTGGGTTGTACCAGCCGCGAGTAATCAGCGGGTGGATGGTCGCTTGCGCCAGTTCCTGCTTGTCAGTCAAGTTCTTACCATAGACCGACAGACGGTAGCGGTTGTCTCCCCACAAGTAACTGATCTGACCGCTGAGATCGGTAATGCTGTCCATGCTTCCGATAGGATCATTGTCTGGAGCATGCTCAACCGCGTCACGGTATCGGAACGAGAGCGAGCTTTGTAGCGAGCCCGGTCCAATATCAGCCGTGTAAGTGGTGCTCAGACCAAACGTGTTCTCTGGCACATTTCGTGGCACCAGCCCCGAGTTATCAGTGATGATGTTATCGCCATTGAGGTCCGCGAAGTACTCGTCGTATTCGGCATCGATGTAGCCGTAGCTACCACGCAGATACCACTGTTCGGTGATTTTAAAACTCATTTCGAGTTCGACACCAAATATCTCTTGTGTCGATGCGTTACGAACGACCGTCGCGACGTTGGTGAGGTCGACAGGAATCAGGATCGATTCTTGCTTATCCTCATAGTCACTAAAGAAAACGGTCGGGTTGAAGGTGAGTCTGCCATCAAGCATTGTCTTCTTCATACCCAACTCGTAGTTCGTGACGAACTCGGGCTCAAAAGTGGGCGAGATGTTAAAGTCGGCTTGTCGTCCGAAGAACCCCCCGCTCTTAAAGCCTTCAGCGTATGACGCCCATATCATGGTGTCATCGTTAACGTGCCACTTAAGCGAAGCACTTGGCGTAAACTCTGACCATTCGTCAGCATAGGGCTGTGGGTCAACCAGCGCTGGGCGAGGATCTGTGCCCGGCAGGTATACGACGCCAGCATTACCGCCAATGAGCGCTTTTTCTTCTTTGGTGTAACGTCCACCGACAGTTAACGTCCAAGCATCGTTGAAGTCGTAGTCCATGGAGAAGAACGCTGCAATCGACTCGGTTTCTTGCGACTGACCGTTACTGCTTGCGTGATCAAAGGTGGGCGCAAGGCCTAGCGTGGTGAACAAATCGTAGACGTCCCATACTTGCTCGTAGTCAACATCGAAAGAGTACAAGCCGGCGATGAATTGGAAAGGGCCGTCTGAGGTACTGCTCAAACGCAACTCATGCGATGTCTGCTCCCACTCGTTGAAGAAGTTCATGCGAAGCATTGGGGCAGATGAGCCGTCAAAGTCCTGCATGTTCTGCTCGTCCTGATCTCGGAAGCCGCCGATGTAGGTCAGCAACAGACCGTCATTCAGCTGCCAGTTGGCAGTCAGGATATTGGTGTCGTACTCGTTATCACTGAAGTTGGTGCCATCCGATGAGTTTTGTGTCTCATTATCCGTGCTATTGCTGAAGCACTGGTTGTAAATCACACAAGTCAGATCGGTTGCATCGTTAGTATTAACGTAGCCACCCTGATCGCTCTGATCCTTCATTTTCTCGTAGTGCCACTTGAGATCAAAGTTATCGCTGGGCTGCCACTTCATGGCAAAACCGTAGGTGACAATGTCGTCGCCGCCAACGTCTTGATTCAGCGTCGTGTTGTACATCCAGCCGTCGCTCTTGATCTGAGCACCAAACAGCTTGACGCCGAGTTTGTCTTCGATGAGCGGCACGTTCACAACGCCTTTCACGTCTTCACGACCATGCTCATCAACCGCAACGCTCACGTCGCCGCCCCACTCCATGGTAACCGCACCACGGGTGATATTGATCAAGCCCCCGGTGGTGTTTTTGCCGAACAGAGTGCCCTGTGGACCACGCAGTATTTCGATACGCTCAATATCGAAGTTCTGCATCAATACGCCGCTGGCGGTACCGAGAAACAGGCCATCCATAATGACGCCAATGGGCGGATCCAAACTCTTGTCGTAGTCAGTGGTGCCGACGCCTCGAATGTTAATAAACGCAGCGCTACCGGCGCCTGGATAGCGTCGGATATAAGTGCTGGGGCTGAAGGTCTGGAGATCTTCCAGTCGACGCACCTGCGCCTGACCCAATTCTCTGGTAATCGCTGCAACCGATACGGCAACGTCCTGAATCGATTCATCGCGTCGTGTTGCTGAAACGATGACCTCTTCAAGTGCCAGCTCAGATTGAGCGAGTGTGGGCAGGCTGTTGAACCCTGCTGCAATGGCGGCCGAACAGGCGACGGTTAACAGTCGCTTGGGAGTTTTGCTTGGACGCATGTGATGCTGTTTTATCATTATGACTGCCCCTTTGATGGTGAATGACAACATTGGTTAATTGTTATGTTTAGCTTTAACCTACTTTACTGCATCGAGATTTTATATCTCGATGTTCATACCGCTTTTAGTATTCTGCCGTGACCATCCTCCTCAATGCCACACGTTCTTTTCAACGTTTCAGACATTAAGTCCGATAGCCATTTTGTTTTAGCAGCGACACAGAACGGCATAAGATCTGTGCAATGTTTAACGATAGCATGCTCTTCAAGCTTCTCGAGTGAGATAAGGTCTTTTTGCCACAAAAGAACGGTACCCCATTGACTGGCGGTAAGCAGCTGCGCAAGTTGTGCGCAATCAGCCTCAGGAATGAGGTCACCGTGCGCTTTAGCAGCTTGTAATGAGGTGTAAAACGACTTTTCTGTGCGTCCGATGCGGTCGTGTTCCGCTTCTTCTTCAGCGCTGATTCCCAAGACGACTGATACGGTTGATTTCATGAATTCCGGGTACTGTTTGAAGATGGCCATTGAGCGACGTGTCAGTTCTATGATTCGCTGAATGCCGCCGCACGCGCTGACCTCTGGCAAGCTAGCTTCGACATTGCTGCGCGTTATCGCCGCTGCCGCTAAAAAGAGCGTGGTTCTATTGCTAAAGAGGTTGTAGAGCGTTTTGGTGCTGACGTCACTCAACGCCGCAATCTGTCCCATGCTGATGTCAGCAGGCCGCTCTTGCTCGAGCAGCTTGAGTGTCTCATCTAAAATACGAGCCCTGCGTTCTTGTTGAACGGGAGACGCGTACTTGCCCCTGCTTTCTTTCATTTTTTGGCGTACTTTATCGTTATGCCGCGAAAATTACACGACTCTGTAAAATTTGCAAGGCATTTTTATGGGTATTCAGCCCTGAGCCGGTCTGGGTCAGCTCTGCCTGGCTGGAAAGCCGAGCCAATCTTAGTGTCTGGGGCGCAAATCAGCTCGGTGAAAGCCGACTTCCGTCCATCAATCAAGTATGCTTTCGCCTGCATCGCAGTAGCCTCAAACTGAGGCTGCGAATAGGGTATTCTGGCGTTTAATATCTATTTCACAGTTGTAAAAGGAATCACCAGTATGTCCGAGCAAAAAACTAACTATGACGATGTGAAGCAATATCGTTTGGATCCTGAGCGAGAGCAGGAGTTGGTCAATTCTGCGGGAGAGTGCACCTTTTGCTGGGCGAACAAAGCGGGACACCCGCTGGGTGTGACCAGCGCCTATGTCCCAGTAGACGGCAAGATCTGGATGACAGCAACGCGTGAGCGGGTGCGCATTAAGGCGATTGCTCGCGATGGTCGTTCGGCAGTCGTGATGTCGAGTAAAGGCACCCATATGGGCGGCGGCAAGACCGTGACCTACAAAGGGCACACAGTGATTCATGATGATCGTGAGACTAAATTGTGGATGTACAACTTGCTGGCAATGGGGATGGCCCAAGTCGCGGATTCAGACAATGACTTCACCATGGGGTTAGATCCCGATCTGTTTGTGAAGTTCTTAGACACCCCAGAGCGGATTGTGCTCGAGTTTACGCCCGAGATGTCGATCCCTTTTGATGGCGACAAGATGGCGAAAGGGACTGCAAAAGCCTATGCAGAGTTTGCAGCCAGATCTGCTACCGAATAATGCGGCGTCTTTGACGGGTGGCACTAGCGCATTAACGGGCTAATCCGTGGTGATCAACTGCACCAACTCTAAAAAAGTCCCGTCGGGGTCTTTAAAACAGAAGAATCGGGCGTGGCTGGTTTCGGACGTAATGACATTCACAGGCGCCGAAACCACCTTAACGCCCTGTTCCACCAGAAACGCATAGTCGGCGTCAATATCGGCGCTGGCTAACGCCACCCGCGATAGACCCGGCCGATGCAGGTTAGGGTAGGGCGGCGAGTCATCTTTTGGCGATTTCCATTCGAGCAGATCAATTACCATGCGTTGCTGGGCATTTTGTAG
>ERZ887851.1523-NODE-1523-length-19763-cov-5.523493_pt1 | contig 19763 bp, 17 predicted proteins | sample MGYA00521100_ERZ887851 | MGnify/ENA primary metagenome ERZ887851 (study PRJEB32303, sample SAMEA104408602) | aquatic metagenome | biome: Brackish water; feature: Pelagic; material: water | place: Baltic Sea | collected 2014-06-06T16:11:00 | depth 11,444 m ... | reverse complement strand
AGGATTGTTAATGGTGGCAGGAGCAGGTTCATTAATTTATATTGTATGGTACGCGGCTACAAAATCTACAAAGATTGAGCGAAACCGATTGATTGCATTGACTATATTAATACTCTTCTCTGTCTTTTTCTGGGCACTTTTTGAACAAGCCTATACCTCAATGAACCTTTTTGCTGAAAGGGCTATGGATCGTTCAGTTTCCTTTATGGCGAAACCTATTCCAACTGCTTGGTACTTAAGCTTGAATGCAATTTTCATTGTTTTATTTGCACCGATATTCGCGTGGTTATGGGTTAAGCTTGGTAAGAGAAATCCGAATGCAGCTGTTAAATTTGGTTTAGCCTTATTGTTTGTAGGTTGTGGTTTTGGAGCTCTCTACATGGGAATCAGCGCTGCGGAAATTGGTAAAGTTTCGATGATTTGGATTGTACTTACTTATCTCTTTCATACATGGGGTGAATTGTGTTTATCACCTGTTGGATTGTCGTATGTGACAAAACTATCACCTCTGAAAATAACTGGTTTCATGATGGGTGTTTGGTTCTTAGCAACAGCAGGGTCAGAATATATCGCCTCACTATTGGCGAATATTGCAAGTGTTCCCAATGTAGCGGGCGTTATTGATCTAGAAGTATCTAAAACAGCTTATTCAACTTTATTTGAGAAACTATTTTATATCGGGATAATATCAGGCGTTGTGCTTTTAGCACTTTCTCCAATTATCAAAAAAATGATGCATGGAATTGATGATGAGGCAGTAGAGATGGATGCATCAACTCACGAGATTGAAACTCCAATTAATTAGAAAATAAAACCCCAATAATTATATGTCAACACAAACAAACGAAATGTTTAAATCAACGGTGTTAGGTCACCCTTCTGGATTATTTGTACTCTTTTTCACAGAGATGTGGGAACGTTTCTCTTATTACGGAATGCGTGCTTTATTGGTGATGTTCCTTACTGCGTCTTTGACAGATTCAGGATGGGGTTGGCCAAAAGATCAAGCGTACGTGCTATTTGGTACTTATACGGCATTGGTTTATTTATCCACTATGTTGGGCGGTTATTTTGCCGATAATGTTTGGGGATACAGAAAAGCAGTTGTTGTCGGAGCAATTTTAATGACACTTGGTCACGGTGCAATGGCGCTAGAAACAACATGGTCTATTTACCTTGGATTGACGCTATTGGTATTCGGAAGCGGTTTCTTTAAGCCGAATATGACGTCGATCATATCGCACATGTACAAAGATCACCAAGAAAAGAAAGATGGTGCTTATACGATCTTCTACATGGGTGTTAACGCCGGAGCCTTCTTAGGAATTCTTTTATGTGGTTACCTTGGAGAAACAGTTGGTTGGAGTATCGGGTTTGGATTGGCAGGAATCTTTATGTTCTTCGGATGTTTACAGTTCTGGTTCTCAAGAGATATTTTCGGAGATATAGGATTAAAACCAAAGAATTTAGATAAATCAAATGCTGCAGATGTTGCGGCTGCTGCTGAAGCTAAATTGCAATCAGACGATCCAACAGGTGCAGATTCATTGCCGTTCTCTTCATGGCAAAAAGCATTGATAGGTGTTTCTGTCGTCCTTGGTTTGGTATGGATTATCAATGATCCAGCATCAAAAATTTATGGATACAATGTTTTAGACTTTAAAGTGTTTGGTATGGATGGTTCGCTATTCACAATCATATTTGCCTTGGCTTGTTTCGTGTTTTTATTAGTTTATAGATTAGGAAAGTATGGCCAGATAACTCGTGATAAAATGATTGCGGTGACCTTCTTTGCCTTCTTAACTATATTTTTCTGGGCGATATTTGAACAAGCACCTGGATCATTGACAACATTTGCACGTGATTTTACGGATAGGTCATTAGACGGAGGAGCTGCTCTTACGTATAAGATTGTTAACTCTTTAATGACACTTATACCATTAGGAATTATTACTTGGGTTCTTGGCTTATTGTTTAAACAAACATTTAAGAAATACTCTTTGGCAAATATCATCCTTGGATTTAGTTTTGTCATTATTTGGGGCGTAGCTATTTGGATGTTGTATACTGAGTTCCAAAAAGGAGCAACAGAGGTTCCAGCTTCATGGTTTGGAGTATTAAATTCATTGTTCATTATTGGTATGGCACCGTTATTTTCTAAGTGGTGGGAGAGTAAGTATAATCCATCAGCAAATGGAAAGTTTGCTATTGGTATGACTTTACTAGGAATCGGAATGGCCTGTGTTGCTTTCGGTGGAAGTAGCATTGAGGCAGGAGCAACAACAGCATCTGTGAGTATGTTCTGGCTAGTACTTGTATATTTCTTCCATACAATGGGTGAATTGTGTACATCACCAGTTGGTCTTTCTTATGTAAGTAAGTTAGTACCGGGTAAGATGATTGCCTTTATGTTCGGTATCTGGTACTTAGCCGTTGCAATCGGAATGAAGACTGCCGGTATCTTTGGTGAATCATCAGAAGCGATTGCGAAAGAAGAAGGAATTAGTTATTTCTTCTGGCTCTTGACAATTGTAGCGGTAGTTTTGGCTTTGTTCTCTTTAGTAATGGGACCAACGATCAAAAAACTAATGCACGGAGTACGATAATCTCAAAACAGAATTTAAATTTAAACAGTCTGTCCATCGCAAGAAGACAGACTGTTTTTTTATTAAACTAAATAGAACATGAAAAGCTTTTTTCTTCTTTTAATTGGAACCTTGTTTCTTGGAAATACCTTTGGTCAATCTTCTAAAGTAGAGTGGATGGACTCTTCAAAAGTTACGAAACTAGAAGTTGGAAAATTTCAATACTTCAATGCGAGTGCTCAAACGGAATTACATTTAGAAGTGAAAACAAATGTTTTTGTCGACTTCGCAATGGTCGATATGGCTAAGAATATTGAATCGGTTCAACTTATTATTGATTCTGACACGCTTCGATACACTTCATTGCAACCTTTCATGATCAAAGGGATGGAATCTGGAGCTGAGTTTACTATTATGGCTTTTGGAAAGTCAGATACGCTCAAATTCAAAACGAATAATGCGCAAGCGTTAAAGTTTAAGGTGAAGTATACCGAGCGTCCGATGATTGTTAGGGACGAAATCGTATTCGGTTTGTTGGCACTGGTTCTCGCTTTTATCTTTTTTACGGCGCATAAGGAAACAGCTTTCTGGAAGAAATTCTATATGGTTATTCCCGCGCTATTGCTTTGTTATGTTATTCCAGCTGTCCTCGTTTTGTTTGGATTGATTTCTCCCGAATACTCCAAGTTGTATTATATGGCAAGAGATTATTTGTTGCCCGCAGCTTTGATTTTAATGACCCTTGGGATTGATTTTAAAGCCATAATGAACCTTGGCTCAAAGGCTTTAATTATGTTCTTAACAGGAACTGTTGGTGTTATCATTGGTGGGCCAATTGCGATTTTGATTTATTCGTATATCGATCCTTCTGTTGTCGGAGGGGAAGGTTATGAGGCAGCTTGGAGAGGAATGGCAACAATAGCTGGAAGTTGGATTGGTGGAGGCGCTAATCAGAACGCGATGTATGAAACCTATCAATTTGCTCCTCAATTGTATGGTAAAATGATTGTTGTGGATATTGTTGTGGCGAATCTCTGGATGGCATTTTTACTATTTGGTGCCTCGCGTGCAGATAAAGTGGATAAATGGCTCAAAGCAGATAGTTCATCCATCGAAGACTTGAAAAACCGTGTCGTGAAGTATCAAGAATCTATTGCGAAACAGCCGACATTAACGGATTACATGATGATCTTAGGAATAGCTTTCTCTTTAGTTGGTGTTGGTCATTTTGGAGGCGAAATAATCTCAGACGCCATTGGGAAATCTTTGGGCTCTGATTCACCTTTTGCTTCATCCTTCCTGTGGTTGGTTGTCATTGCTACAACAGGCGGCTTGCTTCTTTCATGCACCAAATTGAGAAAATACGAAGGTGTTGGAGCATCCAAAATTGGCAGTGTTTTCATTTATATACTGGTTGCAACCATTGGAATGAAAATGGAATTGGCACAAGCCGTTAAAGAACCTCAGTTGATTTTAGTCGGTGTTATTTGGATGATAGTCCATGTGACATTGATGATCACCGTTGCCAAAATCATTAAGGCTCCGTTCTTTTTCTTGGCGGTTGGGTCCCAAGCAAACATTGGAGGTGCAGCCTCTGCGCCAGTTGTTGCGGCGGCATTTCATCCGTCTTTGACTTCTGTAGGAGCGATTATTGCCGTTTTGGGATATGCCCTTGGAACGTACGGAGCGATTATCTGTGCTGAGTTGATGGCATGGGTGGCGCCTGTTTAATTAAGAAGGAAGAAATGTAAAGGGTGGAAGTTTATAATTTTGGGAATCAAGAATTTTCAATTCGCATTGCATCTATCAAATTGTCATGAATTGAACATTTCTTCAAGTCCTCGACAATTTCATTTTGGTCCTCATGACTTCGATTTTGAGAAAGCTTAAAAGCAGCTTCAATTTTCGAAACATTCATGCGGAAACCAAGAATCTCTTTTTTTGTAAGAATCGATCATTTTGGGTGAAAAATAACCATATTTTAACTGTTTTCCTCTTTTTTCTTCAAAAAAAGTAACTAATTCGTCCAAATGTTGAGTTAGTTCTTTTGCTAATAATTAGATTAATTCTCCGTACAAATGAACGGCCTCATAATTTCAAGTAGGAACGTTTTTACGGCTGTAAACGGAAGATGAAATGTATCCATTCGCTCCTAAAAATGTGCATAGTACTTTACTGCCATTTTGAATAGCGAGGTGTTGTTTATTTGCTAACGCAATATAACCTTCCAATTGCTAGGTATCATCTACTTTTTTCGCAATAATGGGCAAATGGATCGCCATTGGGAATCCATCTTCTGATGTGGTGATTAAAGAAATAAAAGGATGTGCAGCAATGAAATCATCAATTTGATTTTGATCTTTTGCTGAATACTCCTTCGGTAAGTACATTCTATTTTACTCGTTTGTAGTTGAAATCCATTCGAATTTTCTCTCCCTGATTCGTGCCAGAAATGTACGCATTTAATTCCTTATCATTTTTGAGGTCATAGGTGATCAATTGCGGAAAATCATGCTTGAGATTTTCGAAAACTAGGCGATTGCCAGAATGTTCTTTTAGGGTGAATTTAACTTCCAACCCTTCGTTTTGATCTTTTACTGAGGTACAGAATACAAATTTCCCATCTTTCAATTGGATGTTCATTTCTTCCGTCATAAACGATTGACCGTCGCGAAGTAGTGATGTGTTTCCTACCCACATGGTATCGCCCTGTAATTCCCACTTTTCGGATATTGTTTCACCGTGAAAAATAGTCGTCCATTCGCCATTCAACCGTTGCAATTCATGAATCTTATCCTTCTTTGCAGAGCATGAAATCAGGATACTTGAGAAAAGAACTAGTCGAAAAATATTTGTCATCATTATTAGTTTTCCATGCCTTGCAAACCAACTAGGTTAGCGTACGTACCGGTTTTCTGCATCAATTCTTCATGGGTCCCCATTTCCTCTATTGTTCCATCACTTAATACAAGAATTTTGTCCGCTTTTTTAATTGTCGACAAACGATGCGCGATAACAAAGGAAGTTCTTCCTTTCATTAATTCGTTCAAAGCATCCTGCACCAATTTTTCACTTTCAGAATCCAATGCAGATGTAGCTTCATCTAAAATAAGAATTTTCGGATCTTTCAAAATCGCTCGAGCAATGGCAATGCGTTGTTTTTGGCCACCCGACAATTGAATTCCACGGTCACCAACTTCAGTTAAATATCCGTCTGGAAATTTATCGATGAACTCAGTTGCATTTGCTTTTTGAGCAGCCAATTTGATTTCTTCGTCGGTCGCACCTGGTTTTCCAAAGGCAATATTTTCTTGAATACTTCCTGCGAAAAGAATTACTTCTTGCGGAACTACGGCAATTTGTTCCCGCAAATGACTCAATTCAATGTCTTTGGATGAAATACCGTCGAAGCTAATTGTTCCTTTCTCGTTTTCGTAATAATGAAGTAGGAGAGAAGCAATGGTCGATTTTCCGGCTCCAGACGGTCCAACGATTGCTATTGTTTCGTTCTTTAGGGCATTAAAGGAAACGTTGCTAAGAACGTTGATGTCTGGTCTTTGCGGATAATTGAAAGCGACTTTGTCAAAACTCACATTTCCGTCGAACACAGGTTTTTGCTTACCATTGTACAATTCGTTTTCGTCTTTTTCACCGATAATATTCATTAAGTTTTCTGTGGCTCCAATCGATTTTTGAATAGAAGCATATAAGTCTGGGATACTTCCAACGGACATTCCCATAAATACGGTGAACATTACAAAAGAGAAGAAGTCACCCGAATTTAAATCTGGATTTGCGCCCTGCGTCATTTTCAAACCTTGCCAAATAATAAAAACAATTGCGCCGAACATGCAAAAGATGATGAATGAAACAAACGCCCCACGCCAAAGCCCACTTTTTACATTTAGTTGACGAATTTGGTCGATTGATTTCTTGTAGCGATTTAAGGTGAAAATTTCGTTCGTAAAGGATTTTACGTTTGAAATTCCCATCAAAGCTTCTTCAATAATGGTGTTCGATTCTGCCGTATAATCTTGTGCTTGTTTGGATAGTTTTCGAATGAATCGCCCAAATACTACTGCAAAAACAGCCATAACGGGTACTGTTGCCAACATGATTAAGGCCAATTTCCAAGAAGTGAAGAAGATGAAGAAGATTGAACCGATAATTATGATAATTTGACGAAAGAATTCAGCGATTGTTGTTCGAAGTGTTTCTTGTATTTGCGTGATATCGGATGAAATTCGACTGGTCAATTCTCCGACCTTGTTCTGGTTGAAGAAATCCATCGGCATGTAAATCAATTTTGAAAAAGCGTCTCGACGTAAATCGCGCAGAGCATTTTCAGTCACATTCGTAAAGATTACCACTCGGAAAAATGAAAAAATAGATTGAGCAATAAATAGGAACAACAGGGCAAGTGCAACTGAATTGATATTGTCAAGAGAAATGAGCTTCACAGCGCTCGACATATCGGATACTTCACCACTTTTCCCCAAAAGTTGGCCCATTAAATAGGGAAATAACAATCCTGCTGACGAAGAAAGGATTAAAAATATCCACCCAACTATAAAAATTCCTCGATAAGGTTTCAGATAGGAGAAGATGCCCTTTGCCTTGGTTATGCTATCTTTTGAGAGTTTTTGTTTTGTTTTTTCTTTGTTCTTTTTTGGACGAAGCATTTACCTTACTTTTGTACAAATTTACATGGAATGTAGAGACTGACTTTAATTTTCAAGTTTTTTCTTAAACTCTTTGTATTTCTTGAAAATTAAGTATCTTTGCATTCCGAAATTTAGACAACAGAATAAAGAATATATATCATGAGTAAGAGAACGTTTCAACCATCAGTAAGAAAAAGAAGAAACAAACACGGATTCCGTAGCAGAATGGCTACAAAAAATGGTCGTCGTGTTTTGGCCTCTCGTCGTCGTAAAGGCAGAAAGAAATTGAGTGTTTCTGACGAAGGTATGCACAAACGTTAATCTTCTTACTCTAACGAGTTTAAGCCGTTTCATTTATTTGGAACGGCTTTTTTCATGTTTCGATGCCAAGGTCGTTGATTGAGCGGAGTCGAAAGCAACTGTTAGGGTATCGAAACCCACTATAAAATACAAATAACAAAATTAATATCCTATAGCTAAATCAAATTTAATCGCTTGGAAATAAAACATCTATTTACCTAACTTAGGGTAACGACAAACCAAAAGTTAGAATTGAATGCTAGATAAATACCTTTTACCAGAACAAGAAATTGTGGGAAGAATTCATGTTCTCCGAAATCAAAAAGTATTGCTCGATTTTGATTTAGCCTTACTTTATGAAATTCCAACGAAACGGATTAATGAACAGGTAAAGCGGAACATAGATCGTTTTCCCGATGATTTTATGTTTCAACTTTCTCAAAATGAATGGGATCAATTGCGGTCGCAAATTGCGACCGCAAATTTTGAAATGCGAAGGAAACCTCCCTATGCGTTCACAGAACATGGTGTACTTATGCTTTCGAGCGTGTTGAACAACCCAAAAGCCATTAAAGTTAATATTCAATTGGTAAGAATCTTCACCAAAATGAGAGACTTATTATTGAGTCAAACCAATATTGTCGATCAAATAGAAAAACTGACTGAAAGAATGGATCACCAAGATGATAAACTAGATGGAGTTGTTCGTTATCTCAAGCGCTTTGTGAACGAGCAGAAAACGGAAAGAACCAAAGTAGGATATAAAAACGAAATCAATACACCATGTTAGTTAAAACATTTGGAAGCGCTGTTTTCGGAATAGACGCCACTACAATTACAATAGAAGTAAACCTCGCCATCGGAGTCAATTTTATACTCGTAGGATTACCCGATAATGCCGTTAAAGAGAGTCACCAGCGTATCAAAGCAGCTTTAAAGAACAACGGATATAAATTTCCGGGTAACGAAATAACAGTAAATATGGCGCCTGCCGATATTCGAAAAGAGGGTTCGACCTTTGATCTGCCCATTGCTATTGGTGTTATGGCAGTGAGTGAACAAATCATTGCCGATCGTCTGGGTCAGTTTATCATTCTTGGCGAATTGTCGCTAGATGGTACCTTAAAGCCCATGAAAGGAATACTTCCTATTGCTCTACAAGCCAAAAAGGAAGGATTCAAAGGAATTATTCTTCCAAAGGAAAATGCGATTGAGGCAGCGATAGTTGATGGATTAGATATTTATGGAATGAAATCATTAAATGAAGTTGTCGATTTTTTCAATTACGATTCAGATGTCGAACCGATTAAAATTGATATTCTCACAGCCTTCGAAAACCAACTCAACGAAAATGATGTCGATTTTAGAGATGTGAAAGGTCAAACGAATATTAAACGCGCCTTTGAGATTGCCGCCTCTGGTGGACACAATGTGATTCTCATCGGTCCACCTGGAGCGGGAAAATCGATGCTCGCTAAACGATTACCAACTATTTTGCCTCCTATGTCAATTGAAGAATCTCTTGAGACGACAAAAATCCACTCTGTGGCTGGGAAGATTGCCAAAGAAGCAGGATTGGTCACCCAACGTCCGTTTCGAAAACCGCATCACACCATTTCAGATGTTGCGCTTGTTGGTGGAGGTGGGTACCCGCAACCGGGCGAAATTTCATTGGCGCACAACGGCGTGCTATTCTTGGACGAATTACCTGAATATAAAAGAACTGTTCTGGAAGTTATGAGGCAGCCACTTGAGGATAGAATGGTGACAATTTCTCGAGCAAAATTCACGGTTGATTATCCAGCCGGTTTTATGTTGATTGCTGCGATGAATCCATGCCCGTGTGGTTATTACAACCATCCAGAAAAAGACTGTATGTGCGGACCAGGAATCGTGCACAAGTATCTCAACCGTATTTCAGGACCTCTCCTTGACCGAATTGATTTGCATGTAGAAGTAACTCCTGTATCTTTTGATGAACTCGCCAACCATCAACCAAAAGAGGGCAGTAAAGAAATTCGAGCAAGAGTGGTGCAAACTCGTCTGCGTCAAGAAAAACGTTTTGTCAATCGGGAGGGTATTTATTGCAATGCCCAAATGGAAAGTTCAGATATTCGGAGCTTTTGTCATATCGATGAAGCGGGGAGCAATATTCTCAAAACAGCGATGGATAGATTGGGATTGTCTGCTAGGGCGTATGATAGAATATTAAAAGTTTCGCGAACAATTGCTGACTTAGAAGGTTCGGAGAACATTGAAACACAGCATTTGGCAGAGGCAATTAATTTTCGGAGTTTGGATAGAGAAGGGTGGGCTGGGTAGCGATTGAATTTATGAAAACAATATCTATTATAAGTTTAATTCTTTGGATTCTTTTAATTCTTTTTTTAAGGTTCGTCCCACTGGAATTTCAAATTCATTCAAATAAAAACTTTAGGCTGACGTTTTACAAGTTGTTGAATAAACTTTAGTCTTGAAAACAGATATTTAGAAGAAAGTTCAAATCCAACCTGGCTGAATTGATCGATACTTGATTATTCTCCTTCGCGATACAAATCTTCACATCGGAAAACTCTAGCACCATCTCCAAATCATGACTCGAATAAAAAACACATTTATTCTCCTCTCTAGCAATTTTTATCAGCATTTCTAGTACCTTTTTCTTGTTGGAATAATCCAAAAAGGCGGTTGGTTCATCCAAAAAAATGTACTTCGTTTCTTGTGCCAAGACTTTTGCAATGGCCAACATTTGTCGCTCACCATCGCTTAATTCTTCGGTGAATTTATCGGCCAAATGTTCAATTTCCATCGTTGCAAAACTCTGGTCTACAATGGCTTCATCTATTGCAGAAAGTCGTCCGAATGCGTTGGTGTAGGGAGAACGTCCTAGTGCAACATATTCTTTTGCTCGCATATAAGAAACACCAGCAAACCGACTGTTCACGAATCCAAACAATTTCGACTTATCCAAAGACAGCAAAGTCGTAAGATCCTTTTCATTAAAGGTCATCTGTCCAGAAAGCGAAGGAATTTGACCAATCAAAGTTTTCATCAAAGTCGTTTTCCCACGACCATTCGCACCGATAAGAGAATATACTTTTCCAGGTTCCAAGTTCAATTCCTCAATTTCGAGCAAAGTCTTGATGTAACCGATATGTAGGTTCTTTATTCTCATTGCGCCAGTCGTTTTACAATGAAATAAATCACCATTGGTGCTCCTATTAAGGACGTAACCGCATTAATTGGTAGCGGAATCCAGGGTGCGGTGAGTTGAACAATAATGTCACAAAGAACCAAAAATATGGCACCTATAATGAGCGATGCGGGAAGAAGAATGCGATGATCTTGTGTTTTGAAAATGATTTTCACCAAGTTGGGAACCGCTAAGCCAATGAAGGCAATTGGTCCACAATAGGCTGTAATCAATCCGGTCAAAAGTGCAGTAAAAACGATGATTAATAAGCGAATTTTACGAATAGAAATCCCAAGTAATTCAGCTTCCGTTTCTCCCAAAACAAAGGCATTCAAGGGTTTGATAATGAAAAATGAACCAAGCATTCCGAATAGGAATAACACCGAAATAAAGGGCAATTGACCCGATTCGACTTCTTGCAAGGAGCCCATAATCCACATCGTGAACATTTTAAGGGAATTCGCTTCTGACAGGTATTGGATAACTGAAACCAAAGCGCTTGAGAAACTGCCGAGCATCAATCCTATTAATAAAAGTGAGACGCCTTGTTTAACTTTGAATGAAATAGCGAGTATGATTAACCCAAAAATAAACGCACCAATCAAAGCACTTGAAACTAAACCAAAATCACTTTGAAAAATGGAAATTCCCGTCATGAGAGAAATGGCGACAAACAAACTCGAGCCTGAGTTGATTCCCAAAATATACGGTCCAGCCAAAGGATTGTTGAATAAAGTCTGCATCATCAATCCACAAACGGATAGGGCAGAGCCCGCCAAGCAGGCCATTATAAAACGAGGAAATCGAAATTCGCGCACGATGATGTGTTCCGTGTTAGACGAATCAAAAAAGAACCAAGCATCGCTAAAAATTGACCAAGAAATGGAAATTTCTCCTGCTGCAAAATGGCAAACGAAGGCAATTGGTAAAATTACCAACAAGAGTAGGAGCAAAAATTTATTTTGTTTCTGACGTGTCATTTTACTTCTTGGTAAAAATACAAGTTCTCTTTCGGAAATTCTGTTGGATGAAAAATACTTAAATAATCTGATAGTATCTTTTGTGGTTCGATAGCCGACAATTCCCAATATCTGTTTCCACTTTTCGAAAAATCGAAAATCTTATTTTTAGTTACTGGACCCAAATATTTCAATTTTGGGTGAAAGGCAAACAGTTTTTCTTTCGTCGGAAATCCCGGATTTATCCAATGTTCGGTGTCCAAATTATCGGAAAGAATTTTCTCTAAAGTCAAGGGCAATGAACCTGTTCCTTTCGTATCTGCATATTGATAGCGAACATGTGCGTCTTTCAATAATTTGGCTTTAAAACTTTCACCGGCTGGCGCAAACCAAGATTCACCGAAAAGATTTCCCTCAAGAACAGTAGGAAAGTTCTTCAGTTTTGACGCTTTTTCTTCGAGTGCCAAATATTCTTTTTCAATTTTATCAAAGTACAGTTTGGCTTGTTTTTCTTTCCCAGTCAAATAACCAAAAAGCAAAATCCATTCTGCTTTTCCAAGGGGATGCAGCTCACGCCAATCATAATTGGCAATGCATCTCACCATTGCTGCGTTCAATTGCTTTTGATGCGGATATTGTTTGCCAAATCCACTATAAATTAGGGCTTGACATTTGGTTTTTAGAAGCGCCTCAACTGGAATTTGCCCTTCTTCACCCAATTCTACTACTTTGTCTTTTTCTATGCTTTCAAGTAATTCCTTGTTGTAGATATAAAGTCGATTAGTAATTCCAGCAATTTTATCTATCTCGTTTAATTTCGAAAGCATCCCAACATGAGTGCTGGAAAGAACAGCCATTTTAGATACAGGAACTTGCAGAAAATGACTTGTTTTTATCATTTCCTTCGAAACATTAAGTGTTTGTTCAACTTCACCCGTTTCTGGTGAGAGAATTTCAATAGTCGTCAGATTTCCTTTTTCTATAATTCGCAAATACTTAGCATATCGAGCGACATTTTCGCCTGTTGAAATATCTTTCTTTTTTTGACTATCACATGAGAATAATACAGCCGAAAGAATAACAAATAGAGATAAAATTTTCATGTCGTAAAAGTAATCAACTGTGCGGGATTTTTTCAACATTAAGGCCATGAAGAGGTATTTAGGAAAGGTAATAAAAACAAGTTTAACGTGTTTCATTTCTTAATGTTTAACCCACAAAAAAACCTCCGTCCAAAAGAATAGAGGTTTTAAATATTTAGTTTGGGAAAAATTATTCTCCTACAACTTCAATTTTGAAAGAAGCCATAACACCTTTTGCGATGTTAGCGTCAACGTCGTATGTTCCAACTTCCTTGATTATATCTTCTTTGATTTTCAAAGCTTTACGGTCGATATCGAAACCTGCCGCTTTTAACGCTTCAGCAATTTGAAGTGTATTAACAGAACCAAAGATTTTACCATTCTCACCCGCTTTAGTAGCGATTTTGATTGATAATTCGTTGATTTTTGCTGCTAATCCTTCAGCTTCAGTTAACATTTTAGATTCTTTGTGTGCTCTTTGCTTCAACATTTCAGCGTGACCTTTCTTCTCAGAAGCAGTCGCCAAAATAGCATAACCTTGAGGAATCAAAAAGTTTCTTCCGAATCCTGGTTTTACTGTTACCATCTCATCCTTGAATCCAAGATTGTCAACGGTTTTTTTAAGAATTACATCCATCTTATTAATTTTTTATATCGTTTACAATCTTATTTCAACATGTCTGCCACGTATGGAAGAACTGCAATGTGACGCGCTCTTTTGATCGCTTTGTTCACACGCTTTTGGTATTTCGCTGATGTTCCAGTAATACGACGAGGTAAAATCTTACCTTGTTCGTTTACCAATTTCAACAAGAAACCTGCGTCTTTGTAATCGATGAATTTGATACCGCTTTTCTTAAAACGGCAATATTTTGTCTTTGTAATGTCGATATCGATTGGAGTCAGATAACGAATGTCATTTTGTGCCATGTCTTTACTTTTTAAATGTTAATAATTAAGCTTCTGCTGCTGGAGCTGGAGTCACTGCTTTCCCCAATTTGGCTCTGCGCTTTCCTGCATACTCTAAGTGATCTTTCTCCATTTTGATCGTTAAAAAACGCATAACACGTTCGTCACGTTTCAAAGTCAATTCGAAATCAGCGATTACGGGTGAATCACATTCAAATTCAGATAAGAAATAAAATCCAGTGGATTTTTTTTGGATAGGGTACGCTAATTTGCGCAAGCCCCAGCTCTCGGAGTGCTTAATTTTACCACCTAGTTCTTTAACTTGGGCTTCGAATTTTTGCACTGCTTCCTTTGCCTGTTCCTCAGACAAAACGGGAGTTAAAATGAAAACAGTTTCGTAAGAATTCATAAAATTGTTATTAAATTATTTGTTTCACGTCTGTCCTTTTTGCAGACGAGGGCGCAAAGATAGGGATTTCATATGTAATTTGAAACACTTAAATCGAATATATTTCCCTTTTTAAATCAATTCACTTGATTACTCTTGGGAATCTGATTTTCGACAAAGCTAATTAAACGAGAGTTAAGGAAACCAATTGAAGTTCATATTTCTATGCTAAAATCATACGTATTTCTCCTAAGTCTATTGTTTTTAAGCCATTGCTGTACTTCCAAAAAGGGAAAAAGGACAATAAGAACGAGAAAAAAGCGTGTGAGTTTTGTGTGGATAGTTCTGATTTTAAACCCGTTTCTTTAGGATATGTCGGTGAACTTCGACCATAAGTTGAATAATTTTACCAGCAATATTTTGATTCTTTGGGCTTCAATGATGGATTTTTGGTAATTATCCATGTGCACTTGAAGATTAGGCAGAAGAGTCGGACAGATTGCATATACCATTCGTAATGGTTGAGGATACGTTTAATGTGGCTTCCGTAAAATCGAAATAAGGTACAAATGAAAAGTAATAAGTTTTTGAACGAATTCAACTCGTTTTAGACTTTTATTTTTCGCACATTTTCAGTAGTTTTGCAGCCCGTATACGCTTGTCGTTACGGTAAATTGAAATAAAACAACCTTTAAATAAATCAGCAAACATGGTATTTGATTTAGACATGATCAAAAAAGTATACGCTCAGTTTCCTGGACGTATCGAAGCGGCTCGTAAAGTAGTTGGTAGACCACTTACTCTTACAGAAAAGATTTTATACGCTCACTTGTGGGATGGAAATGCAACAGAAGAATTCCCTCGTGGAAAAGCGTATGTGGATTTCGCGCCAGATCGCGTAGCCATGCAAGATGCAACGGCTCAAATGGCCTTATTGCAATTTATGCAAGCTGGAAAAAAGAAAGTCGCTGTTCCTTCTACTGTTCATGCTGATCACTTAATCCAAGCAAAAATAGGTGCCTCTGTCGATTTGCAGGAGTCTATCAATAAAAACAACGAAGTCTTTAATTTCCTTTCTTCCATTTCAAATAAATATGGAATTGGATTTTGGAAGCCAGGTGCAGGTATCATTCACCAAGTAGTACTAGAAAATTATGCCTTCCCAGGTGGAATGATGATTGGAACGGATTCACATACTGTAAATGCAGGTGGATTAGGAATGATCGCCATCGGAGTTGGTGGTGCAGATGCGGTTGATGTTATGGCTGGTATGGCTTGGGAGTTGAAATTCCCGAAATTGATTGGTGTTAAATTGACCGGAAAATTAAACGGTTGGACCTCTTCAAAAGATGTTATTCTAAAAGTAGCTGATATTCTTACTGTAAAAGGTGGAACAGGAGCAGTAGTTGAATATTTCGGCGAAGGTGCTTTGAACCTATCAGGCACCGGAAAAGGAACGATTTGTAACATGGGTGCTGAAATTGGAGCTACGACTTCTACTTTCGGTTACGATGATTCAATGAGAAGATTCTTGAATGCAACGGGTCGTGCAGATGTTGTTGCAGAAGCGGATAAAATTGCAGAACATTTAACGGGTGATGCTGAAGTATACGCTGATCCAGAAACCTACTTCGATCAATTGATTGAAATCAACCTTTCTGATTTGGAACCACACGTAAATGGACCTTTCACACCGGACAGAGGAACACCAATTTCTGAATTGAAAGCCGAAGCGAACAAAAATGGATGGCCATTGAAAATCGAATGGGGATTGATAGGTTCTTGCACCAACTCTTCGTACGAAGATATGTCGCGCGCTGCCTCTATCGCTGCTCAAGCTATTGAAAAAGGATTGACACCTAAAGCGGAATTCGGAATTAATCCTGGTTCAGAACAAATTCGATTTACAATTGAGCGTGACGGTATCATCGGTACATTCGAGAAAATTGGAACGAAAGTATTTACAAATGCTTGTGGACCTTGTATCGGACAATGGGATAGAGCAGGGGCAGACAAACAAGAAAAGAATACAATCATTCACTCTTTCAACCGTAACTTCTCGAAAAGAGCAGATGGAAACCCAAATACGCATGCTTTTGTAACGTCACCTGAAATGGTTGCTGCTTTGGCAATTGCCGGAACATTGGAGTTCAATCCTCTGACGGATACTTTGACAAATGACAAAGGTGAACAAGTAAAATTAGATCCGCCAACAGGATGGGAATTGCCTCCAAAAGGATTTGATGTGGAAGATGCAGGTTTTCAAGCGCCAGTTGAAGATGGTTCTGGAATTGAAATCACTGTTAATCCAGATTCAAGTCGTTTGCAATTGTTGACGCCTTTCAATCCTTGGAACGGTGAAAACTTGATGGGAGCGAAATTGCTGATCAAAGCAGAAGGTAAATGTACAACAGATCATATTTCCATGGCTGGACCTTGGTTACGTTACCGTGGACATTTGGACAATATTTCAAATAACATGTTGATTGGAGCGAATAACTTCTTTAATAAAGAAGTGAATAAGGTGAAGAATCAATTGACCGGTGAATACGGCGAAGTTCCTTCTACGGCTAGATCCTACAAAGCAGCTGGAATTTCTACTGTAGTTGTTGGAGATCACAATTATGGTGAAGGTTCATCACGTGAGCATGCGGCAATGGAACCACGTCACCTTGGCGTTATGGCGGTAATTGTAAAATCATTTGCTCGAATCCACGAAACAAACTTGAAGAAACAAGGAATGCTTGGTTTGACGTTCGACACAGAAAGTGATTACGATAAAATTAAAGAAGGCGATACTTTTAATTTCATTGATTTGAATGCGTTTGCTCCGAGTAAGCAATTGACTCTTGAGTTAGTGCATGAAGATGGTCAAAAAGAGAATGTAATGTTAAACCATACGTACAACGAAGCTCAAATCAATTGGTTTAGATCTGGGTCAGCTTTGAATAAAATCAAAGAAGAGAACGCAAAGTAGTTTTTGAATACAACTTGCAATAGAAGCACGATTCCGATAATTTTTGGAATCGTGCTTTTTTTATTGTTTGAAAAAGGCAAGCCTTTAATTACTCGTCAAGTAAGTAGAATTTTATTTCACGAGAAATAACACGAACATCCTTCAACTTCAGCAGGAAATTTAGTGAAAACTTAAAGTTTTAAGTTATCTCCCATGAGTTCCATAGGTGGTTCAACTATGATTTCTACTTTTTCTGTTTTTTCCTCTTCCTGAGCCTGATTGCAAGCACATAGAAAAATCAATCCGATTAATAATATTCTCATAATTGGGTTTTAGTTGAATTCCAAGATACTCATTTTAAAATGAGTATCTTGTGTCTACAAAAATAAAAGCCCAGCCTTTCGATCAGGCTATTAATATCAAATAAAAAATTAATGTTGTACAACTAATTTTTCTGTTCGTGTTTGACCGTCTATTTCGATTCGAACAAAGTAAACACCAGATGGTAAGCCTTTCGTTTGAATGTGGAAACTATGTTCACCAGTGGATAAATTTTCGTTCTCTTCGAATTTCATTTTGTCTCCTGTGATGTTTGTCATGGTTAAAGAAACTTGTTTAGCACTCGTCAAATTAATGCTCAAATTCACTTCGTCTTGCCCTGGATTCGGGAATAATTTTGTTTGAATCAAACTTGTCGAAATTTCGTTTAAACCTAAATCGTCGATCAGATTAGTATCGGCGCTCAAATACATAATCGAATTTAAATCATAAGGATCCAAATCTCCACGTGTCGCTAGTCCAGGTTCAAGATCTCTCATATACATTAGTCTCAACTTGTTGTCTACAGTTGGGGCGATAGTAGGGAAGGCGCATTCGTAATAATTCAAGAATACATCTGGAGTTACATCCAAAGGAGTTGCCCAAGTTGTACCACCATCCATGGTTTTTGTGACATAAATATGACGTAAATTCTGTCCGTTAGACTCAAAATCCTCTCGATATCCCGCGTAGGAAACGAAAATTGTTCCATCGGTATTCTTTCCCATACTCGGCGAACCGCAAAGTGCAGTGAAATATCCAGCGAAAGATCCAGCGAAAAGTAAAGTTCCATCCATGTCCACATCTTCAGGAACAGCGATCGTCATAAAATTACCTGTTCCCATGGACTCATTCCAGTAGTACAATTCTTGTGTACCTGGGAAATAACTTGTTCCAACTGCAGTTTCGTCGTCAAGAACTCGCATGCGTCCGAAAGTCATATGGACCATACCATTGGCATCAAACAATATTGCACCTGCTTCGTCACAGGTTTCAATTGTATCCGCTACCATATCTCCATTCGTATCTGACCCTCCAGGCTGATCGGCAACATACAGGTCTAAGGGAAAATCGTTCACAATTTGACTGGTCCAATTCGTTCCATTGTCAGTTGATTTTAATAAAACCATATCTCCCCATGATTTAAACACAGCAATGGCAATTTTGTCACCATCGGCAATTATGGAATAGGCATCAGCTCTAAAACTATTGAAATGAGTAGAATCGAAATCAGATAAAATAGACTCAACAATATCCCACGTCGCACCTTGATCTGTTGAGCGCCAGTAAGATAAGGCGCCATCTATTCCTTCATGTACAGTTCCACCATTTCCTGTTGGAGCCGTAATTCCTATGCAATGTATAGAATTGCCATTTGCACCTCCTGTAGTTGCTCTTGGCCAAAGATACCAGAGACCGGAGGTTGTAGGAAGTAAAGCTTGCGTCCAAGCACCAGTTCCCTTAGATGCTCTTTTATTTAAAACAAAAGGGCCTGATCCAGCATGAGAAATAATTGTTTCTTGTCCTGCGGCAGTCGACATCATAGAGGGCCAACCCGTGCGCATTGTTTCAATTCTAGCTGTGGCGAAGGGACCCCACGATGTACCATTAAAGTAATTGTATCCAGCACCCCTATCGGCAAATGCGGTTGCTTGCATGCCAAAAGTGTACGAGGCGCTAATAGTACCATCTGAATGCACCAAGTTTCTGCTTTGAATCGATGAATTCGACATCAAATCATAAATCGTCTCCCCGATTTCTGTTTCATTTACGGCTTTCGCATAAAATGAAGCAGGCTGCGGTTTTAAAACAGCTTGTGGGGAAACTTCCATTCCGGTTATCCCAATTTGCGCAGCAGGCAATGCTAAATTAGCCTCTTCGCCCTGTTTTAATGGCGAAACTTGTGCAATGGAAGAGAGACATATTCCAAATGCAAAAAACGTTAGTGGTAATTTTCTTGACATAATGTAGTTATTTAAGAAATCAAGTTAATGATAATCTTCTACATAGTCGATATAACTTTTAAAAGAATTCTACATGTCTATTAAAGGAGGATATAAGTCAATTGAATCGTTTAACGCATTAATAACTAATACTTCATGTGCATCACGTGATTTGGGTTAGAATGCGTTTCATCTATGTTGTAATCATAACTACCTATAATCTGAAACCCTGCTTTTTTGTAAAATATTATCGCTTTTTTGTTCTCAATCCATGTATGTAACCACATGCCTTTCTGATTTTTTGCGGTTGTAAATTCGACCAAATGTTGAAATAATATCCAACCCAATTTTTTATCATGATACTCCTCAAGCAAGTAAATTCTATCCAAAAGAGAAATCGATTTCTCTTCCACTAAAATATGCTCAGTATTCAGAATGATTTTTGAAAATCCAACAGGCGTTTTAT
>ERZ887851.1519-NODE-1519-length-19819-cov-32.435084_pt1 | contig 19819 bp, 28 predicted proteins | sample MGYA00521100_ERZ887851 | MGnify/ENA primary metagenome ERZ887851 (study PRJEB32303, sample SAMEA104408602) | aquatic metagenome | biome: Brackish water; feature: Pelagic; material: water | place: Baltic Sea | collected 2014-06-06T16:11:00 | depth 11,444 m ... | reverse complement strand
GTATTGCTGGTAATAACTGGGATAGACAATACGGCGATACACATAATAGAGATGGCACTCCTAAAGCAGAAACAGGTGGCATCCAACAAATCAACCCAGGCGCAGGTGAAGCGCCAGTAAATACAACAGTTCCGGTACGACCTAGACCAGGTGGTATTGCTGGTAATAACTGGGATAGACAATACGGCGATACACATAATAGAGATGGAACACTGAAGCCTGATGCAACAACAACAGCGCCGGTATTAACTGCTCCAGCAGTTGATGATAACAAGGCGACAACAATACCAGATGCAGATGACACAGTAGATACTAGTAATCCAGGCGGGCTTGGTGGAGCAGAAACAGATAGTACACCGAGTGTAGATCCAAATGCCGATGCAAGACAAGTTGTACAAGATTTTGATACTTGGGCCGACAAGTATAGTGATAAGTCTAGAGGGCGTGATATGATGCCCAATGAGTTTGTTACTCAAGCATTAGATCCGGCACTTAATGAACTAAGTGTAGAAAAAGCGCAAAGATTAGAGCTAGATATGGAAGGCGCACCTGCAACAATACAAAGAATTGTACAGGCAGATGTTGAAAGAACATATGGCACACTAGAAGAAATTATAGATGCAGCCAATGATGACACTATGCCAAAAGATCAACAACAAGCATTACAAATACTTGCAGATATGCTCAAATCACTTAGCATCAACGCACCAGGAAATGCAAACGAAAATGTTGAACCCATGCCAAAAGGCGTGTTTATGGTTGAAGAGCGTTCAATATGGCGTTCACTATATGGAAAAACACACTATACAAATGGACAAGCAAGACCACGTACATTTATTTCAGAAAGCAAAAGTGCTATTCCGGAAATAACATTTGAGGATGATGACAAGTTCTTTGAAAACTACGGAGTTATGTGGTTCAACGAAGATGAAATGATCGACGAAGCAGAGTACCAAGGTCGTAAAGTAAAACTTGGCAAGCCTATGGCAGGCGATGTTAAGAAGTTTAAGGTATATGTAAAGAATCCCAAAGGCAATGTAGTCAAAGTTAACTTTGGACAAAAAGGCGCAAGAATTAAAAAAGGTAATCCAGAACGTAGACGCAGTTTCCGTGCAAGACACAACTGCGATAATCCTGGACCTAGACATAAAGCAAGATATTGGAGTTGCAGAAAATGGTAAAAAAGTCAGAAGCACAATTAATAAGAGAAATGGGCGATCGCCTAGCAAAGATCAACCCTGAAAACGAAGCAGAAGATCATACTCCTGCAAGACCTTTTTATGTCAAAGTAGAAAAACCCAAAGAGAATTAATATGAAAATAAATGAATTTCACGACTTGGACATTCCGCAAGAAATAGTTCCAAAACCTGACTTTGATGTATCGAGTGATTTGTTGATCTTCATGCGCAATGATCCTATGTTTTATCGTAAAACTTTTTTCCCTGCAATAGATGCATACAAAGACAATGAAAAAGATACTTCACCTATTGAAGCTATGATTAAAAACGGTTTAAAAGCATACTGTACAAAGTTTAACATACAAAACCCAACAGACGAACTAATGGGTGAAGGTGATGTACAACAACTTGTAGCAGAGATCATTGCTGACGAAAAAGATGATTTGGACGAAGGCGCAAGCCCACATAAAAAAGGTACTAAAAAGTACAAGAAGCACATGGCAGCGATCCACGCAGGAGGCTAACATGGACATCAAAGACTTACAGCACCTAGCAGGAATACGCAATAAGTTTACTGGGTACACACCTTATGTTCCTGAAAACATGAGTATCACAGGTACTGAAAAAGCTAAGATACAGCGCAAAAAGAAAATACAACCTGGCACTGAAGAATGGTTTAAACTATGGTTTAGTCAGCCGCATCTAACAGGCGAAAAACCAACATGAAAATGCAAGAAATAACCAAAGGACCTCTTTGGGAAGATGGGCGCATCGTTAAAGGTGTTAATACCACACCCGATGTAGGTGTAAACCAAACTAAGATCGAAGCAGCAAAGTTTGGCAATACTGTAACCAAAGACGGTGTTCCTCCTACACTAAGTAAGCAAGTTAAAGGCAGTAGTACAAATGTTTTATTTAACTTGGGCCTTACTGAAGGTATAAAGTTGCGTTTAGAACGTGATAAGAATATTGATGTATTGCATATTATGGACACCAATGACAAGCAACGTATTGAAGTACGTGGCAAAAAAGGTTACGAAAGCGGTGGCTATGATTCAAAGGATAAACTACACCAAGTATTAGACCGTGTGGGCAAAGCTGCTAATATAAGTGAACTTATGAACGGCGAAATAGTAAGTATTAATCCTAATCATCCACAGGGTACTAGAGCTATACGTACAGCAAAGGATGTATTACAAACTGAAGAAAAACGTTTTACAGCTATGGAACAGGCTTGCATAGAAGGCGGCCACGATATAAGTGATTTATACGAGAAAGAGCCTGTGCCAAAACCAGCAGGAGATCTATTCACGCAATTAGAAAACTTTGCTGATGGTAAGAAAAAAGGCAAAAGCAGACCAGGGCGTGTAAAACGTGCAGGTGCTAGTTGTAATGGTAGTGTTACAGCACTACGCAAACGTGCTAAAAATGCAAGTGGTGAGAAGGCTAAAATGTATCACTGGTGTGCTAATATGAAATCAGGTAAGAAGAAAAAATGACAAAAGAAGAACTAGCACACTACATAACTAAATATAAAGAACACGAAGCACGTAGAGCTAGTACTAATGAACGTAATGCATATTGGAGAGCATACAATGAAAATAAGTGAACTATTAGAAGCAAAAGTAGAAATGTGTCCAGATGCATGTTGCGGTAAGCCTGTAACAGAATGTAAGTGTGGACCTGATTGCGAACATTGCGATTGTCATGCTAAGAACAAAATGGATGAAACTACAAGTGCAGGTAGTGTTGCTGCTGTTGCTGGCGGAATGGGTACTATGCAAAAACGTAATATGTACAATGCAGACGGTACAATGAGAAATGCATTAGACACTGGTGATTTATTAGGTGGCGCAACACCATCATCAAAAAAGAAGAAGTCATCTAAAAAGGCATAAATACTTAAAATACTAGTATGGAGCCAAACAAATGACTAAAAAAACCAATGAAGGTCTTGCTGACTTAGCCGACATGGCAGAACGCGACCACGAAGTACAGATGGCAAGAAGCGATCTTTACAAACTTGCAAAATATTCTATCAAACTACATGAAATGCTTAAAAATGTAAGCGAAGCTGAAGGCATCGAAGGATGGCAACAGGCTAAGATTACCAAAGCAGCAGACTATATTAGTAGTGTGTATCATGCATTAGATTACGATACACAAATGGAAAGTGTAACAGTAGCAGAAGATGCAAAACCAAAAACAATAAAGCGTACATTATCTAACTCACAAGTCAAATCTTATAAAGGCAGTTTGTCTGAAAGACTTGCAAACATAACGGGTAAATAATATGAAGATACGCGAATTAATCGAATCTACCAATCTATGCAACGAATGTGGAAATCCTAGTTGGAAAACACTTGAGTCAGATGATCTCGATGAAGGTAAAAAGAAAAAGAAATCAACCAAGAAAAAAGGCAGCCACGGTAAAGTGTGCTGGAAGGGATATCGTAGAGGCAAAGGCGATAGTTGTCATAAAGTAAAAGGCGACGGTTAATGGACTTTAATGCACTACAACATAAACTATTTGCAATGGATCCTGTTGATCCAAGAGAAGATATAGCAAAAATGAAAGCACAAGCACAAGCGGCGGCTCCTGCTGTGGCTAGTGAAAACATTGACTATATTAACGAAAGTGTCACAGTGCCCGAAGGTTCGTTAAAAATGGACCGTGCTTATAGTGTAACAGATTTTGCTGCACTAGCAGGTGTTACTATAAATGAATCACAAAGAACCGGCAGTGCAGGGCAAGCAAAAGCTAATGCACCAACGCCGGCGGCAAAACCAGGGCGTACTACACATCCATTAAAAGACAAACTAGTAGGCGAATGCGCTGATGATACAATGCGTATAGAAGAACTTGAAGATAGAATCAAATCACTAGAAGCGGTTGTTATAAAACTAGCTGCAAATGCCGGACTAGGTGAAAGCAAGCCTACAAAAAAAGTAGTACAAACTGAAAATGTTGACAGTATTAAAGATTCGTTGTATGCTGCATTAAACAGAAGAATGGGCGCAGAATGAAGTTAAATGAATTTATTGTTGAAAATGTATTAACTGCACTAGATCGTTCTGCTGGCGTCACTGTATCACAAACTAACCCAGGCTTACCAGGGTCTGTTACTGAGGTTAAAAGAGCATTAGCAAAACACAGAATTGTAACTGGCATAACTCAGGATAGCAACGGAAACAACACATTTCAAACTGCTGATATGGGATGGAGTGGCCCACTTGACGATACATGGTCACCGGCATTAGATACAGCAATAAAACTATGGAAAACTAGTATTAATTTTCAAGATAGTAATGCTAGACTAAATGCAAACATGTCAGAAATTGCGGAAAGAGATGTAGATTATTTAATACGTAAAAGACGGCACGGTGCCGACGCAGGCAATCAGTCAGGATTGTTGTTCATTAACAATCAAGGTGTTGCCGATGCTCCTGCACCAGACCTGCAATTTACAGGCATAGATTTTAACTGGAGTCACGTTGTTGATACACCTGTTGAAGAAATATCAAACACAAAAACTATGCTGAGTGCAATAGGACACATGGGCTGGTATGCTATTTTTCTAGAATTAATAAATAAAAAAGGTATAGAAGACCAAGGCGCACGTGAAATGGAAATACGCGAATATTTCAACCAGCTATATGTAAATCAAAATTCAGATCCTGCAATATGGTATAGTCAATCGTGGCTGGGCAACATAGTACGAAGAGCAGGAGTTGACGCTACTGCAACTAATAGAGTTGGAGTTAAAGCTACATTAGCCAACGGAAGTGAAATATCATTTCTTCCGGGGATGCCCACAGCAGGTAATGCAGCACAAAATTTATACACTTATTTTAGAGATTTATCAAACGGATTAATGCCAAAATTTGCACAGGAAAATGCAGAGCAAAGAGCACAAACCAATGCACCTGTACAAAATGTTGAAGCAGTTATGTCAGATACCGATACAACATCATGGGTAAGACAAATGCACGATGCACTAGAATTTAACCTGATTGCATACCTTCCATATGGACGCGATGCTAATGCAGACGAAGACAGTGTTAAAAACTTGATGGCAAAAATTAGTTCTGCTGGCGATTGGGATAAGTTAGAAGCAGCATATGCTACAACGTTTAATGGCGAAGACTTGTCTGCTGAACTAGTCGATTCTCTCGATGATCAACAATATCAATCACTTGTTGCTACAAACTTATTGCGTGTTAGAAGAATACAACCTTCTACGTTATTTGCAGCTATTAACTGGCCCAACGATGCAGACGAAGACATGGAAGTGCAAGTTGAAGGGCAAACGTACATTCTTAACAAAGCATTAGTAAATGGTGCTGTTGCTGTATCTGCGCAAAGAAGGGTGCGCGGCGGCATAGATATCAAAGATGTATTAGTAATTGACCAGGTATTAAAAGCTGCTATTGAAAGTACCGGTGGTACAATTCCTGATATAAACATAGCAGTTACACCAGAAAATCGGGCATTAGCAGGTGCAATGATGGTTGTGGTAATTGATGACAACGTTCCTGAAATGGTTGCATTTTATACAAAACAAGTACCATTTAGTGATTCGCCTGCTGGCGACTTAGGTCCAATGAGACTACAAGCTATACTAGAAGAAGCAACTGTACAAGTTGCAAATGGATTTAGTACAGAGAATATCAACGAATGGATATTACAACAAGTATTAGATGACAGAGAATGGCTAATAGGCGATGGTACTGAAGAAAATCCAGGTGCGGCAAACATACACTTTGATAGTAGATACAGAGAAGATAGTGGTCAAACAACTGGGTTTGGATCTTCTGATGATGATGTTGAAACAACAGATGAACAAAACGATTTGATTGCTAGATTGGTTAATCCCGAACAAAGAAATGCAGCACTGGCTGAAATTGCAGCAGGATCAGATGTTGAAACAGAATGGGATACTATTTACAGAGGATATAAAAATGCACACGGCGACTATATAGATGATGAAATCACCGACACAGAGGCTCTATTTTCTAAGTTATTAGGCGATGCCTCTGACATGCCTGACGAATTTGTTGCTATTATTGATAGTATTGGGCCAGCATTGGCTGCACCGCAGTTGATGGCAAAGTTATTCTTAGAAAGTCAGAGCAACGACTGGTTTGGCTTCTTTGGCGCAGGAACCGACGACAAAATGCTACAAGCATTAGTTGATCAAATACAAAACATAACAGATTATGATAGTGTTAATGAACGTTATAAAGGTTTATCAGACGCAGGCGGTGAGGATCTTATTGCAGCAGTAGACGGCGAGCAAGTTGGCCTTTGGGGCGAAGGCAGTTACGTTGAACAACTAAAAACTGCTATTGGTAGATCATCGTCTGAGGACATTGAATTATCAAGACTAAATCTTACTACAAGTATACAAAAAGTTGTTCGTGCAATGAGAACAGAAGCTACGCCAGAGAATATACGTGATCTCAAACGTCTAATCAACGTTCAAAATTTCCCTACAATAGAAATAGTCGAAACTATGTTAGAATTGTTAGGCGATATTGTAGTAAACCAAACTGTTGTCATCGTCGACCAGCAAACAGCATTTTTAGAAGTAGTTGAAGATTTAGGTGAACAAGGACAGTCGCTTGACGAAGATTGGTTCAATAATGACTTCTCAACATGGAAAACCAACAACAGTAATCAATGGTTTAACTAATGATTGAAGACAGTGCCGAGGACTTTGTTTGGCATAACATTAACCCAGAACATATTTGGGTTATGGATAAACTTATACTTGCTCGCAAACTAGGATATAATAGTGGCCCGGTCGGACTCGATGTGCCGCATTCGGGCCACTATATTGTTCGTCCTTGTGTTAACATACTAGGACTAGGGTTAGGCGCACAAAAAGTATGGATAGAAAAAGAAACTATGCACCTTCCAGTAGGACACTTTTGGTGTGATTTCTTCGAAGGCGATCATTATAGTGTAGATTATTTCAAAGGCAAGCAAATGCTATGTGTACAAGGACGTAAACCCGAAGATACATTTACCAAGTGGACTGATTGGCGCAAAGATGATAGAAAGTTTGCATTTCCTACACTGCTAAATGTACTAGTAGAACATCATTCCTGGATGAACTGTGAGTTCATAGGTGGCAAACTTATCGAAGTACACCTAAGACGCAATGAAGATTTTGATGGTAACATCAATCATTTTATACCAGTTTGGGAAGGCGAATCAACAACGCCGCCTAAAGGGTACACTTATTGTGATTATCCAGATGTACACGGTAGAATCGGCGCTTTTGTAAAATAACACTTGACATCTTAGATCAACTAATGTATATTATACTTAATGAAAAGGAGTGACCTATGAGTGATCGTGTCTATGGACAAGAAGAAAAAGCCAAACTGGAACGTCTAGTCAAAGAAGGCGTAACAGTATTGCAAGAAATTGAAGACTTGCAGGGCGGATTAAAAGATACTGTTAAGGCAGTAGCAGAAGAACTTAATGTAAAACCGAGTCTTATCAACAAAGCTATTAAAGTTGCTATGAAACGTGACTGGAGTCGTGTTGCTGATGAATATGAAGATTTAGAAACAATTGTTGCTACTATTGGCTACGATACAGACGCATAATGTACCGTATCAACACAGCAGGCAAAACAGTTGACAAACTTGCAAGATGCTGTACAATAAAAGAAACAAGGAGAGACTATGCCATATGTAGATGCATTCTTTGACAGAGATTCGGATATTATCCGTGTTGTTGAGCGCAAAGATGGAAAAAGACACTACCACGAGTATCAAAGCAAATACACATTTTATTGTGAAGATCCGCGTGGTAAGTACAAAAGCATCTACGGCGATCCTTTAAGTCGGATTGTATGCAAAAACACAAAAGACTTTCGCAAGGAACAAGCCATCAACCGTGGCAAAAAACTGTTTGAAAGTGATATTAATCCTATCTTCCAGTGTCTGAGTGAAAACTATCTTAACCAAGATGCTCCTAAACTAAACGTAGCGTTTTGGGATATTGAGACGGACTTTGATCCAGAGCGTGGCTTTGCTCCAGTTGAAGATCCGTTTATGCCAATCACTGCTATTACAGTATGTTTACAATGGCTTGATGGTATGCTAGTCACTGTGGCAATGCCGCCCAAAGGAATGCCATTAGAAGAAGCAACTGCAATGTGTAAAGCACGTTGGGGCGATAGTGTTGTACTATTTCCAAACAGCAAAGAAGGCGAAGGACAAATGCTGAGCATGTTCTTGGACTTGATTGAAGATGCTGATATCCACAGTGGTTGGAACAGTGAAGGATACGATGTTCCATATACTGTTAACCGTATTAAACGTGTATTAAGCAGTGATGACACAAGACGTTTTTGCTTGTGGGGGCAAAAGCCCAAACGGCGCGAGTATGAAAAGTTTGGTAAGCTAAGTGAAACATATGACACTATCGGAAGAGTGCATATGGACTATCTCAACTTGTATCGCAAGTATACATATGAAGAACGTCATACATATCGATTAGATGCTATTGGCGAGTTGGAAGTTGGCGAAAACAAAACAGTTTATGAAGGTACACTTGATCAGTTGTACAACAATGACTTTGAAAAGTTTATTGAATACAACATTCAAGACGTTGCACTACTAGACAAACTAGACAAAAAACTAAAGTTTATTGATCTGGCCAATGTACTTGCACACGAAAATACAGTGTTGCTACAAACTACAATGGGCGCAGTTGCACTCACCGAACAAGCTATTGTTAACGAGGCACACAGGCGTGGTATGCAAGTTCCTAACAGACAGCAACACGAAGGCAATACTCAAGCAGCAGGTGCATATGTTGCATTTCCTAAAAAAGGAGTGCATGAATGGATTGGTTCAATGGATTTGAACTCACTATATCCTAGTGTAATTCGTGCATTAAACATGGGGCCTGAAACTGTTGTTGGACAAATTCGTTTGGACATCAGTAATGAACGCATTCACAATGACACAACACTAAAGAAGAAGAGTTTTGCTGGCAGTTGGGAAGGACGATTTGCTACAGAAGAATACGAAGCAGTTATGGAACAAAAGCGTGACGTAATGCTTACACTAGAGTTAGAAAACGGACAGTCGCAAGTATTAAGTGCAGCAGAAATTTGGAAGTTGATATTTGATAGTAATCAACCTTGGATGCTAAGTAGTAATGGTACAATCTTTACAAACGAGTTTGAAGGCGTTATTCCAGGACTACTAAAACGCTGGTACAGTGAGCGTAAAGACTTGCAGAAGAATCTTAAAAAAGCAAAAGATGCAAAAAATGCAGTTGAGATTGAGTATTGGGACAAACGACAGTTGGTTAAGAAGATTAACTTGAACAGTTTGTATGGTGCTATTCTTAATCCAGGTTGTAGATTCTTTGACAAGCGTATCGGACAAAGTACTACACTTACAGGCCGTACTATTGTCAAGCATATGAGTGCAGAAGTTAATAAGATCATCACAGGCGATTACGATCATGTTGGTAAAGCAATGATTTACGGCGACACTGACAGTTGTTATTTCAGTGCATATCCAGTATTAAAGGATGAGATTGCAGCAGGCAAGATTCCTTGGACTAAAGATAATGTGATAACATTGTATGATCAGGTATGCGAGCAAGCAAACACAACATTTCCGGACATGATGGCAAAGGCATTTCATTGTCCAAAGAGCCGTAGTGATGTTATTGCAGCAGGACGTGAGATTGTTGCAGAAACAGGATTGTTTATTACCAAGAAACGTTATGCTGCATTAGTGTATGACATTGAAGGATTTAGAACTGACGGTGACGGCAAACTAGGCAAAGTTAAAGCAATGGGCTTGGACTTAAAGCGCAGTGATACGCCAGTGTTCATGCAAGACTTTTTGAAAGACTTGCTAGATATGGTGCTACAGAAAAAGCCAGAAAAAGAACTACTAGATGCTATTAGTGAGTTCCGTAAACTGTTTAAAGATCGCCCTGGATTTGAAAAAGGCTCACCTAAACGTGCAAACAAAGTTGGACACTATCAGCGTCTAGAAGAAAAGCAAGGCAAAGCTAACATGCCCGGGCACGTAAGAGCAAGTATTAACTGGAACACACTAAAACGTATGAACGGTGACAAGTACTCGCAAGAAATTGTAGACGGTATGAAAGTTATCGTTTGTAAACTAAAAGCTAATCCACTAGGATATACTAGTGTTGCTTATCCAACAGACGAATTGCGTATTCCGGAATGGTTTAAAGAACTTCCGTTTGACAGTGATGCTATGGAAGAAGTTATTATTGACAATAAACTAGATAACCTGATTGGCGTGCTAGACTATGATTTAGAAAGCACAAAACAAAAGACAACATTTAACAACTTATTTGAATGGGATTAATATGAAAGTAGGTATTACATTTAGTGCATTTGATTTGCTACATGCAGGGCATATTGGAATGTTGCGTGAAGCAGCAGAGAACTGTGATTATCTTATTGTAGGGTTACAAACTGATCCTACTATTGATAGACCAGATACTAAAAATAAACCAGTGCAAACACTAGTAGAGCGTTATGCACAACTCAATGCACTCAAGTTTATAGACGAGATTGTTCCATACCAAACTGAACAAGACTTGTTGGATATACTTGAACTGTTTCAAATTGATGTAAGATTCCTTGGAGAAGAATACAAAGAAGGCGAGTTTAGCGGCAAGGATATTTGTCGCAAGCGAGGTATTCAATTGCATTTTAACAAGCGTGATCATCGATTCAGTACAAGTGATTTACGCAAACGAGTTGCAGAAAGAGAGAATAGATAATGTGGACACTTTTTATAGTTAGTACTGTTATTGGACTAGAAGAACCTAAGGTAACTCGTTATGCAGAGTTTGATCATTTTGAAACCTGCTACCATGCTTGGTATGAAGTAACTAGTAAATTCACACAAGAGGAGATAGCATACTGTGCAGAACCAGAAGAATAGATTTATTTTTGATGTAGACGGAACACTTACTCCTAGTAGACAAGCTATGGATCCTGAGTTTAAGGAGTGGTTCATTGACTTTATCAAAGCCAACAAGGTGTGGCTTGTAACTGGAAGCGACTATGCTAAAACAGTTGAACAGCTAGGATCTGATATTACAGAGAGGGTTGTAACGTGTTATAGTTGTAGTGGGAATCAAACTAGATTCAAAGGAAAAGTAGTAAATGGAAGTAGTTTTGAATTAACAGATGAACTTCAAGCATTAATGAACGGCTGGTTACAAAGTAGTCCATTTCCGATACGTGCAGGCAATCACATTGAAGAACGCCCTGGAACAGTAAACTTCTCAATTGTAGGTAGAAACTGCACATTAGAACAACGCAAAGAATATGTAGAATACGATTTGCAATACCGTGAGCGTGAAACTATTGCTCAAGTTATCAACACCGAGTTTAGTAATATTACTGCTACAGTAGGTGGCGAAACTGGTATTGACATTTATCGTAAAGGCTGCGACAAAAGTCAAATACTCACCGACTTTGATAAAAACATTATGACATATTTCTTTGGTGACAAATGCGAACCAGGTGGCAACGACTTTCCACTTGCATACGCAATGAAAAAACAAGGGTTTAAAGGTGCAGCATTTAATGTTACTGGCTGGAGAAACACCTGGGAGCGATTACAATACTTACAAGAGGCTAAAAAAGCAGCATGAAAATAGGTATTGTAGGCTACGGCTTTGTTGGACAAGCTCACGAAGCAGCATTAAAAGAGTATCATGATATACTTATTAACGATCCTGATAAAGGACATTATGCAGATATTTCGTATGCAGACGCTATAATCATTTGTGTAAGTACACCTCAAGCAGATGATGGTTCATGTAATATGGAAAACGTATACAGCGTTATCAAAGATGCTCCAGATGTACCCATCTTGATCAAAAGTACAATAAGTTTAGAAGGATGGGATACATTACGCACAGACTGTTTTAACGCTAAACTTGCATTTAGTCCGGAGTTCTTACGTGCAGAGTCTGCACTTGAAGATTTTAAAAATACTACACATTTTATGATAGGTGGCGATAACACAGGTTTTTGGGCAGAATTGTTTATTACAGCAATGGGCAATATTGATGTTTCAACTATGTCTGTTCCAGAATTAATACTTATAAAATATTTTCGTAATGCATTTCTTGCTACAAAAGTTGCGTTCTTTAATGAAATATACGATCTTTGCAGTGCAACAAGTATTGATTATGAAACAGTGGCAAATGGCATCGGATCAGACAACCGTATCGGCATTGGTCATACTAAAGTTACAGCCGAGCGTGGATTTGGAGGACATTGTTTTCCAAAGGACGTTAGTGCTGTATTAAAAACAGCGGGCATATTTAAAAATAATCTAAATATACTCACAGCAGCAAACAACTATAATAATCAAATCAGGAAGGACAATAATTGAAAATGAAGATCATTACAGGAAATGCTAATCCACAATTAGCACAGGAGATTGCAGAGAATACTTTTGCAACTCTAGTCCCTGCCAAAGTTACTACATTTGCAGACGGCGAATCCAGTGTAGAGTTTCTAGACAATATTCGCGGGGAGGATGTGTTTATTATTCAAAGTACTTGTACTCCTGTTAATGACAGTTTAATGGAACTGTTGATTATGATTGATGCAGCCAAGCGTTCAAGTGCTAGTCGTGTTACAGCAGTCATTCCTTACTTTGGTTATGCTAGACAAGACCGCAAGAGTGCAAGTCGTACGCCTATTACAGCAAAGCTAGTAGCAGACTTGCTAACAACAGCAGGCGCACACAGAGTGCTTACAATGGATCTACACGCAGGACAGATCCAAGGCTTCTTTAATATTCCAGTCGATGACCTAACAAGTCGTTTGGTGTTTGCTAAAGATATTAAACATAATGTAGGAACAGATGAAGGCACAGTATTTGTAAGTCCAGATGCCGGCGGTGTTGTTCGTGCTAGGAAGTTTGCAGACATGTTCCATGCAGACATTGCTATTGTAGACAAGCGCAGACCAGAAGCAGGTAAGAGCGAAGTCATGAACTTGATCGGCGATGTTAAAGGTAAACACGCCATTCTAGTTGATGACATTATTGACAGTGGTGGTACACTATGCAATGCAGCAAAGGCTATTATAGATGCAGGTGCATTGTCAGTACGTGCATATATTACGCACGGTGTATTAAGCGGCGAAGCGTGTCAACGTGTTGAGAAGAGTGTACTTGCAGAATTAGTAATCACAAACAGCATTGCAGATCGGTGCCCTAAGAACTGTAAGAAAACACGCCAAGTAAGTGTAGCACAACTGTTTGGTGAAGCAATCAGAAGAGTAACAAATGAAGAGTCAGTTAGTAGTTTATTTGGTTGACTTAAAACAAAATACATATTATACTAAAAGAAACAATTGGAGAGAAACATGAAAGATATTCTACAAGACATCGTAAGCCACACACATTCGTTGGGCTTTATTACAACACTAAAAGTCACAGCAGATGATACTGATACACTAGTTGAATCAATGGCAGATGATCGTAGTGTTATTATGAGTGCTACTACACACACTCCAGTTGGAGAGTTTGTTGGTACATTTGGTATGCCCGACTTGGGTAAATTAAGCTATCACTTGAAGAACCCAGAGTTTAAAGATAGTGCAAACATCGAAGTTGTACAAGGTGATCGCAATGGCGAAACTATTCCTACGCACATTCACTTTGAAAATGCAGGTGGTGACTTCCAGAATGATTACCGTTTTATGAACAAAGCAATCATTGAAGAAAAACTCAAGTCAGTTAAGTTTAAAGGCAATAGCTGGAATGTTGAATTTCAACCAAGCATGGCAAGTATTGCTCGCATGAAGTTGATGGCTGGCGCACATTCAGAAGAAACTGTGTTCCAAGTTAAAACAGAAGACGGCGATCTTAACTTTTACTTTGGCGACGAAGCAACACACGCTGGTAAGTTTACTTTCCAACATGGTGTAGATGGCGCATTGTCGCACACATGGGCATGGCCAGTTGCACAAACTATTGCTATCTTAAACTTAGATGGTGATAAAACATTGAGCATCACAGATCAAGGTGCTATGAAAATCTCAGTAGACTCAGGTATGGCAACATACGACTACATCCTTCCGGCGCAACAAAAATAATGAATACTAACCTAACTGAATCACAAAACGATTATGCGTTTTTCTTACCTAGTATTAGTGGCTTCTATGCTACTTTTATTGGGAAGCAACGCTATGGTGAATATGTTGATCCAGCAAGGGTTCCGGCAGGCATTGGCACTGTAGAAGCAATGAACTTCCTCAACGCTAAAGAAGGAGTGTTCCACTACAAGTGGGCACTCTATTCAGCTGGACACGCAGAGCTAGATGTAAACAAACACAGTGAAAAAGAAGATATGCTTCGTAACCGTGATAGAGATAATTCATGGTTGCTTGGTGACTCGGGCGGGTTCCAAATTGCTAAAGGTCTTTGGCCTGGTGATTGGACCGATCCTAACTGTCCACATGCTGCTAAAAAGCGTGAACTAGTTGTTAACTGGATGGAAGAATACATGGACTACGGAATGATGTTGGATATTCCAACATGGACATTCCAGGATCCTAAAGCAGCAAAAGCAGCAAACATTCACAGCTATCAAGATGCTGTAGATGCTACACACATTAATGCAAAATACTATATGGCAAATCGTCGTGGCAACTTTAAAGTACTAAATGTTCTACAAGGCAGCAATCATGCTGACGCAGACAGCTGGTACGAAGAATTTAAAGACTATTGCGACCCTGCAAAGTATCCCGACACACACTTTAACGGGTGGGCAATGGGTGGACAGAACATGTGTGATGTGCATTTGATTCTACGCAGGCTTGTACATATGATACATGATGGGTTGCTTGATGAAGGACTGCATGATGTAATGCACTTCCTTGGTACTAGTAAACTAGAGTGGGCTGTATTGCTTACTGATATACAACGTGCTGTACGCAAGTATCATAATAAAAACTTTATGATCACATATGATTGTGCATCACCATTCCTTGCAACAGCTAATGGACAGATTTATCACAGTATTCGTATTGAAGACCGTGGCAAATGGAGTTATATGATGAGCCCGGGTGCAGATGCATTAAAGTATGCTACTGATACACGCAAGTTTAAAGATGCTGTTATTACAGATCGTATTTTAGATGCATTTGAAGACTCGCCAATGAGTGTACATTGTGATATGAAAGATATTTGTATCTATGCAGAAGGTGACAAGAACAAGATTGGCACACCTAAAGTTAAAGCAGGTGATATCGATATTGACAAGCATGGTAATCCTATACTAGACGAAAATGGTAATCAAATTGTGCGTAAGAAAGACAGTACCAGTTGGGATAGCTTTAGCTATGCACTACAAATGGGTCATAATGTTTGGATGCACATTGAAAGTACACAACGTGCAAACAGAGAATACGATGCAGGCATTTCGCCATATATGTTGATCAATGATACAGACTTTCCAGCATGGGGAACTGTTAAATTCAAAGACGTAGTTGATGAGATCTTTAGTTTGAAAGATAGACAACAGAGTTTGGACTTGATTGAAAAATACGATCGTTATTGGATGCATGTAATTGGAACACGACTTAACATTGGTAAGAAGGCTAAAAATGCAAGTACAAAGTTTGGCGAATTATTTGAGGAGGTTTAAATGAGTCTTGAAGCACACTTAGAAGAACTTATAAAAAAACACAGAGCACTAGATGAAGAAATAACAGAGTTAGAAAAACATCACAATGTAACTGAAAAAATTCGAAAACTTAAAACACAAAAACTATGGCTCAAAGATGAAATACATCGAATACAACATCAAATAGCTAATAATGGAAATAATGGGTATGAACACTAAAGAAATACAGATTATTAATCTAGAGATCGCATTAGATGATTTAGATAAAATTATTGACAATATGAAGAAAAACGATTATAATAAAACTGAGCTTAACGAATATGTAAAGAAGCGTTGGGACGTTTGGAATCAAATACACAAGGCGAAAAACACATGAAAAGAACATATGATCAAGGCACTAAAGACGATGTACTGTACTTTACAGGCATTGAAGTTGAACATACGCCGCAATATGGTAAACGTACATTGTTTGTAGTAGGCAAGCATGATGTAGATAATATTACTAGTATAGCAGAAGAAACAGGGTGCAAGCACATCTATCTTGGTGCTAACATGAGTTTTGATGTTACAGACGATACCGAAACACAATGGCAACCTTGGGAAGATATGGCATTTCCACTGCTAGACAAAGGGTTTTGGGTTACATTGGATATAGATACTACTCGAGTTGAAGGATTGTTAGAAACAGGATTAACTGAACACAACCGGTTTATTCCAATGATTTCGGCTAAGATTCCGTATATTGACCAACTTGGGTATAATGCTTGTTTAAAGATTGACGACAAAGGATTTGATGCTAGTAATCCTGGCGTATGGGTCCATAGGCTGCATGATTTAAAAGAGAAGAGTGTATTTACAGATTGGTCTAAATACACTACAGATACAATTATTAGTTGACATTATGACACAAGAACGCTATTATGATTATATGTTACGTAGAACAAGAGAAGAGAGAACTATGACAGAACCTACTAAAAGTATTTGGGTTACATTCCGCAAAGAAGGTGTACATATGTACCCTGGTGCAGATACTGATCCTAAACTAGCAACCGGCGATTGGGATGATGTATCATTCTTAGGCATTCCGCATCGTCATATTTTCCACTTTAAAGTTCGCATCGAAGTGTTTCACAACGATCGCGACATTGAATTCATTCAGTTTAAACGCTGGATGGAACGGTTGTATGCTGAAGTAGATAGCTCTACATCTGTACTACAGCTGAATCACAAGAGCTGCGAAATGATCGCAGATGACTTGTACAAAGAAATCACTGCAAAGTACCCTGGCCGCTTTGTAGAAATTGATGTTGCCGAAGATGGCGAAAATGGCTGTTCAAACTTTTATCCTAAAAATTAAGGAATAATTAAATGACTATCACAAATCCAGCGGTAAATAAAATCTTCAACGATCTTGAAGAGTTCCACGACTTCTGTCGTACTGAAGGCCACCCTTTTAACAAAGAAGATTTATATCGCAATGATCGTCGGCCGTGGATGGCCTTCCAGAAATATAAAAACTGGCTACGTGCAAAAGCTCGTGGTGGTGAAAGAAAGCCTCGTCATGCGTAAACTATTTTATATGGGCTTAGAGCCATATGAAGGACGTTACACACTCCAGTTGCAAGACTGGAGTGAACGTGCTTTTAAAAGACGTAACATTGACTATGTTATTGTTCCAGGCACAACTATTGACAATACAAAAGCTATTAGTGTTGGACAAGTTTTGGATGCACACGGACGCAGTTATTTTGGTATGAGTCAGATGATGAATCTTGTACAAATGATGCGTGAAGGTGAATGTACTGGCCAAGACGTTGTTTTCTTTGAAGACATGTTTCAGCCAGGCATGGAATCGCTTCCATATATTATGGATCAGATTCCAGAAGAACAACGCCCTAAGGTTTGGGTACGTTGTCTAGCACAAGCTGTAGACCCAGATGACTTTGTTCATGTTTGGGGTATGGGCAAGTGGATGAGTTTGTATGAAGAAATGTGCAACGAGTTTGTTACTGGCGTACTAGCAAGTAACGAAGAAATGGTTGCTAACATGAAAGTTGCAAACTGGAAGGCTCCTCTCTATAATGTCAGCGGACTTGCTTTTGATAAGACAGAAGTGCAAGAACGAGTAGGCGAGATCAAGCCGTTCAACGAACGTAAACAACGTGTTGTATTTGCAGCACGTTGGGATCAAGAGAAGCAACCAGACTTCTATATGGATCTTGCAGAAATGAATCAAGATACAGATGTCGAGTTTGCTGTACTACAAGGTGGCCCACTACGTTCAAACAATCCTAAATACATCAAACGTGCTAGAGAACTAGAAGCACGTGGTGTATTGAAGGTATACGAAAATCTACAAAAGAATGATTACTACAACATTCTCAATGATAGTCGTGTGATGTTTAACTGTGCTTTGCAGGACTGGACCAGTAACACTGTTAGTGAAGCTGATGCGTTAGGTACTAACGTACTATTTCCTGCATATCGCAGTTTTCCTGAAATCTTTAACAACGACCACGAACGTATGTATGTTCCGTGGAGTATTGTTGATGCTGATAATAAACTAAACGTATTACTACAGACACAACATCGTAATGTTGGAAAGATTTCGGATTGGACTAATGATACTATTGATCGTTATCTTGATATTATGCAAGGCAACGGTGAACAATGGAATCGAAACAGTAACCGCTACAGAGATGAAGTAGCAAAAAGAAAGTACTAAAAAAATGAAAGTATTAGTCACAGGAGCAAGCGGGTATATTGGCAGTCATGTTTGTAAACTATTAAAAGAGCACGGACATACTGTTATTGGTTGGGATACAGAAATCCACAACGAAACAAACGATGTTACTGCATACTGTGACTATTATGACAAAGTAGATGTCACTGGTCAATATGTCGGTGGCATCTACGATGCAGTAGTTCATTTAGCAGGACGCAGTGTTGTTCCACAAAGTTTAAAAGAACCTGCTGAATATTATCGTGTAAATGTTATGGGCACAGACAACTTGCTTAACAAAGTAAAAACGCCTCATGTGCTGTTTGCAAGTACTAGCAGTGCTTGGGAAATGGCTAGTCCTTATGCTAGAAGTAAGGTAGCAGCAGAAGATGTAATCAAGGAAAAAGCAGATGGATACACTATTTTTAGATTCTTCAACGTCAGCGGCACTGATGGGGTTAATCGTCAACTTGGTGATCCTACCCATCTTATTCGTGTTGCTGCTGAAGCTGCATCAGGACGACGAGATAAAGTAGAAATATATGGCACAGACTACGAAACACCGGATGGGACTTGCATACGTGATTACATTCACGTTATGGATCTCAGCAATGCTATTGTTACTGCTGTAGAAACTGGACCTGCCAACACAGACTATGAATGTCTCGGTAGCAACGTAGGATACAGTGTACGTGAAGTAATCAATACCATGCAGGAAGTTACTGGTAAAAAGTTAAATATTATCGAAGCAGATCGTAGAGCGGGCGATGCTGTTGCTAGTGTAGTAGATACACTAAGTGATTTAGTCACACTAAACAAAAGTATAGAAGATATGTGCTTAGACCAATACAAACTGGAGATAGGAAAAAATGGAAGAACTTAAAACACTATCAGTTGAAATTATAAAGCTGCTGGACAGCGGCGATCTTATGGGATGTTATAGCCTATTTGAATCTGCTATTCGACCAATTTTAGGCGACTTGGATGCAAACGAGCAACTTGTAAAAATATGGAATGTACAAGCAGGGTATGTCGACGAAGAAGACTGGGCTGCTGTAATGGAAAATATAGAAAACGTAAGACCGTTAGTATAATGAATAAAGAAACATACTACGGAGTTCCAGAATACTCCGACACTGTTACAGTTTCGGTTGGCGATATTACAGTTAATACCATTGATATTAGTAGTATTACATCAAGTACTGTTAGTACTATTACACTTGACGACACACACT
>ERZ887851.1517-NODE-1517-length-19842-cov-8.463233_pt1 | contig 19842 bp, 15 predicted proteins | sample MGYA00521100_ERZ887851 | MGnify/ENA primary metagenome ERZ887851 (study PRJEB32303, sample SAMEA104408602) | aquatic metagenome | biome: Brackish water; feature: Pelagic; material: water | place: Baltic Sea | collected 2014-06-06T16:11:00 | depth 11,444 m ... | reverse complement strand
AATTTCAATTCTAATTTCAATTCTAATTTCAATTCCATTGCCGACGCCATCACGAATGCTGCTGCCGTGCTCATCGACTTTGACGGCGTCATTATTGATAGTGAGTGGCCGATCTATCAAACATGGCGACGTGTTTTCCAGAGTCAGGGGCATGAGCTCTCACAAGATATTTACATCCGCTGCATTGGTTCTGATTTTGATACCTGGTCACCACCTGCCTACCTAGAGGAACTCACTGGGGAAACTTTTGATTGGGACAAAATCAACGCCGAGCGTCAGGTCGAACTGACGCGTGACTTAGAAGATGCCGAACCCATGCCCGGAGCAGCAGAGTTACTTAAAAAACTGGAACACTCTCCATCCGCGATCGTATCAAGCTCATCACATCGTTGGGTTGATGGATGGATGAACAAACTCGACTTGATGCCTCTGGTCAACACCACCGTCTGCCGAGGTGACGCGCCCAAAATCAAACCGGCACCTGACCTTTTCCTTGAAGCAGCGCGGCAATTAAATGTCGAGCCATCTGACTGCCTTGTCATTGAAGATTCACACAACGGCATGCACGCCGCTCATGCTGCAGGCATGGAGGTCCTCGCCGTTCCAAACCGGCTGACCAGTATTCTAGATTTCAGTCAGGCGGCGTGGTTTGCAGAATCACTCAGTGAGCTTATCTCGTCAGACACGGCACAGCCCGGATCTTAACCCGTCGTTCTTAAGCCACTAGCAATCGCATTGACCGAAAACTGAAGAGAATTCAGCAAGGCTGCTGTTTTTTCCTCGTCGTCACCCTGCATCGCTTCACGCCACTCACCGAGCAGGCGGATCTGCTGTTGGTGCAGCAGATACAGTGAGAACTCACGTGTCTCAAGTGTGCGTAACATCCTTGGACGGCGTTCTGCAAAGGGGGAGCCAAAGACCTCATCGATCATTTTACCCGTTAACTCAAACTCCTCGGTTATCATGGTCTGGAAAAACGTGCGCAGTTTTTTGTCCTTCACTAGATCGGCGTAGCCATTCATGAGTTTAAGGTCTGCACTTGCCAGATTTGTCTCCACGTTGGTGAGTAAATATCTCAAGAAAGGTGAGGTTTGCACCATCACGGTCAGCCCATCAAAGCCCGCTCTGTTTTCAGACTTAAGTTTTTGCAAGGCGGCACCTACGCCATACCATCCGGGCAAGTAGTAACGAGCTTGAGTCCAGCTAAACACCCATGGAATGGCGCGCAAATCATCTAGGCTAGCACCGCCAGTACGGCGTGATGGTCGCGAGCCAAACCGGCCATGCTCAAGAGCATCAATCGGCGTTGCCTGGCGATAAAACTCAATGAACCCCGGTGCTTCAATCAACTCACGATAACTCTTACGGCTGGCTGTGGATAGCCAGTCCATAATCTCGCAGTAATCAGGTTCTCCTAATGCAGCAGCATCTTTTTCCTTGCTGTTAAACATCGTCACACCGGCGACACCAGCCATGAGCAACTCAAGATTGTAGGTCGCATTGGATAGGTGGGAATATTTTCTTGGGATGACTTCTCCCTGCTCGGTCACTCTCATAGCGCCATTAAGGCTGCCATGAGGTAAGGAACGCAGAAACCATTTCACAGGACCAGCACCCCGACTAATCGTGCCACCACGACCATGGAAGAACTCACACCGTGCTCCTGCTTCAGCGCACGCCTCGGTGATCTTCGCCTGTGCTTTCTGCAAAGACCATTGACCAGATAACAGCCCGCTGTCTTTGTTACTGTCACTGTAGCCAACCATGACTGCCATTGTATGTGGCCCGCTGTCAGAGGTAATATAATGACCTTTGGGAGCGGTGGCAAAGTAAGCTCTTACAATCTCACCACCTCGATCAAGGTCATCCCCTGTCTCAAAGAGTGGGCAGGCAGGAATACTGCTGAGCCACATCCCATTTTTCCACTCTGCCATGTGACCCTCACGTGCCAACAGGTGGACGAGCAGCAAGTCCGAAACGTTTCTGGTCATGCTGACAATGTAGAGCCCAAAACATGCTTCACCGTATTTACGGGTATGCCTTCGTAAAACCTTGAAGCAATCCATTACCTTGCCGATCTCACTCTCAGAATCTGCCTTCCAAGGGCGCCATGGACGTTCATTCTTCAACTCCGTTAAGAGAAAATCGACCCGCTTCTCTTCGCTCCAGGACCCGTAGTCAGCACCACCTTCTGAACCAGCAATTTCAAGCATTTGCATGGCCGCCTTGTCGTGGAATGGTGAGTTCTGCCGAATATCCAAAGATGCCAAATGAAACCCAAAAACCTGAACCAGCCTGTGCAAGGGGTGGATGACATTGAGTGAGGTAGTAGATGCACCCACTTCACGGAGTGTCTGCTCCATTAAAGTGAGGTCAGCATCGTAATCCTCTGCCAACAGGTAAGGCGCCCTGTTACTATCAATGAGTTTTTCACGCATCAGGTAGCAGAGGCAACGCCATGGTTCACGTGCATGGATAGCCGCTATCTCTCGACCTTGATTTCCCTGCTCCTTGGTAAGCTCTACCACTCTGCGGCTCAGGGCTTCAGGAACCTGAGCGGAGGGTGGCGACAGGGTTAAAACATCAGCTGCTTCACGTATCGCCTTGGAGTGAATACGCAGAGCATGTTTTCTGAGTCGACGCAGGGTATCAGAGGTAACCTCAGCGGTAACAAGCGGGTGACCATCGCGATCGCCACCAACCCAGGTGCCGAATTGCAGCTTAGGGTAAGCAGATGCTTTGCGAAGCTCTGCAACATCCCAACCCACATTGGACCAGGCCGCTTCCAATGAGGCGTCGAGTTTTGCAACGACCGAGGGAAATACATCACGCAGATAATAAATGGTGTGCCGAAGTTCACCCAAGATACTTGGACGTGAGGCATGGATCTCCCCAGTATGCCATAGTGTTTCGAGGCCAACCTTGATCGAGTTCATTACAGATGAAAGGCTTAATGGGTCATCTAGGCTACGATCCCAACGCACTAAATCCTTGTAAATGGCCAGATGACGCTCGCGGACTGTGTGACGTTTAGCTTCCGTGGGGTGCGCCGTTAACACAGGCGTCACCTTGATTTCCTTCAACGCTTTGATGACCTGCTCTTGGCTGAACCCCGCCTCATGAAGAGACGCGATCACGCTTCCCCACATGCCACGCTCGGCGGCAATACCAAAATCTCTCCTGCGTCTCTGCCTAACCACCGTGGCTGTGCGCTCCTCAACAATATTGAGTATCTCAAAACAAACCGCCTGAAGTTGAGCCATCGAGGCCATACCCTCAGTATCCATGGGCCGTTGCACCACTTGTTTTTCACGCCAGGGAATACTATCGGTGAAGTCTATTTCCTCGGTAAGAACCTCAGCGAGACTATCCATCAAAATGCGCAGACGCTGCTTGAGGTCGATAAAACCCTGCTGACGATAGTCTTTGTTAGCAACGGCAAGGCTATTTACAGGCTCTTGAGAGGTATTATTTGAATCCATGTTATACACCAAAAAAATAATAGTGATATGGGGCACTGTCCAGAAAGATCATCTGCCCAACGAGTCATGTTTGCTGGTTTGATGCCTTGGGGGTTGTGGACTTGCTGCCGATGATGTAGAAATTCACCAGACGATGATTTCATTCGCAGAAGAAGCAGGCACCCACCGTGCTCCCGGTGAGCTGGTTACAGAAATGGAACAGATGTTCTCCACCGATGGAGGGCTATCTGCGTCACCTGATTTTGAGTATCGACCACAGCAACAGCAAATGGCCATGGCCGTCGCTGAAGCATTAGACCAGCGGCACGTGCTGTGTGCAGAAGCTGGCACCGGAGTGGGAAAATCATTAGCCTATCTCATTCCCGCAGCAAAATTTGCGATGGAGAGCGGCAGAAAGGCCATCATATCTACGCACACGATCAACCTTCAGGAACAGCTCATCAGCAAAGATATTCCGCTGGCCAACAAAATTCTTGGAGGAGGTCTGCACGCTGCCTTACTCAAGGGACGCGGCAACTATCTCTGCCCACTGAGAATGAGGCGGGCTATGGACCAAGCCGGTGACTTATTTAGCACCAGTGAGTCCGAGGAGATGAAGGCGATCTGGGACTGGGCCGAGGGCACGAAAGATGGCACGAAAAGTGATCTGGACTTTATTCCCACACCGAAAGTCTGGGCTCAAGTTTGTAGTGACGGCTCCGTCTGCACCCAGCGCACATGCGGCAGAAATGGCAACTGCTTCTACCAGCAGGCGCGCAAGGAGATGGAGGCTGCTAATGTGGTCGTGGTCAATCACACCTTATTTTTCTCCCTCTTTGTGCTCAACGAACTTCCTGATGATGATTTGGGTTATCTCTTTGCTGATGACTTTGTCATCTTTGACGAGGCCCATACCCTTGAGCATGTAGCCGCAACGCAGTTGGGCTTACGGCAGAGTCACGCGGGGTTGAAATTTGAGGTGCAGCGTCTCTACAATCCCAAAAACCGCAAAGGTTTGCTGCGCGCATTGCGCCACGCTGGATCGATCAAAGCTGCAGAAGTCGTGTTGAGCGCCGCTGATGATTTTTATGACAATATCCAGCACGAGGTGGAGTTTGGAAAATTCAGCAAAGAGTATCGAATTCGCAAACCTGACTTTGTTGAAAACACCCTCGCCGAACCCCTACGCCGACTCTGGACCGAGGTCGAGCACGCTGCAGATGGACTAGAAAATGATTCCCCTGCCAAAGCTGAGCTGATGGATGGCGCCAGGCGCATGAGAGACATTCACGCCGGGGTTAGAATCTTCCTCGACCAGGAAGATGACGACAGTGTTTACTGGGTTGAAAAAGGTGGCCGCGAAGGTGACATGCTCAGTATTCACTCGGCACCCATCAGCGTGGCAGATCGCCTCAGAAGAATGATGTTTGGCCATGGACGCACCTGCGTAATGACCAGTGCTACCCTAAGCACCGGCGACAACGAGCTAAGCTACTTCAAGAAAAGAGTGGGTGCAGAAAGCGCAGTGAGCATCAAAATTGGCAGCCCTTTCAATTACAAGGAGCAGATGCAGATCTATGTCATCAAATCCATGCCTGATCCAAGCAGTGATGACTATGAGGATGCCCTCGTTCATTGGATCGGACGCGTTTTAAAATACACAGAGGGCAAAGCTTTTGTGCTCTTCACCAGCTACCGCCTGATGCGTAAAGTAGCTGAAGCCATGGAGGATTTCTTCTACGATCATGATTGGCGTTTGCTGCTGCAGGGTGATGGCATGGCACGCCACAAAATGATCGAGGTTTTCCGCAAAGACACCAACAGTGTTCTCTTTGGCACAGATAGTTTTTGGGCGGGTGTCGATGTCCCTGGAGAGGCCCTCTCCAATGTGATTGTCACTAGATTACCTTTCGCCGTGCCTGATCATCCACTCGTCGCCTCCAAACTTGAGGCAATCGAGGCCCAGGGAGGAAATCCTTTTGTCGAATATTCGGTACCTGAGGCGGTGTTGAAATTACGCCAAGGAGTTGGGCGGCTGATTCGCACCGCAAAAGACAACGGCCTGGTGGTATTACTGGACAACCGCGTTGTCACCAAACCTTACGGCAAGACCTTCCTCAATGCGCTTCCTGATGCACCCATCAAGATTGTCACCGAGAAAGCTCAGTAACGGGCCTATTTACCCTAAGTCCTCAATTCGGAACACAACGGGCCTGGAGTTCACGCAGCTGAGCGCCTCAACCTTCTTCAAGGTTTCTTTGAGTAAACCAAAGCGGCAGGTATGCAGCTGGAATACCATATCTACAAATTCTGCATCGGGCTCATCAGGATGAACCGGTGAATGCATTCCCGAAATGCCAATCCCTGCATCTGCCAAAAGATTGGCTATTTCTGCAACTACTCCTGGCTCATCGTTGACATCAAAACGCACGTAGTAAGGCGTTTCGGTATCTTCGATACTCATGACACTGCCTTCCTGCTGATAGGGAAGAAAGCCTCGGTGACTACCCTCATGCCGAAGTCCCAATGCCGCCTCAACAATATCAGCAACCACGGATGAAGCCGTTGGATCCTTACCGGCCCCACGCCCGTAAAACAGAGAGTCTCCAGCAGCATCTCCTCGAACGGCAACGGCATTAAACACACCATTCACACTAGAGAGAATGTGGCTCTTGGGAATGAATGATGGCTGCGTGCGAACTTCGATCACACCATTGGCGTGCTCACGCACCACACAGAGCAGCTTAACGACAAAGCCGAGCCGCTTGGCAAAATCTATATCAGTCGCGCGCACTCTTTCAATACCACGCACGTATACTTGCTTGTGATCTACCGTAAATCCATAGGCGAGTGTCGCCAAAAGAATCGCCTTATGGGCAGCATCCCAGCCGTTGACATCGAGAGTAGGATCAGCCTCCGCGTATCCTAACTGCTGCGCCTCACCCAGCGCCTCTTCATAGCCGAGACCAGCGTCTGTCATCCGCTCCAGTATGTAATTGGATGTGCCGTTAATGATGCCAACCATCGATTGGATGCTGTTACCGACAAAGGAGTCCTGGACTGTTTTGATGATAGGAATACCACCTGCAACCGCTGCCTCAAAATGAATGGGTGTATTAAACTGATTTGAAAGCTCGAATAATTCCTGCCCCCTTTCAGCAAGCAGTGCCTTATTACCGGTAACAACTGGTTTACCAGCACGAAGCGCGGCCGCCACAATATCAAAAGCGGTATCTGTTCCGCCGATAAGCTCGACAACGATATTCACCTCAGGGTCATTGACCACATCCTGCCAATTTGTGGTGAACTTATCTTCTGATACCCCCTCAATTCTGACCTTATTCAAATCACGCACCGCGATCCGAACAATGTCGACCTTCACGTCACTGCGGTTAAAAATTAGATCTGCATTGCGTTCTAGTGTCTCCCACACGCCGGTACCTACGGTTCCGAATCCTGCGAGTCCTATACCTAATGATTTCTTTGGATCGTTGCTCATGAGAATGATGGGTGCTTTGACCGCGTCAGTTCTGTATGATTAGGAGGCTATCCAAAAGAGCAAAATGTATGATCGCTAAAATAATCCTCATTTTCACCACAAAGGATGGGTGTTTTAGGCATCCGCTCGGCAAATACCAACAATAGACGGATTGACAAACAAGGCCCTCATATGTGACTACTGTGTCCGTATGTCCAATGACACGGTCAGTATTCCGCAGAAGCCACTCGTTGTTGGATCTGTGCAGAGCCTCAATCAGCTTGCCTGCCTCCAGCCAGTCGAGCTTGAAGCGCATTGCGATATACTCGAAGTCCGGCTCGATGGCATGCCCGGCCACCTCGACACCCTCAACATCGAACTCGATCGATTTAAAGGCTTCCCTCTACTTTTTACTGCCCGCTGCGCCAATGAGGGCGGTTTATCCGAACTCAATGCCGAGCAGCGAGCCCGTCTGTTAATGGAAGTCTCCAAAAGAGCTTCATGGATTGATGTAGAACTGGCTTCGTATGGCGAGATGAAAGACACCTTGCACCAGATCAGATCACAGGGGGTTGGTTTGATATTATCTTATCATCATTTCACGGAAACTCCGGAGACAACTGAACTGCAACGTCTTGTCGAGCTCAGTGAAGAAGCCGACATTATTAAAATAGCGGTGCACCATAATGAGGTCAGTGATTTAGTGCGATGTGTAGAAATTCTCCAAAGCACCGATCACCCGATGTCGATGATGGGCATGGGACCCTTGGCGCCCGTATCACGTCTGCTTTACGCTCAACATGGATCTCTCTTGAATTATGGCTACCTCGGCAATACCGAAACTGCCCCAGGCCAGTGGCCCGCTAAGTTGCTTCGTGAGGCCATCGCTACCCTCGACCCACTGAGCTAGGCAAGTCAGTCACGACTAAACACCTGCACGGGTCCTACTCCAGGCCCACCCTGAACGCTGCGCAATTTAGAGGCTGCTTTCTTGAGAGCCTCAACAGCGGCATCCACATCCTCTTGAGTGGTGAAGATCGACAAGGAAATCCGCAAACTACTTTTTGCCTGGGATGCAGATATACCCATTGCGGTCTGCACATGTGAGGGTTGCTGCTTGCCTGTCATGCAGGCGCTACCCGCGGAGCACTGAACTCCATATTCGTCGAGTAAGATTAAAAGCCCGGCAGCTTCACAGCGATCAAAGGAGATATGACTGGTATTGGCAGTGCGGTGATCATGAGCACCATTGATTTGAATATGCTCAAGCTCAGACAATAGACGTTGCTCCATATGGTCTCGTAAAGCGGCCACACCCGCATGCCCGTCATCATCAAGGCGCTGCTTCATCAGCTCAGCGGCCTTACCCAGAGCCACAATTCCAGCAACATTCTCGGTGCCGCTGCGCCGACCACCCTCTTGACCGCCGCCATAGAGCATCGGCTCAAATTTCAAACCCTCTCTGATATACATCGCCCCCACCCCCTTGGGTGCGTGAAACTTATGACCTGAGATCGAGAGGTAATCCACAGGCACTTCTCTGACATTGACCACGGTTTTCCCGACCGCCTGAATGGCATCGGTATGAAACGCAACTCCTGCCTCACGAGCGATCTGGCAGGCCTCGGCAATGGGCTGAATTACACCAGTTTCATTGTTTGCCCACATCACAGACGCCATAGCAGCATCGCCGCCGGCTATCGCCTTGGTAAAGCCATCAAGACACAAACGCCCATCGCTATTGACCCCGACTTTCTCGACTCTGAGATGATGCCTATCTGACAAATACTCTGCATGACGAAGAATGGCACTGTGCTCGATCGCACTAGTGATGATCTTTTGATCGCCCTGAGAGCGCGAGGCGAGAAATGACAGCACCGCATTGTTGGACTCTGTGCCACAGCCGGTAAAAACGATCTCGGTCGGCTTGGCATGAATCAGCTCCGCCACCTGCTCGTGAGCAAGTTCAAGAGCCTTGCGCACTAGCTTAGCCGCACGATAGCCACTGGAAGGATTATACCATTGGTCTGTGAGGAACGGCATCATTGCCTCCAGCACCTCAGGATGAACTCGAGTAGTGGCATTGGAATCGAGATAAATCACGCCGCATTACTAACCCGATGATCTTCTCACCGCAAGCCGTGATCTCGTGTGCATCTGGCTGCCAAGCTGAATGAGATCATCTTTCCCGCACAGGAAACCTTGACCTCCATAGACTAAAGCATTAAAAGCCTGCCAGACATTCGGTATTTTCAGCCGATGAACCCACCTAGCCCATGACTCGCACATCCATCGAAGCCTGCGCCAAAGCTTTTGTTTTTGTCCTCTTTATTCTGTTTCTCTACTCAGCTTACCGAGTAGCAGGCATGATCGGCTGGGTGTAAGCCCCCGCTAAGATTCCTCAATGATGTTGAGCATCTTGATGGTAGCTTGAATAGCGGCTTCAGTCTGATCCGCGTCGAGACCACGCGTCTTGAACTTCTTGCCTTTGAAATCCCACAGAATAGTGGTCTCTACCAAGGCATCGGTATGTCCCCCCGGAGGAATGTGTACTGAATAATCCTCAAGTGTTGGATGATCTTTCTCCAATCTTGCGTAGATACTCCAAAGAGCACGGACAAATGCGTTATACTGACCATCACCAGTACTTGTTTCCTGGTAAAACTCACCTTTGATACGAAGACGAACCGTAGCCACAGGATTTAAACCTTGGGTCAGAGTGAGTGAATAATTGACGATTTCAATGTCTTGAGTCTCTATATTATCACCCAATACATCAGCAATGATAAAGGGCAGGTCTTCCTTGGTAACACGTTCTTTTTTGTCACCTAGCTCAATGATTCTATCGGTAACGCGCTTCATGCCATCCTGGTCGAGACTGATGCCGAGCTCTTCGAGGTTTTTCTGAATGTTCGCCTTCCCTGATGTCTTGCCTAATGCGTATTCACGAGTACGACCAAAACGCTCTGGCAGTAGATCATTGTAATACAGTTTATCCTTGGAGTCACCATCAGCGTGAATCCCCGCGGTCTGGGTAAAGACAAATTCACCAATGACGGGTTTGTTGGCCGGCACCCTGACCCCAGAATAGGTTTCTACAATACGGCTTACCTTGTTGATCGATGCTTCCTCGATGTTGGTCGTCAATTTAAGTTGGTCGTGGATGACCCCGATGACACTGGATAGAGGCACATTACCGGCGCGCTCGCCCATTCCATTGACCGTAGCATGAATACCGTGAACCCCAGCCTTGACCGCACTGTAGACATTAGCTGCAGCAAGATCGTAATCATTATGGGCGTGAAAATCAAACTTCAGCCCAGGGTAGCGGTTGACCATCTGCTGACAGAAATCATAGGCTTGATCTGGATTTAAAATACCGAGTGTGTCCGGCAACATGAACCTTTTGATCGGGGTATCTATCAGACCCTCCACCAATGCGTGAACATAGTCTGGCGAGTGAATCATGCCATTGGACCAGTCCTCAAGGTAAATATTGACGTCGACATTCTGTGAGCTTGCGTAGGCGATGACCTCCTTGATGTCCTCAAGATGTTGCTCAGGAGATTTGCGCAGCTGCAACTCAACGTGACGCTTGGAGCCTTTAGCCAGTAAGTTAATGACCCTTGCACCAGCCTTGGCAATCCAATCAACCGATACTTTTCCATCAACAAAACCGAGCACCTCCACCCTGTCTAATAAATCATTTTTATCCGCCCATTGGCTAATCGCTTGAACGCAATCAAACTCGCCTTGCGAAACGCGTGCAGACGCAACCTCAATACGATCCACCTTCACATTTTGAAGCAGGATCTTGGCCATACTCAGCTTCTCGTATGCAGAAAATGACACCCCAGATGTTTGCTCACCATCTCGGAGCGTTGTGTCCATGATTTCTATATGCATTTGTATAATAAATGAGTGGTTTGGCATGACACCTGATAGGCGCCGCTACGCGGGAGCGTATCTTTGTTGCTATACAGATCAAAGACAAATACTCAGATCAAAGGCAAATACTGGCAATCTTACTACTCGTCCTGGTAAGGCAAAATGCGGCCTATCTCGACACTACCGGAAAGCCAATTGAGTAGCTTATCAACGTCGGCACTATCGCCACGGATGGCTTCAAGAGAGCTCCAGTCAAGGTGAGCACGTGACTTGGCCATTGCTACACGTGTCACATCGAGCCTTTCCATCAATGCCTCCGTCTCACGAGGTTGTGCATTAATAATATTTGCTGGTCTAGGCAGGTCATCGAGAATCTCAGCAGTCAATCCAAAGGTTGTCACCCCAATGCCAAAGGTAGCACTCAATTGGCGGATAGAATCAGCTAAAGCCTCATCTTCAATAGGCGCAGCGTAAATAAGCTCTCCGCCCTGTGCCCAAGAGGAAGAGCTCAGAGCCTGAAAGAAATCTTCGCGGAAACTATGGAGGGCTGGCAGAATGCGCAAACGAGCTGCGTGCAATCTAAAAGGCGGCAAACCCAGTTGAGACTTCAACTTGATGGTAGCACGTGCCTGCTCAACCTCTTCTCCGTTATCCCAGTCGATCAAAATCATTTCAGGAAATTTCCAGAGGTTTCCAATCGGCGCATCCGCACCAAAGGGCTCTCTAAAGGCAAAGGGAAACCTTCCGTTGACGTCACACCACTTGTTGACAATCGCACGGAACTTACGAATCCGCATCATGGCATGATCCACTTCATCACCGTTACCCTCGATGTCATCTAGGCGTCCTTGATACTGAGAAAAAAGCTCCTGCGCCGTTGAGAGTGCTGGCACGGCAGCCGTGCGGCGGTAATACCCCTGCCCCTTTTCCACCTTGGCAATAGGAGACGTCGGATCACAGGACATGATCGAAAAATGATACCTGAGCGAGGCGTCTGAATAATTTCCCTCAAGCTTCATGCGCAGCAAACGAATCAACTCAGTTCCTTTGATCGCTTCCTTCGGGTTAGCGGGCAAATAATCTGTTAAAACGTCGGTCAGTTGATGGCGTAGGCTCATGATGTAGAAATAATGCAAAGAGACGCTCGTGTGAGAGCAAAGACAAGTGACATCCAATCCACATGACATCATTGGCTCAAGCCCCATTTTGACTTTTTGGGCGAAAAAGCGCATTTTGTGAATAACTCTGTTGTCCTGAACGTCCAAAAGGTTACATATCAAACAACATCACTATGCTGAACCATTTTTCAAAAGTTATCTCATCGCTTACTCTTTGTGCTGCCATGCTTACCATTGCAGTCGGCATCTCGCCGATGGCTGACGCGGACACTAGTTCTGACACTAGTGCTGAGAAACTGCTAGAAGGCATACGGCTCGGCACCACTCTCCAGCATGGCAAGCTTGATGGCCACATTCGCAAAGATGGCAAACGCACCCCGCTCTCTTTGCATTTGAGTGGTGAAGACATCACTTTCCAGTTTCATACCAATAACACTTGGAGCGGCTTTCACATGCAGCTCAAAGAAGGTGAGGCCAAGCTGTTTGAAACTGAGCAGGGTAAAGCCACGCCCTTCCCTCCCCAAAAAATTGGCGAGGCAATCATCGGTAGCGATGTCACCTATGAAGATCTATCATTGCGATTCCTCTATTGGAAAGATGCTGAAATAGTCGGGGAGGATAAAATCAAAATGCAATCATGCTACAAACTCCGCCTGCTCAACCCCGGCAAGGATGGACGCTATAGCCTCGTCTATATCTGGGTTCATAAAAAATACGGAGCCCTGATGCAAATGGCTGGATACGACGCCCAAGGAAGATTACTCAAACGTTTCCACGTCACCGACTTAATGACCGTCGACAAGATACAGACACTCAAGAAAATGAATGTCGAAACCTACCAGACAGGCACCAATAAAGTCACTGGTGTCACCTACCTCGAATTTAATAAGCCCAGCAAAGCTGTGCGCCGTGGTTTGTAACTTCGGGCACCCCAATCTACCTCGATGCTACGCGCTGATAAGCGTCATGTGTGTGCGATAGAATATCGTGGATGCGCTGTTTTTCCCGACTACTCAAACTTGGAAAACCAGGCATGTCATGCTCGCTCGTGACGATGGCATGTAGTTTTTTAAGCACAGGAGTTTTGATTTCATCGGGCAGTTGCTCAAACGATTTACTGTGGATCATGAAGCTGCAGCGGTATTTAAAAAGTCGCTTCTCTAAGCGCAGATCACGGAGTGAGTGACTGTCATGACTGAGCCCCTGCGCTTTGAAGTTATCCCGGTAAAGGTCGGAGCCGTCAATGCCGTCTTCAGGCAGCTCAACTTCATCGGCAAACATGAGCATCTTCAGTATCGAGTCCGCCGTCGCCAAAATCATTTTTTGGGCTGATGGCGAGTTTACGTCATACTTGCCATTATGAATTGCCTTATCCAAATAAGCGCTACGCAGATAACTTACCTTAGCAGCTGAGAGCGTGTTGTGTGCCTGGATCTGATGTTCCATAATCATCAACGCAAGAATGTCACTGGTATCGGTAAGGTGTTTATTGGTGTCAAAAAAAACACTCAGATCAGTCACATTTTGGCCCGTCGTTGCCTCATAGCCATCTCTTCCGGCATCCTTATCACTGACCCATCGATTGCCCATGTGCCTTGTCTGACCCTGACGCCCGGTTACATACCAACCGCCCCATCGTTCCTCAACAGGACTGGCAGGGGTGGTCAGTAGCGAGCCCCACGAGAGCAAGGGTTGGCCGTCTTGTTCGGTGAAAACCGATCTTACCAACAAACCAGGAACGTTCATCGTGTTTTTAGTAGCGTGACAGCTCATGCATTCCTGACTGCGTAAAAACCTGCGTTTGTCGGGCTCTGCGTTTACATCAAAACTATAGAACATCATGCCCTTGGGGTCATCACAGGCCACTATCTCAATCACCCCACCTGGCACATAGCCCACATAAAAATCATTATTAAAATAGATCGCCCGCGGATTGGCAGGGGTGATCATTTTCCGCTGCAGACTTGTCTTGGAAAAAACCAACACCTGAGAAGACACTGAAATGCCCAACTCATCCAGCAGAGAGCTAAGCACCTCCGCCGGTGTGCTACCTGACAGATTGAATGTCTGCGCATCCATAGCTGCCTGGATTCGGGCGATGGTATTATTATCCTTCGAGGCAGAATAGAGAACTGGAGCCAAGTCGTAATCAGGACTCGCCTGCAGCTGGCCAGTAAGACCCAACTGAAAACCAAACTGCAAAGATAACATCATCACCAAAGATCGACCGATGGTCGAATGCTGTCCCCCTTGCCGTGATTCCCTATGCACTATATATAATACACATAATGGAATTTTTTGTTTCGTCAACCTAGGCCTGAACGCCGCCGCCAGCCTGAAGACGGCGATAGAGGCAAAAACAGAGCCGAGAAGGACAAAAATATTCATTGGGTTTTTTGAATTCCCCATCTACGATTGCGTGGCCGTCACACCGCATCTCTTTGTCACCATGCCACTCTGGATCCCTCCCATCATCGCCTTTCTTGCAGGTTCCATTCCCTTTGGGCTTATTATTGCCAAGGCGAAGGGCATCAATATCCGCGAACATGGCTCTGGCAATATTGGCGCCACGAATGTGCTGCGCATCGTCGGCAAACCCTATGGTATCGCCTGCCTCATTCTTGATCTCCTCAAGGGGCTCATTCCCGCTGTTCTCGGAATCAGCCTATTCACTTATGCTGGCGAGTCCAACCCCATGACCCTGCACGCCCTTGAACCTTATGCCGTCGAGCTTAGCCAGACTAAGGCGCAGATTTTACAAATCCTCACAGCTTTAGCTGCTATTCTTGGTCATAATTATTCACCCTGGATCGGCTTCAAAGGAGGCAAGGGTATTGCCACCTCAGGAGGGGCACTTATCGCCCTCATGCCGGCCGCGGTTTTGATACTCATCGCCATATGGGCTATTCTCTTTTTCACTACCAAATATGTCTCTATTGCCAGCATAGGAGCCGCTCTCAGCTTGCCCTTTTTGATGATCTTTGGTTCCTGGTATCACGACAAACTAGCCAATGGCACTTGGAACAAGCCACTTTTTGTATTTTGCATCGTCGTCGCTCTCCTTGCTGTTTGGAGGCACCGCTCCAACATCAAAGCCCTCATTGATGGTAGCGAACACCAATTCTCCAAAAAAAACAAATGATCACGCGCGCAGCCATACTCGGAACTGGATCTTGGGGAACCGCCCTCGCATGCCTACTGGCCCATTGACTTGACGAAGTTTGCCTCATTGGTAGAAATCAAAAAACGGTCGATGAGATTAATCAGAATCATTCCAACCAGCACTATATACCCAATCTTAGTTTAGATACTAAGATCATTGCCTCCACAGATATCAAGCGCGCTCAGGACTACCCGCTAGTTCTCTTTGTCGTCCCAACCTCAGCCACCGAGGCTAGCGCCAGCCAGCTCGCCTCCATCGACTTGCCAGAAAACACGATCCTTGTCTCCTGCGCTAAAGGCATCTCAGCCAATGGAGAGCGCATGAGCCAGATCATCCACCGCCACCTCCCCAATAACCCGCTTGCTGTTCTATCGGGGCCAAATCACGCAGAAGAAGTATCCCGCAATCTGGCAACCTGCGCTGTCATTGGCGCCAAGGAAAAGGAACTTAGCGAGCAGCTACAAGACGTCTTCACCACCAACTTCTTCCGCTGCTACACCAGTGATGACATCGCCGGCATCGAACTCGGCGGCGCCATCAAAAATATTTTCAGCATTGCCGCTGGCATCGCAGATGGCATCGGCTTGGGTGATAATGCCATTGCTGCCCTTGTGACACGAGGACTTGCAGAAATGACGCGGCTGGGCACTGCCCTAGGCGGCCAAATGGAAACCTTCATCGGTTTGTCTGGTGTCGGCGACCTCATGGCCACCTGCTATTCACCCCATTCACGCAACAACCGCGTCGGTAAAGCACTGGGAAAAGGAGGCAACCTCGATGATATCATTGCCAACCTCGGCATGGTTGCTGAGGGTGTGCCCAATACAAAATCTATTTATGATGCTGGGCATAAGACCAGCGTTCGCATTCCACTCATTGATGCGGTCTACCAAATTCTCTACGAGAAAAAATCAGCAGTGACGGCACTCGAAGAGCTTCTCACCAGAGACACCAGACCAGAGACAGACTAACACCCTTACTACAGAAAACATGGATCAGAAAACCATGAAAACAAAGATGCTCAGCGAGGGCTCTTTTCTCGGTCTTTACGCTCGCGGCCACTGGGAATACGCCTCCAGAACCAATTGCTCGGGAGCCGTTGGCATCTTGCCCATCACCGATGACCAGGAACTTATCCTCGTCGAACAGTTCCGCATTCCTCTTCAGGCTCGTGTGATCGAAATTCCAGCAGGTCTCGCTGGTGATGAAGACGCGTTTTTGAGTGAAACACTGGCTGAAACAGCTGCCCGTGAGCTACTTGAGGAAACCGGCTACCGGGCTGGCAAGATCACTCCCCTGATCAGTAGCCCCACCTCCGCAGGCATGACCACAGAAATGGTCAGTTTTTTCGCCGCAACCGAACTGACGCGTGAGCACAGTGGTGGCGGCACCCAGCAAGAAGATATCCTCGTGCACCGGGTCCCACTCGCCGAGCTTGAAACGTGGCTTAATCACCAACAGGCTAAAGGGCTGCTTGTGGATATTAAAATCCACGCCTGCCTTTACATCGCCACCCAGCAAGGGCTGATCAAATCATAATCACAAAGTCTCAGAGATTAGAATTATGGATAGATTTGGAGGCATTCAGCGTCTTTACGGCAAGGCCAGCATCGAAAAATTCCAACGTGCTCACGTCTGTGTGGTTGGTATCGGAGGTATCGGTTCTTGGTGCGTTGAGGCACTTGCCAGGTCAGGGATTGGTCAGATCACCATGATCGACCTTGATGAGATCTGCATCAGCAACATCAACCGCCAACTACATGCCATGGATGGCGAAATTGGCAGACAGAAAACCTCCGCCATGGCCAGTCGAGTGAAGGCCATCAACCCTGACTGCCAGGTCATGTGCAAGGAAACCTTCTTCAGCGAGCGCAACGCCGAAGAAATCCTCAACAGCGGATTTGACTATCTCATTGACGCCATTGATCACGTCCGAGAAAAGTCACTCCTCTTGGCCGGCTGTAAACAGCGAGGCATTCCCGCCATCAGCTGCGGCGCCGCCGGTGGATTACGTGACCCCTCTCTCATCCGCATTAACGACATCTCTCGCTGCCACAATGACAGCCTCATGAACAAGGTCCGCAAAACGATGCGCAGCCAATACGGATTTCCAGCCGGGGAGGACACCAAAAAGAAAATAAAGGCCCGTAAGTTTGGTATTAACTGTGTTTTTTCATCTGAATCACCTGTTTTTGAACAGTGTGATGGCGAGGTTACACCCCACAAGCCGAGCCGCAATCAAGATGCGGCCAGCAAACTAAACTGCGCATCTGGGTTTGGCAGTATTACTCATATCACGGCTACCTTTGGCTTATTTGCCGTTTCAAAATGCCTTGCCGAACTCTCGACTCCATCTTCTAGTCGAACCCCCGTATCAGTGCTTGAGCAAAACGATATATAAGTCTAGCTTCGGGCACAACTTCCACGCTGTGAGCCTCTCTTATTACAGAGGCTTATCACAAAGGCTGTATTGAATATTATGAGTGAACGCATCGACATTGGTGAACAACTACTTAAGGCTCGAGAAAATAAAAATCTCACGCATGCCGAGATTGCACAGTCAACTCGGATCACATCGACCATTTTGATCGCACTTGAGAATAATGACTATTCTTCTTTGCATCCCTCATATGCCCGTAGCTTTCTACTACAGTATAGCGAGTTTTTGGATGTTGATGTCAGCGCCTTACCTGACTCCCTTGTCCTTGAGGAAGACATCACCAATATCAGCTACCTTCAAAACCGCCGCGATCGCCTCAGTGAAAAACGCGGCTCGGCGCCAAACTCTCGCCACAGGAAAAATAGTAAAAAACGCCTTAATCAGTTAGAAGGCGCTTCAAATCATTCCAACGGCAAAAACATGATAGGGCCCCTTGTCATCGTGGCACTCATCGCACTGATCATTGGTGGAGGATTTTACGCCTGTAAAAAAAATCAGCCCAAACAAAGCGCAGCCGCCACTGATTCAGCAAGCGCCAACGGGCTGACTGCAGGGCAGCAAAGCAGCCGCTCTCCTGAGCCCTCAGCCGATCAGCGATCATCCGATCAAGAGATCAACAAAGGGGATGAGTCATCCAGCCTCTTTGACCCCATATCACCTCGCGATAACATGCTCATGCCAAGCAATGCTCCTGCCTCGCTGGAGGAATTGGCCGGTTTGAGCGAAAGCGGCTCAGCGGAGCAAGATTTGGCCTCCTCTCCTGACACATCAAATGATGCTGAGGAGGACCTTGCCAACTCCCAAGCCAGCAGCCCACCGCCCAAGGCGATGGTCATTGACGAGGATTGATAATAAGCCAACGGAGCCTGAGCTACACTACCCCATTGGGAGATTTCTGTGCTAAACGGCACTTCAGTTAGTTTTTCTTAATTGAATGCATTCATAAAAACCCGGTTTTTTTTGGTTTTTCATGCCGGCAGTATTTTGCCCTCTTGAGTCATTGCCTGTGCTGTAAATTTCAAGGCCATAAGTAACGATAAGACTCACAAGCCCTTTGCTTTATTTGGGCTGATTATTAGCTTATGATAACATATAACTGTTCTTGCTAATAAGGCATCCAATTAACATTGGGTGTACACACATGTTAGGCCAATGTTAAAGCCTAATGAAAATTTGTTCTCAAAAAATTCAATTCTTAAAAACATCCATTGCCGCCATGATTGTGGCTAGCCTTGGATTCTTTAGCTCAACGGCAGAAGCTGTTATTACGCTCGGCACTAGTGATGTGGGTGATCCTTACAATGACACGGTGTATGCTACCCCAGGCACATGGTATGATGCAACAAACCCTGACATAACCGCATTAGATCCATTTTTGCAAACTAAACGCGCTTCAGGCGGAAGCGCGCTCATCACTGGTTACAATGCTGCTGGCAGCGGGAACCTAGGGCCTGGAAATGCAGACGGCTTGGGCGCGGACGGCTACAAGGAACTGACTCTAGCTGAGGCTGGAACCTTATCCTACCAAGGTGAAACCAGTGTGGCTTTCTACTTAGATGTAAACCAGACTGGCGCAGGCTCAGAGCAGCCTTATTATGAGATTCACGCGTTGGAAATTTATACATCTTCAGCAGCAACATTTAGTTATGCAAGCGGTGTTGCCAGCGGTACCGATCTAGAGGATGTATACAAATTCTCTAAAGATGATAATAATCAGGGAGCATTACGGCTGACTCCTGACAATACCCAAGGGACTTCTAATTGGGATGTGGCGATGTATGTCCCATTAGTTAATTTCGACCGTGATGACAACCTTACTGCGGCAGAGACATACCTTCATTTTGTTGTTACATACGAAGACAACTCCGGTAATGATGTGTGGAGCATTTCCACTGGCGGCCCGCTTGTTCCCGAGCCATCCAGTGCCATTTTGATCTCTCTCGCTGGACTCATGGGCCTACTCAGAAGGCGTCGATAGGGAGCTTCATCTTCCTCCACTTGTCTGAGGACCCCGCGGCTTACTGTCCCGGTTTGGGGTTATTGGATAAATCAAGCTGTCACTGCTCAGCGGCCAAGGTGACTCACACGGAACGATTTGCCCTCAATATGCGAGTTAGTTAAGTTATCCTGACTAAATTTGATCCTTTTTAAATAAGAGCTGGAAACTATAAGTCACTTTTTATTATTTAATAATATTAATAAAAAAGGCTCAAAACCTCTTTATTCATCTTATCTTTGTCTTTTAATTACTCAAATATACCGCGAATCAATCTTTTAATCTTTAAAAAAAATCT
>ERZ887851.1515-NODE-1515-length-19856-cov-20.786273_pt1 | contig 19856 bp, 14 predicted proteins | sample MGYA00521100_ERZ887851 | MGnify/ENA primary metagenome ERZ887851 (study PRJEB32303, sample SAMEA104408602) | aquatic metagenome | biome: Brackish water; feature: Pelagic; material: water | place: Baltic Sea | collected 2014-06-06T16:11:00 | depth 11,444 m ... | reverse complement strand
TTGCCCAGATGAAGGATGCGGGTTTGCCCCACGCCTCCGCTGAAGAGGCTGTCTCAGAGGAGGATAAGCAAACGCTGCTTGCCTTCCTGAAGAAGAGCCATGGAGAGGGTTCGGGCGCGCCTAAGAAAATTACCCTCAAGCGCAAGTCCGTGAGCACTTTGCGAGCTAGCGGTGCAGGCAAGCGAACAGTCAACGTTGAAGTGCGTAAAAAGCGAACTTACGTCAAGCGCGACGAAGAAGTGGAGTCAACGGATGAGGCCGGTGTCCCCGAGTTAGTCGAAGAAGTGGCGGCTGAACCGAGCGCAGAGATGCCTGAAACTTCGGTGGTCGAGCCAGAAATGGAGCTTGCGTTAGACGACACGGAATCAGCAGTAGACGAGAAAGATCCAGAGGTTTTGCGGCAGCGAGCTGCTGCGCGTCTTAAGGCAGAAGAGCAGGCGAGACAGTTGCAGTTAGACGCAACGGTCAAAGCGCGCGCTGAAGAAGCTGAACGGCAAGCACAAGAGGCGGCCACTCAGCCCGCGAGTAAAGAGGTTGATAGAAAGCCTAAGCGTCTGCATGCGGCGCCAGCAAAGAGCGATGACGCACCCAAGCGAGACGAATTACGACGAAAGTCAGGTAGGGGTCGCACAGAGCGCGGCGGTGTGCCTGGCGCTCGGGGTAAGCAGCGAGGCCACAATCTGTCTATTACCGATTTGGCAGCTGCAGAAGGTGGTGTGGCAAGGCGTCGAGGCGGCCGCAGGAAAAAGGTACAGGGCGAGCCTAATCAGCATGGCTTTGCGCAGCCGACTGAAAAAATTGTTTACGACGTTAATGTGCCAGAGAACATCATGGTTGGCGACTTAGCCCAGCAGATGGCGGTCAAGGCCGGTGAGGTCATCAAAGAGCTCATGAAGCTTGGTGTGATGGCCACCATTAACCAAGTGCTAGACCAAGATACAGCGACGCTGGTAGTGGAAGAGTTAGGTCATCGTGTCGTCCTCAAAAGTGCTGAGGAAGTCGAGGAGCGACTGGAAGAAACCCTGACTAACCAGGGGGGTAATCCAGAGCCAAGAGCACCTGTTGTCACCGTAATGGGTCACGTAGACCATGGTAAAACGTCGCTGCTGGATTATATTCGCGAGTCGCGAGTTGCCAGCGGCGAAGCCGGCGGGATCACCCAGCACATTGGTGCTTACCACGTGAAAACTGAGCGGGGAATGATCACTTTCCTCGACACCCCTGGTCACGCCGCCTTTACCGCGATGCGGGCGCGGGGTGCCAAATCGACCGACATCGTTATTTTGGTGGTGGCGGCTGATGATGGTGTCATGCCACAAACAGAAGAGGCGGTTCAGCACGCAAAGGCAGCTGGTGTGCCGATTGTCGTTGCGGTCAACAAGATGGACAAAGAGGGTGCCGACCCTGAGCGAGTGAAAAACGAGCTTTCAGCGAAAGAGGTCATACCCGAGGAGTGGGGCGGCGATACGCAGTTTATTCCTGTGTCTGCGCATACCGGCGAGGGTGTCAAAGAATTGCTAGACGCGCTCTTGCTGCAGTCGGAGTTGTTGGAGCTGACTGCCCCCGCCGATGTGCCGGCATCGGGTATCGTGATTGAGTCACGGCTCGATAAAGGACGCGGTGCGGTTGCGTCACTGCTGATTCAGCAAGGTACGTTGCGCCAGGGCGATATTGTGCTTGCCGGGGTACAGTCAGGTCGGGTGCGAGCCATGTTGGATGAAAATGGCCAGCAGATAAAAGAAGCTGGGCCGAGTATTCCTGTAGAGATTCTGGGTCTTGATGGGACGCCCGACGCGGGTGATCCCGTCGTTGCTTTGGAAAGCGAAAAGAAGGCCCGCGAAGTTGCTGATTTCCGTCAGGAAAAAATGCGAACGTCCAAGTTGGCACGGCAGCAAGCTGCCAAACTCGACAATATGTTTGAGACGATGACAGCTGGATCGGTCGAAACCTTGAACTTGATTATCAAGGCAGATGTCAGGGGCTCATTTGAGGCGCTGCAGGGCGCGTTGATCGATCTGGGCAATGATGAGGTGAAGGTCAATATTGTCTCAGGGGGTGTTGGTGGTATCTCTGAAACAGATATCAGCCTGGCCATGACGAGTTCTGCCATTATTATTGGATTTAATACTCGAGCCGATGTGAAAGCGCGCGCCGCAGCGGAAAACGAGGGTGTCGAAATCCGTTATTACAATGTCATTTATGATCTAATCGATGATGTGCGGGCCGCTTTATCGGGCATGTTGTCACCCGAGATGCGCGAGGAAATTGTTGGCATCGCAGAGGTGCGCGATGTTTTCCGATCCCCCAAGTTTGGTTCGATTGCTGGCTGTATGGTCATAGAAGGCACAGTACATCGCTCTAAGCCTATTCGGGTTTTGCGCGATAACATTGTGATTTACGAGGGTGAGTTAGAGTCGCTGCGCCGCTTTAAAGACGACGCTAGCGAAGTGCGTAACGGCACTGAGTGTGGCATTGGTGTAAAAAATTATACCGATGTGAAAGCGGGTGATCTCATTGAGGTCTTTGATGTCAATGAAATCGCTAGGAGCCTCTAAAGGGACTCACCATGGGCAAGGAGTTCGAACGGACGCAGCGCGTCAGTCAGTTCTTGCATGAAGAACTAGCGCGACTGCTGCACGCTACGGTCAGGGACCCCCGTGTTCGGCAGATCAATCTGACCGATGTTGAGGTGAGTCGAGATTTGTCTCATGCAAAGGTTTTTTTTACTTTGCTAGACGACCATGCGGATGCCGATCGAGCCGACATTGCCGTGGTACTCAAGAAAGTATCCGGTTTTTTACGATCTGAACTTGCCAAGCAGTCTGCTATGCGAACGGTGCCTAGGCTGAGTTTTCGCTTTGATGAAAGCGTTGGACGCGGGCGCGATATGGAGCATTTACTCCGGGAGGTTCGCAAAGCCGACGCGGTATTGTTCGAGCATCAGGTTGCCGATGAGGACGTTGATTCAGATTCAGATTCAGATCTCGATCCGACAATTGCGTAGCCAAGATGGCTCGACGGCGAAAAGGACGATCGGTCAACGGTTTATTGATATTAGATAAACCTGCGGGAATGACCTCTAATGGCGCGTTGCAGCGCGTAAAACGCTTATTTACTGCCGCTAAAGCAGGCCACACGGGCAGCCTAGACCCTTTGGCGACCGGTGTATTGCCACTGTGCTTTGGTGAGGCGACAAAATTCTCACAATTTTTACTCGATGCTGATAAAGGGTATCTCAGCACCATCGTGCTTGGCGTTGCGACCGATACCGCCGATGCCGACGGGCAGGTTATCGCGCGAAAAAAGGCGACAGCGGTTGATGCAGACGCGGTGCGTCAGGCCATGACAACGCTGACGGGAGCGATTGAGCAAGTGCCGCCGATGTACTCTGCGCTGAAAGTGAATGGCCAGCCACTCTATAAGCGGGCACGGGCGGGAGAAGAGATCGAGCGGGCCGCTCGCCCGGTTCATATTCATCAGTTTGATTTATTGGCCTATACCCCTGGTGTGGCAGCTGAAATCAACACGGCGGTGCTCTGCAGTAAAGGCACCTACATTCGCGCGCTGGCCGAGGATCTCGGTACGGCACTGAACTTGCCGGCTCATGTTAAGACGTTGCGACGAACTCAGGCGGGGCCCTTTGGGCTCGCTAAGGCGGTGACGTTGTCGCAGTTAGAGGCCGCTGTGGAGGCTGGTTCGGAGGACCGGCTCGATGCACTGCTGTTGCCTGTGGATGCTAGTCTCGATCACTTACCGAGTGTTTTGCTGTCAGAAGCGGCCACTTTTTACATGAGAAAGGGCCAGACAGTAGTAGTGCCAAATGCCCCGCGGAGTGGTATGGTGCGGATCGCTGACGCAGGAGGAGTGTTTCTCGGTGTCGGAAAAGTGCAGGAGGATGGGACCATAGCGCCCGTAAGACTTCTGGCACAGTGACTAGCGGCAGTTGCCGTTTCACGAACCTCTCTGTAAACCTGCACGGATTGGCTCGCTTCTACAAAGCAGGTTGGAGAAAATATCATGGCGTTGGATGCAGCGACTAAAGCAAGTATTGTTAAAGATTATCAGCAGTCTGAGGCCGACACCGGATCTCCGGAAGTACAGGTGGCCTTGCTCACAGCCAATATCGAGCAACTGCAGTCCCATTTCAAAGACCATGCGCAGGACCATCACTCACGTAGAGGATTGATCCGCATGGTGAACCAACGTCGAAAATTACTCGATTACCTCAAGCAAAAAGATGCCGCCCGCTATACGGATTTGATTAAGCGGTTGGGTCTGCGACGCTGAGGATTAGTCGGGGTTGGCGTTTTGCCAACCCAGTCATATTTGGAGAAAACAAGTGAATGTAGTGAAGAAAACTTTCCAGTACGGTGATCATGAGGTCACGCTGGAAACAGGTCGTATTGCGCGACAGGCAACCGGTTCGGTTTTGGTATCAATGGGCAGTACGAGTGTTTTGTGTACGGTAGTAGCGGACCCAAAGGCAAAGCCCGGACAGGCATTTTTCCCGTTGGGCGTGCATTACATCGAGAAGCGGTACTCAGTCGGTAAAATACCAGGCGGTTTTTTTAAGCGTGAAGCCCGGCCTAGCGAAAAAGAGACGTTGACCTCGAGGCTGATCGATCGGCCAATTCGACCACTGTTTGAAGATGGCTTTATGAATGAGGTACAAGTGGTTTGTACCGTCATGTCTGCGGATCACGATACTGATCCCGATATTCCGGCCATGATTGGGACGTCGGCTGCCTTGGCGTTATCGGGGTGTCCATTTAATGGCCCCATCGGTGGCGCGCGAGTGGGCTTTACCGATGCCAGTGGCTATATGCTCAATCCGGGCTACGCGGCGCTGGCGGGAAGCCAGCTCGACATGGTTGTTGCAGGCACTCGCGACGCTGTTTTGATGGTGGAGTCTGAGGCGAAGGAGTTAACTGAGGACCAAATGCTGGGTGCGGTCTTGTTTGCACACCAAGAAATGCAATCGGTCATCAACGCGATCAACGAACTGGTCAGCGAAGCGGGCAAGCCACGATGGGATTGGAAAGCTCCTGAGGCTGACGCAGCTTTGGTAAGCGCCGTAGAGGCTGCTGCGCAAGGACCGCTCGGTGAGGCGTATCGCACTACTGAGAAAACGGCTCGTTACGAGCAAGTGGGCCAGGTACGGGATCAGGTGCTGGCAGAACTGGCCACAGAGGACGGCCCTTCTGCCGACGACGTGAAAGATGTTTTCAAGAGTCTTGAAAAGCGCATCGTGCGAAGCCGCATTTTGGCGGGTGAGCCACGCATCGACGGCCGCGACAATCGCACCGTCAGAGCGATCGCTTGCGAAGTCGATGTGCTCTCAAAAGCACATGGCTCAGCACTATTTACTCGCGGAGAGACGCAAGCTATTGGTGCTGTGACGTTAGGTTCTACTAGGGACGCACAAATTATTGATGCTTTGGAAGGTGAGCGTCGTGACCCGTTCATGTTGCACTACAATTTCCCTCCCTACTCAGTGGGTGAGGCGGGACGAATTGGTTTTACCAGCCGTCGAGAAATTGGTCACGGTCGATTGGCGCGCCGCGGTCTGGCGGCAGTGCTGCCCAATGCTGAGGAATTCCCTTATACCATTCGCGTGGTCTCGGAGATCACTGAATCGAATGGCTCGAGCTCTATGGCGTCCGTCTGTGTCGGATCTCTGTCAATGATGGCCGCTGGCGTGCCGTTATCGGCGCCGGTTGCCGGTATTGCGATGGGTTTGGTCAAGGATGGCAATCAGTTCGCCGTATTGACCGATATTCTCGGTGACGAGGACCACCTTGGTGATATGGACTTCAAAGTGGCTGGTACTGCCAAGGGCATCACCGCGCTGCAGATGGATATCAAGATCGAGGGTATTAACGAGGAAATCATGGAGCGTGCGCTCGAGCAGGCGCTAGAAGCACGACTGCATATCCTCGGACAAATGAATACGGTGCTGGATGCGCCACGCGAAATCACCTCAGATAACGCACCGAGCATGGCGACCTTAAAGGTCGATCAAGACAAGATTCGGGACATCATCGGTAAAGGCGGTGCGACGATTCGACAGATCACTGAAGACTCGGGTGCTACTGTGGATATCGATGACGACGGCACTGTTAAGGTCTTTGGTCAGAATGCAGCCGCACGCGATGCCGCAGTTGAAATCATTATGTCGATTACGGCGGAAGCAGAGATTGGCGCCATTTACACGGGTAAAGTGGCAAGGATTGTCGACTTTGGTGCCTTTGTGACAATTTTGCCGGGCAAAGACGGGCTGGTGCACATTTCTCAGATCGCAGACGAGCGGGTCGAGAATGTGTCTGACTATTTGTCAGAAGGCCAAGACGTTCAAGTGAAGGTGTTGGATGTCGATCAACGAGGACGCATTAAGTTGTCGATGCGTGAAGTCGCTGACGACTCTGGTTCCAGTGAAGCGACTGAGAGTGCTGAGAGTGCTGAGAGTGCCGATGCGCCTGAGGAAGAGTCTCTGTCAGAGGAGTAAATCACGTTTGGGGGCGCACGCGCGCCGCTTGGAAGGCCCGCTAACGCAAGTTCGCGGGCTTTTTTATTGCCTGTTATTACCTGTTATTGGCGCCGGGTAAGGATCGGCTTATGGCGCCTTTGTTGCATTACTGGAGTACACGACCTTGCCATTCACCATGGTCCAAGACACCACGGTGTCGATTATCCGGTCTGTCTCGACCGTCATGAGATCTTGTGACAGCACCGTGATGTCAGCCAGCTTACCCACTTCGATAGAGCCTTTTTCATTTTCCTCAAATGCCGCGTAAGCGCCAGCCAGTGTCATGGCATAAAGGGCTTCTTGCCGGGTTAGTTTTTGCGCTGGTTCGAAGCCGGTTTCAGGTGTTCCGTCGAGCGATCGGCGGGTCACCGCGGCGTAAAAATTGGCAATAGGATTAGCCGGCTCAACGGGGGCGTCTGTGCCAGTCACGATAAGTACTCCCTCTCGCAGAAGATCTCGCCAAATATAAGCGCCTTCCTCAATGCGTTGCTCACCCAGTCGGTCGATAGCCCAAGGCCGGTCAGAACTGAGGTGAATGGGCTGCATTGAGGCAATCACCTGTTGTGCCGCGAACAACGCCGCATCCCCTAAGCGAAGATGCTGGGCGTGCTCGATTCGAAAGCGGTGGTCTACTGCCGCTTTGGTAAAGGGTGCGAAAACCGATAGCACCTCGGAATTGGCGCGATCACCGATGGCATGCACATTGATTTGCCAATTATCGGCGCGAGTTTTGGCAATGAGTTCACTGAGTGCTTCGAGGCTAAAGGTGAGCACACCTCGGGTATCAGGCGCATCCGAATAGGGGGCGTGTAACCAAGCGGTTCGAGAGCCCAATGCGCCATCTGCCTGCACTTTAATAGCGCGAACAGCGAGCCGATGATCGCCGTCATTGAGGAGTGGGCCTCGAGCTAACCACTCTTCTAGGGCCCCTTCATCGCTGGCATAGACCATGGAGTAGAGCCTGAGTATAAGGCTGCCTTCCCGGGCCATGAGCGCGTGCGCGGCCAGGTCGACCTGGGACGCGCCGGCATCATGTGCAGTGGTAATTCCCTGACTCAGCAAATGCCATTGCGCGGCATCCACCAATGAGGTGGCGGTCTTTAAGTCGTACTGTTGCAGCGGAGCAGTGAGCTCGATCGCTGTCTCATGGAGAAGGCCTGTGGGTGCTCCGTTGAGATGCACAATGATCCCGCCCTCGGGGGCAATGGATTCGCCTGTGATCCCTAGCGACACCATAGCGGCTTGGTTTAAGAGTACAGAATGTCCATTGGCATGCTCCAGTAGGACCGGATGGTTTGGCACAGCTCGTGAGAGCGCATGATGGGTTGGAAAACCATCTAGATGTCCTTCAGGCGGCTGAGTCCATTTGCTCTGATGCCAGCCCGTCCCCAGTATGACGGTGCCAGGCCGCAAAGCGCTTGCGCGCAGGCTGACGCGTTCGATGAGCTCCGTGAAGCTCTCCGCATTCCTGAGATCAACAGAGCGAAGGGCTGAGCCAATGCCAGCAATATGAACATGGGCATCAATGAGCCCTGGGTAAGCCACTGCGGTATCAAGGTTGATGACGGTGGTGTTTGAGTCTGCGAGTTTTAGCGCCTCCTCTTGGGTACCGACAAAGCTAAAACGGCCACCCTGAATAGCGACGGCTTGCGCTTCAGGCTGCAGCGGATTCAGCGTGTAGAGCTTGCCCATGACAATGGTATCGGGGTGTGGCGTAGTCGGTTGGCACCCTGTGTTGAGCACCATCGCCAGTAGCAGCAGAAAAGTGGATAACCGCAACAAAGTGAACCCCATTTGACGCCTCTCGCGTTGTGTTAGTGAGCGTAAAGTGTATTAGCGGCAATAAAAAGGGGGGCCGAAGCCCCCCGTATCGTACTTGTTAACTGTCTCGCTTAGAAATTGTAGCGATAACGTGCGTACCAGAATGCGCCGCTGATGCCGAAAGGTGAATACTGGCTGTAAGTATTACCTAGGATCGTTGCGCTATTGAAACCGAGATTGTTCACATCGGTTGCTTTTTGGCCATTTTCGTCCAACACGTTGTTGCCGCCGATCAGGATGCTGGAGTGATCACCGATCATGTACTCGACTTCAAGGTCAAGCAGGTACTCACTATCAAAAATAGCGTCGGTACCGAAGACGTCATTTTCGAAGCTGTCGTACCACTCGTCGTAGAAGCTCAGACGTGCGAGGACTCGGAAGTTACCCACTGAGTGGTTAGCCGACAGGTTCCAGCGGGTCTCAGGAGTGGTCAGCTCAATTTGTCGAATACGATTAGCACCGACCGTCTCGGGATTGAAGCCTTCGACTTCGGTCTTGTTGTTGTTGTACGCCAAATTCCAATCAGTCGTGCCGCCTAACCATTCGGTGTAGGTTGAAACGACCACATCAACACCATGAGTATTGGTGTCGAAATCATTGGTGAAGAATCGGAATTGGGTTAGATCACCGGCCCCAGGCACATTGTCAGCAACGAGCTGATCAATCTGGTCTTGGGTCAGCTTCACTTCTGACGACAGGTTGATGCGATCTTCCATGTCAATGTCATAGTAGTCGACTGTGATCTCGAAGTTACCCAATGTTGCGTACAGACCTGCTGTAAAGTTGGTGGACTCCTCGGGATCCAGCTCCTTTCCGCCGAATTGCAACGCAACCGGATTAGTCGCTGGGATGGTGCCATTGTTAATGAGCGTCGGTACGCCGTTTACATTGGTCAGCTCGGTTGAGGTGTTAGAGGCATTAGCCTGACCGGGGGTTGGAGCCTTGAAGCCGGTACTGTAGGTTGAACGGACACCGAAGTTGTCAGTGATCGCCCAATTGGCACCAATTTTGTAGTTAGTGGTGTCGCCAAAGCCGTCAAAATCTTCGTAGCGGATGGCCGCTTGGGTTACCAAGCTGTCCGTCGGTGTCCACTCTGCATCAACATAGAAGGCATAGTTTTCACGCTCGAACGTGCCAGAGGTCGCCGCGGGGAATCCGGGGAATCCGTTGGAAGAAGTGCTGAAGCCCTGATCTGCCAGAACACCAGCGGTATAAGATTCCACCTGACCAGCACCAATCTCGAACTCTTCGTTGCGGAACTCACCACCGAAGCCAATGTTCAGCGCGTCTGACACAGTCCAGCTCAGGTCGGCGTTGAAGTTGGTATCGGTCTGCTTGTACAAGCCGGGGTCAAAGTCACGGGGTGAATCGGGGCCTAAGCTCGCATTCAGCGTATTGTTGATGAAAAAGTCTGCCTCGTTTTCGCCGCGATAAGCACTGACATCCCAACGCAAGTTATTGCTGATCTCACCACGCAAACCTAACAAAAAGGACATATCAGTCACATCACCGCCAAATCGAGGGGTGAAGCCGCCGGGAATGGTTTCTTGGAAGCTGAAGCAGTTGGGGTCGGCAACGACTTGCGCAAAGGCATCTGCGTCAGGTGTGACGTTATCCGCACCGCCGAGAGCCACTACTGGACAGCCCTGGCCGTCGTTAGGAGTGAGATCGCCGACCAACAGTGTTTCGCCACCGTCACCGCTATACACCGCGCCGCGGTTGGTTGGGTTACGGAAGAAGAAGCCACCGTCGACCTCTTTGCTGTTGTAGTTAGCGTGTCCATAAAGGGTCAGCGTGTCGCTCAGGTCCAAGCCAAAGTTGGCCCATAGCTTCATGTCGTCATTGACAATCGGTCGGCCCCAAATCATGGCAGGTGCCGGTACGTCTTGGTATCCATTGTCGATGAGCGTTTGCGCGTCTGCACGTTGCTCTGATCGGCTCGTTGGATCAGACTCGCCCCACTCAGCGGTCAGGTTCAAGAAACCGTTGTCACCCAATGGTAGGCCAATATTACCGGCAATCGTGACTTGCTCGCCGTCGCCTTCCTTATACTCGCCGTAGCGGACTTCCAAAGAACCGCCCTCTGCGCTGTCGTCCAGTACAAAGTTCATCACACCCGCGATCGCATCTGAGCCGTACTGGGCCGAAGCACCGTCTCGCAAGACTTCAATGCGCTTCAGTGCAGCAGCAGGGATGGCAGCAGCGTCGGGGCCCTGAGAGCCGTTGGAGATGCCGTTACCGAGCCAAGTGATCACTGAGGCACGGTGGCGACGCTTGCCGTTGACCAACATCAAAGTGTGGTCGGGCGCCAAGCCACGCAAGTTGGCAGGTCGTACCAAAGTCGCTGCGTCACTGATTGGTTGGTCGTTGACGTTGTAAGAAGGGATGACATTTCGGAGCAAGTTGCTCATGTCGGTGTCGCCCTGATTGCTCATGGTCTCACCGCCAATGACGTCGACGGGAGCAGGTGAGTCAAGCGCCGAACGGCCTTGTGTTCGAGTACCGATGACCACGACTTCTTCGGTCAGAGTTTCTTCCTGAGCCAAGACGTTAAACGTGGGCACCATAGTCGCGGCTGCAACCGCCACTGCGAGGGTGCGAATGGGAAATTTCATGCATGTCTCCAAAATAAAAAAAGTTCATCCGGCGCATCTTGAGACGAGTCTCCGGATACGAGTGGATACCATTACTTTGTTTTTTTATTGTGTTCACTGCGGGCAAAGATGGTGCTTGCCCGATGGCGAGATTATACGGAATAGGATGGCCGTATAGCGGTGCAAAACCGTAAATTTTAAATGCTTATTGTGGGGTGAATCGGGTCCTGAAACACTTGCCAGTCAGCTTATAACGGTGTTGTCACCAACGCGTTGGGGCCTGGCAATCGGCCAGAGGCGGCGGCGTGTGGCGCGACTCAGTAGTAGGGTGTGTCGACACGGCAAAACATCGGGTCAATCGAGGGTTTACGTAGACGGTTGTGGTCGTCTTGCCTCGCTCTCTGCCATCATGACGCAGGTCGACCGGCTATGAGATCTTCGACCACTGAGGGGTCAGCAAGCGTTGAGGTATCGCCCAGACTTTTAAGATCATTTTCGGCGATTTTACGTAAAATTCGCCGCATAATCTTGCCAGATCGCGTTTTGGGTAATCCTGGCGCCCACTGAATCTGGTCTGGTTTTGCGATGGGTCCAATTTCTTGAACGCATAAACCCACCAATTCCGCACGCAGCGTCTCACTGTCTTCGATGCCTGACATGGGCGTGATATAGGCGTAGATCCCTTGCCCCTTAATGTCGTGCGGATAACCCACCACCGCGGCCTCGGCAATATCGGGGTGCAAGACCAGCGCGCTCTCTACCTCGGCGGTGCCCATGCGATGGCCTGAGACGTTTAGCACATCGTCGACACGACCGGTGATACGCAGGTAGCCGTCCTCGTCTCGTAATGCGCCATCACCTGTAAAATAGTAGCCGGGATAGACGCCGAAGTACGTATCGAGCATCCGTTGATGATCGCCATAAACGGTGCGGATCTGGCCGGGCCAAGACTGCTTAATCACTAAATAACCCGATCCTGCGCCTTCGATTTCTTGACCTTGCTCGTCCAGCAGTGCGGGCTCAATGCCGAAGAATGGAAAACTCGCAAACCCCGGTTTGAGTGCGTGGGCGCCGGGGAGGGGCGTGATCATGACGCCACCCGTTTCCGTCTGCCACCAGGTGTCAACAATGGGACACCTGCCCTCTCCTACAATACTGTGGTACCACTCCCACGCCTCTGGATTGATGGGTTCTCCTACTGAACCAATGATACGTAGTGAACTTCGATCATGACGGGTCACTAAGTCGTTGCCGAGGCTTTGCAACGCACGGATAGCCGTCGGGGCGGTGAAGAATGAATTGACCCGATGTTTGGCGATGATTTGCCAAAACCGATCGCCGTCGGGGTAAGTCGGTATGCCTTCGAACATGAGGGTTTTTGCACCGATCGCAAGGGGGCCGTACACGATATAGGTGTGGCCTGTTACCCAACCGACATCGGCAGTGCACCAATAGGTTTCACCCTCTCGGTAGTCGAATACAGTTTTCATCGACAAGGCTGCCTGTAATAAATAACCGCCTGTCGTATGCAATACACCCTTTGGCTTGCCGGTCGAGCCAGACGTGTACAGAATGAACAGTGGGTCCTCGCTGTCCATCCACTCTGGTTCGCACTCGTCAGAGACCGTTGCGACTGCCTCGTGGTACCAAACGTCTCGCGCCGCATCCCACTCGATGGCTTCACCGGTGCGGCGCACCACCAACACGTTATCGACACAATCAGTCTCTTTGATTGCGGCATCGACGTTGCTTTTTAGCGGGATCGCTTTACCACCTCGAACCCCTTCGTCAGCAGTGATGACCAACTGACAGGCAGCGTCATTGATGCGATCTTTAAGGGCTTCTGGCGAGAACCCACCGAATACAACAGAGTGAACCGCGCCGATTCGAGCGCAGGCCAGCATGGCAAAGGCCGCCTCTGGAATCATCGGCATATAAAGGCACACGCGATCGCCTTTTTTGATCCCAAGGTGCCTCAGCACATTGGCAAATCGGCAGACCTGAATCTTGAGTTCCTGATACGTAAAAGCCTGACTGTCATCGGGCTGGTCACCCTCCCACACGATGGCAGTTTGATCCGCTCGATCGGGCAAGTGTCGGTCAATACAGTTCACCGAGACATTGAGCTGTGCGTCGACAAACCAACGCGCCTGTCCAATATTGAGGTTATTGTCTGAGACCTCACGCCAGGGCTTGTGCCAGCTGAGCAATGCCTCAGCTTGCGCGGCCCAAAAGGTATCGGGATCGTCGATCGACTGCTGATAGAGTGCGGCGTAGCCCTCTGGTGTGATGTGCGCATCACTGAAATCTGCAGGGATGGGGTAAAGCGCTGATTCAGACATAGGATCCGGCCGATTCGAAGACGACTGCGATAGTAGGCGACAGACCCGCGGACAACAAGCCGCCAAGTGGCGTTGACTCAGTCGAGTCGATGACATGTCACGGGCTTAACAGCAGGGGGGCAGACAGTGCGCTGGCGTACTGCGCTGATTTATACTGTCCAGAGATTGTGCCGACAACCAAAAGGAGCTCAGTATGGATGCGCCTGTCAGCCAAGAGACTCGCACCATCTATTGGCGCGAAAATAGACGACTGATGCTTATTCTGGGTTTTTGTTGGTTTGTGGTGAGTTTGGGGTGTGGTGTGCTGTGGGTAGAACCACTGAATCATATTCAGGTGGGTGGTTTTAAGTTGGGATTCTGGTTTGCGCAGCAGGGCGCCATTTACAGCTTTATCTTGCTAACGTTTATTTACGCGCTGGCAATGGCACGTCTCGAGAAGCGTCTCGGACTCGAGGAACCCGACGCATGAGCCTCACCGAAACCACCTATTGGGTGGTAGGCGCGTCATTTGCGCTGTACGTCGTGATTGCGATTCGCTCTCGCGCGAGCACCACGCAGGAGTTTTATGTCGCGGGGAAGGGCATCCATCCGATCGCAAACGGGATGGCCACGGCGGCTGATTGGATGTCGGCCGCCTCCTTCATTTCGATGGCGGGGCTCATTGGGCTGTCATACAACGGCTATGGGGGTTCTGTATTTTTGATGGGTTGGACGGGTGGTTACGTGCTGCTTGCCATGCTCATTGCGCCTTACCTACGAAAGTATGGGAAGTTCACCGTGCCCGAATTTATCGGTGATCGATACTATTCCAACACCGCGCGTATCGTCGCTGTAGTGTGCCTCATTATTTGTTCGGTAACCTATGTCATTGGGCAGATGAAAGGGATCGGCGTCGCTTTTTCGCGCTTTTTAGAGACCGATTATGAGACAGGCCTCCTCTCGGGCATGGTGATTGTTTTTTTCTACGCGGTGCTTGGGGGAATGAAGGGCATCACCTACACGCAGATCGCGCAATTTTGCGTGCTGATTTTTGCCTATACCGTACCGGCAATATTCATCAGCCTGCAATTAACCGGTCAGCCCATTCCGCAGTTGGGGTTGGGGGGTACGCTGGCCGATGGCAGTTATCTCCTGCACAAACTAGACCGCATTTTGTTGGAGCTTGGCTTTCAGGAATATACGATTGCGCTACGAGGTAGCACGTTAAATATGGCTGCCTTCACCGCATCCTTGATGATTGGTACTGCCGGTTTGCCGCATGTCATTATTCGTTTTTTTACCGTTCCCACAGTGCGGGCAGCACGAACATCTGCGGCTTGGGCACTGGTGTTTATCGCGATACTGTATACGACGGCACCCGCTGTTGCGGCGATGGCGCGACTGAATATCATTCAAATACTCCAGCCCGAGGCAGGGCAGGCATTGCTGATCGAGGAACGCCCAGCTTGGTTTAAAAACTGGGAGCGCACGGGCTTACTTGAGATTGATGATAAAAATGGGGATGGGCGGATTCAGTATCATGCCGATCCGAATCGCAATGAGCTGGTGAAGCTGGATAACGACATTCTTGTTTTAGCGAATCCTGAGATTGCTAACCTGCCTAATTGGGTGATCGCTTTGGTGGCGGCGGGAGGTCTGGCAGCGGCGTTGTCGACAGCGGCTGGATTGTTGTTGGCGATTTCGTCAGCCATCTCCCACGATCTCCTTAAGCGCACCTTGATGCCCCAGATTACCGAACGGCAGGAGCTGATGGCTTCCCGGCTTGCCATGTCGTTGGCGGTATTGGGAGCAGGCTATTTGGGGTTGAATCCGCCGGGGTTTGCCGCCGGCACAGTGGCGTTAGCCTTCGGGCTGGCGGCCGCCTCACTATTTCCAGCGCTTTTCTTGGGGATATTTTCTCAGCGTGTCACGCGAGAAGGCGCGATTCTGGGCATGCTGTCGGGTATTAGTGTCACCCTTCTCTACGTTTTTCAGCACAAGGGCATTATGTTTATTCCCGGCACGAGCTTTTTGGGTGACTTCTCCCCTAATTGGTTTTTTGGGATTGAACCAAATGCTTTTGGTGTCGTCGGCGCCATGGTCAACTTTGCCGTCACGCTTACCGTAACCCGCTTTACTCCCGCACCCCCGGACGAGGTAAGGCGTTTGGTAGAGAGTGTCAGAGTGCCGGTATCGTGAGATGCCAGCCGTTTCAGCCCATGGACGACTCTGCCGCGCTGATCTGAATATTATCGATCAGTCGCGTTGTGCCTAACGTCGCTGCCACGAAGAGTGCGCAGTCATGAGACAAGTCTGTCGCGGTATGCAGCGTTTGCAGCTCTCTCAGTTCCAAATAGTCAACCTTGAACCCTGCCGCCGTTAGTTCGTCTGATGCCTGCACCAGTATGGTGCCAGCACTACCGGTTGAAGCACCGCGTAGCGTTTGTGCGCAGTCCTGCAGCGTCTGCCAAAGACGGGGTGCTATCTCACGCTCAGCGGCAGACAGATATTGATTGCGAGAGCTCAAGGCTAATCCATCGCTGGCGCGTGTGGTGACCCCGTGTCGAATATCGATGTTTAAACTCAGGTCCTCCACCATTTTTTGAATGATCAGCAGCTGCTGCAAATCTTTCTCACCAAAGACGGCGATATCGGGTTCTATTAATCGGAATAGTTTATAGACGACGGTGCAAACTCCGTCGAAGTGTCCGGGACGCTCTGCACCGCAGAGCGGCTCACTTAAAAGCGGCACGCGGATGGCCGTGTGAGCTTGATCTCCCTGCGGATAGATATCAGCGATGCTGGGCGTAAAAACCACGTCAACCCCCGCCGTTTCGAGGGCCAATACATCGGCATCGATTGTGCGCGGGTAGGTGGCTAAGTCTTCCTTCTCGCCAAATTGCATCGGGTTGACAAAGATTGAGACGACGACGATGTCGGCTGCTTCCTTGGCTTGACGAACTAAGGAGAGGTGGCCTTCATGAAGATTGCCCATGGTGGGGACAAACGCGACACGCGACTGCACACGGACTGGGTCGAGGTAGTCCCGAAGCGCGCTATTATCGGAGACGACGATCATGCCGATCCTTAGGAGTAGGTGTGCTCTTCTTGGGGGTATTCCCCTGACTTCACCGCACGGACAAAGGCAGTGAGCGCATCTTGTATCGAGTCAGCACCCTTCATGAAGTTTTGCACAAATTTCGGCGCATTTTCAGTCATCCCCAGCATGTCGTGTAAAACGAGCACTTGCGCATCAGTGCCTCCACCGGCACCGATGCCAATCACCGGGATATCCAGTTTTGAAGCAATATCGCGGGCGAGTTCCGCTGGGATACACTCCAAGACCAGCAGGCTAGCGCCGGCATCCTGAATTTCGACCGCGTCGGCAAGAATCGACTTCGCCTCTTTTGGCGTACGACCTTGAACGCGATATCCGCCAAATACATTGACCGATTGAGGCGTTAATCCCAGGTGTGCGCAAACAGGCACGCCCCGTTCGACCAGTCTATGAATGCTATCACTGAGCCAAGTTCCGCCCTCTAGCTTCACCATCTGGGCGCCCGACTGCATCAATTGTGTGCTGGCATGCAGGGCGTCATCAGGATTGGAAAAGCTCATGAAGGGCAGGTCGGCCACGATGAGGGAGCGAGGTTTCGCGCGCGCGACACACTCCGTGTGATACACCATGGCCTCCAATGACACAGGAATGGTTGTCTCATGGCCTTGTAACACCATACCGAGAGAATCACCGACTAATATTGTCTCTGCGCCTGCTTCACTGGCCAGCCGCGCAAACGTGGCGTCGTAAGCGGTAATCATCACAAATTTGTCACCGGACGCCTTCATCGCGTCTAGTGTGCTAATGGTGATTCGTTTTGTCATTAGGCTGACTCCAGGCCGCTCATAAAGAGTCGGAATTCAGCTAAAAAAAGTCGGGTTAAAATAATGGCGTCCCTTCTTAATGTTCAGCATATAGTCAACGAGTTGCTCATAATCGCGGTCACTCTCCGCCAGGTCAATATCGTTGGCATTAACAATAAGCAGAGGCGCCGCATCGTAGTAGAGAAAGAACTCACTGTACACCTCATTGAGTTGCTCTAGGTACGACCGGTCGATCGATTGTTCGGCATCGATGCCACGCTTACCGATGCGCTCTAGTAAACGCTCAGGATTCGCTTGCAGGTAGATCACTAAATCGGGCACCGGTGCCTCGACGTGCATTTTCTCATAAACCTTGTCGTAGAGCGCATATTCTGCTGGATCCAAGTTGACGCGAGCAAACAGCGGATCTTTCTCAAGGATAAAATCGGTGACGCGTGTGCTCTCAAACATATCGCGTTGTTTTATATCGGTAATTTTCTGAACCCGCTGAAAAAGAAAAAAGAGTTGTGTTGCCAGCGCAGTTTGTTCACGGTTTTGATAAAACCGCTCCAGAAACGGATTCATCTCCGCTTCTTCAAGCAGCAGATCGTATTCAAAGGTCTCTGCAATTTTGCGCGCTAAGGTTGTTTTGCCCACACCTATAGGGCCTTCAATCGCGATGAAGACCGGCACAGTGCGGCCGCGAAGCGATAAGCCTGATGAGGTTGATCGTTCCAGCAAAGAAGCGCCTCCTGTAACGGCTGTCACTGAGGGAACTCACACAATACGCTAATCGTCTGTTGTGTGCATCGAGACAGAAGCGTCTTAAGAGGGGGTTGGCCGGGCATCGCATAATCGGTGCCGAGCAGCTCACTCAGTGGCGCTAACACAAAGCGCCGCTCGTGAGCGCGAGGATGCGGCAAAATCAGTGTATCGGTATCAATTACCGCTGTACCGTACAGGAGTAAATCGAGATCGATACATCGCTCACCCCAGTGCCTGAGCCGTTTTCGACCCATCTCGCTCTCGATATTGAGCATCGTGGTGAGCAGTTCATGAGGTGATAGTGACGAGGTAAAGCTTGCAACCGCGTTGTAGAAATCGGGCTGGTCTTGTGGGCCCTGTGGCGACGAGATGTACACTTTAGAAAGGCCGGTTGCAGACAAATCGGGGTGTGCTGCAAGGTGCTGGTAAGCCTCCGATAATCGCTCCAAGGGATTATCAATATTCGATCCCAGGCCAATAAAAACGCGATTCATGGGGTGCGTACTTTACCTCGCGGCCTACGTCGTCGCTTGGGCTGATCGTCTCGACGCGGTCTGGCACTGCCAACCAAGTCAGGATGCTCGTTTTGCTGCGCGGTCCAAAAGTCACTGCACTGACGCCCTAAGTTGCCGGCCTCTTCTCGCAGTAAGCGCAGGTCGAATGCGGCCCTGAACCATCGACGAGCCAGCAGATCGGTGATCTTTTTGGGCTGCATGCGCTCGAGGCGAGGTTGTAAATCCCAGATGTCGCGCATGGCTAATGAGAAACGTTTTGGAATCGTGAGATGCTGGCAGGCGTGATGAACCACTTGCTGGCCCGCGCTATGCATGGCTTGAGTTGGAGGCTCTCCATCTTCCTCTAGTTTCGATGCCAGTTGCTCGACGGCAGGCCAATAGAGTGCAGCGAGCAGGAAAGCGGGGGTGACGGGTCGTCGATCAGCAACCCGCTGATCGGTATTACTCATGGCGCGCATCTGTAAACTCGCAGATCGCTCATCATGTAGGGTTTCGGCAATACCATCGCCCATCAGCAGCGTGATCAGGTCATGGTGCTTCAGTAAGGTAAAGGTGGGCGCAGAAAACCCGTTCATAAACAGCTTGAGCCACTCATCAAATAATCGTGCCGAGGGAATGTCGCGGAGCATTAATCGAGTGTCTGCGATAGCGGTTTCGGTATCCGCTGCTAAGTCAAACTGTAAGCGGGCACTAAAGCGTAATACGCGCAGCATTCTTACTGGGTCTTCTCGGTACCGCTCCTCCGGAACCCCAATCACCCGGATCATTCGGGCTTCTATATCGGCGGCGCCGTTGAGCTGATCAATCAGGGTGTTGGATGAGGTGTCGTAGTAGAGCGCGTTAATGGTGAGATCTCGGCGCAGCGCGTCCTCCTCGAGCGTGCCGTACACGTTATCGCGCAATAACCGCCCTGATTCGCTCGCCTTTGCGTGCTGTCCTGCCTGTGCGACAGCATGATCGCCTCGAAAGGTTGTGACTTCAATAATTTCGCCGCCTGAGCGGACATGGACGATTTGGAAGCGCCTGCCAACGATACGAGCGTTACGAAAGCACTGTTTAATTTGCTCTGGCGTCGCATTGGTGGCGACATCGAAGTCCTTAGGACGCTGCCCTAAGAGTAAATCGCGGACGGCACCGCCCACAACATAGGCGGTAAATCCAGCGTCTTGAAGTCCGCGCACGACTTTTGTAGCGCCATGCGAGAAGTCAGAGCCCTTGAACGGGGCGGCTTGTGTCTTGTGGGTCAAAGTTTGGTCACTCTGTTCATCATCCTACCAGTAGGCAGAAAGCGCATACGGCCGTGATGATGGCTTACGAAGCGATGATACGGATTCACGCGTTACCGTTGGGTCGGTATGGTAGCTGAAGTGGGGGTGTCTCGCTATCTTGAGTGCTGGGCTTGAGTGCTGGGCTTGAGTGCTGGGCTTGAGTGCTGGGCTTGAGTGCTGGGCTT
>ERZ887851.1508-NODE-1508-length-19903-cov-5.199919_pt1 | contig 19903 bp, 17 predicted proteins | sample MGYA00521100_ERZ887851 | MGnify/ENA primary metagenome ERZ887851 (study PRJEB32303, sample SAMEA104408602) | aquatic metagenome | biome: Brackish water; feature: Pelagic; material: water | place: Baltic Sea | collected 2014-06-06T16:11:00 | depth 11,444 m ... | reverse complement strand
AAAGACCAACTGTTTCGACTTGGCCTTATTTCAGAAGCCGATTTCAGCCTTTTCAAAATCACCGATGACATCGACGAAGCCGTCGCAGAAATCGTGACCTTTTATCGGAATTTTCACAGTTACCGGTTTGTAAAAGGCAAGATGGTTATCCGGATGAACTTTGAGTTGAGCGACGGATTTGTGGCCGGCCTGAACGAAGACTTCAAAGATATTTTAGCTGAAGGCGAATTCGAAACCTGTAAGGCACTGCCTCAGGAAGCGAACGAGAAGCATCTCGCTGATATGCCACGACTCATATTTTCAGCCGAACGCGGTCGGGCTGGACGAATTCGTGAGCTGATTAACCGTATCAATCAGGTTGCTGCCTGATTTAGTTTTTCGGCGGCATCACGCAAAACTCCAAGACGTGGCCATCTGGATCTTCAATGAAGATCTGGCGCGCTCCGTCGGGTCGGAGATTTATATTCACAATCGTAGCTGATTTCGCCTCCAAATGACGCTGGCAGGCCTCAAAGTCAGCGACTTCCATCGCGAAATGGTCACCACGAGGATGTTCGTGAAGTTCCGTGGTTAAACCTTCCAACAGGTGAAGCTCGCGCGTCTCACCGAGCGCAAACCACGCGCCTTCGAAATCAAACGCAGGCCGCGGCTTCTGCTTCAGGCAGACGATGTCTTCGTAAAATTGAATGCTGCGCGCAACATCGCTGACTGCGAGCGCGACGTGATTGAGGTCGACAATTTCGATCATGCTCACAGGTAAAGCCCAACTGCCATCATTTTCAAAGCCGCATGATAAAATCGTCCATCACAAAGCCGCCACCAATACCGCTGCAACGCTCTTCGACCGTCGAAAATCCGTTTTTCTCATACGCGGCAATCGCCGTCGTATTCCCCCGATTGACCCGCAGCCACAGCTTCTCATCAATGCCAATTCGCCGCCGGATTTCCAAAATCGCACCTGATGCAAGCCCCTGCCGATGAAACCTCGGATCCACGTATAGTTTGTGAAGCCAAGTTCCGCCATCCTCCGAATCCTCTCCAAAAGCCGCGTATCCAGCGGTTTCTCCTGTTTCGGATTCGATAAAAAAATACGTCACCCCGCGTTCTAAATCCTCGCGAATTTTCTCAGGCGAATACATCCATTTCAGCATGAATTCAATCTGCTCGACCGAGATCATTTCTGAATAGACCTGCGGCCAAATTCGCGCCGCCATCTCCGAAATTGCTTCCGCATCTTCCGGCTGACAATCGCGAAACTTCATAAGATCTTAGGCTCCGCGAAGTCGAGAAACTTCCGGCAACGTCAGCATTTTCTCGACGATGTCCTCGCGTTTCCCGTGTTTCAGTTCATCAAACGTAACCGAACGCTCGAGATTAAATTTCCCCGACTGCGTGCGCCGCAGCGCGCTGAGGTGTGCCCCGCAGCCAAATTTCTCACCGATATCATGCGCATAGGTCCGAACGTAAAAACCCTTGCTGCACTTCACCGTGAAATCGATTCGCGGCAGTTCGATTCCATCGATCCGGTATCCCGAAATATGCACAAACCGTGGCTCGCGCTCAACGACTTTGCCCTGACGAGCCAACTTGTAGAGCGGCACGCCGTCTTTTTTGATCGCGGAAACCATCGGAGGCGTTTGATAAAAATCGCCTTTGTATTCTTCAAAGACCGCTTTGATTTCATCGTCCGAAAGCTCAGGAACCGGCTTTTCTTCCAAAATCTCACCCTCAGCGTCCTGGGTGTTCGTGGTCGCGCCGAGCGTCATGGAGCCGACATATTCTTTGTCTTCCGCCATCAACAAATCCTGAATTTTGGTCGCTTTTCCGATTACGAGAATCAGCAAACCCGTCGCCATCGGATCCAATGTTCCGCAGTGACCGATTTTCTTCATTCCAAGCGTGCGCCGTGCCACAGCCACAACATCGTGAGACGTCATGTCCTGACCTTTATCGACGAGCAATACTCCTGTTACATCCTGATTCATAAAATTTTTAAGGGCGCGAATTCTAAGAGGAAACTCATCAAAAGCAACCAGCCAAAGTCGACGAACCAACAGGGTTGGTTCGTCGAACAGACCCTATTCGATCGTTCCAAGCCAGTGAGTTTTATTTTAAATCGAGCCCGACAACACCATCGATCAAGGCGACGTCGGCGGACGATTTGATGTGCATCCCGCCACCCATTTTCAAAAGCCCGCTGGCAGATCGATAGCGACTGCCGTTTTTTCGGAGCAGCGTTCCAGTTTTAATGTCGCTGAGCAAGACGTAATCGTTTGGGTCGGCTCCCGTTCGCGGAGAGGGATCGTGAATCACAATCATTCGTTCATTGGGTTTGCCTTTCTCATCGACTCCGTAGCCGACGACAGTGACCCAATGGCCGCCAACACGAACGTATTCGTCTTTTTCTGCATCGTAAGAATACCAGCCAAGATTGATCCAGGCTGTTTTTCGCATACCGACGAAACCCTGTATCCACTTGATTTGAGGATCACGAACACCCGTGAAATGTTCTTTTGGTGTCGAACGCCACCCTTGATATTTGAGAACGAAATCGCTGTCGCCAATGTCTTTTTCGACATATCGGCTGACACCACGAATCAGCCCTTTCGCACCGATTCCGTCCACCGGATCGACTTTCATGTATTCGGCAGAAGCTAGTTTATTGACGACAGAATACTGAAAGTTGAAGTCGTCGCTTTTCTTGCCCGTTTTGAGCCAAACAAGTGAATTCGAAGCCGCCACGGGACCGCAAAAACTTTTCCCTCCGCGGGCGAATTTCCCTTTCGGATCGGTCTGAACCAAATCGGGAATTTGGTCGGCCAGTGACACATCCGAAACGACAGGCGGAGCTGCGTGACAGATGAAAACACCCAGAAAAATAAAGCTAACTGACAACTTCGACGTCATATCTCAATTTGAGTTTGGGTTGTTAAATCGTGCCCCCACTTGCGCGGAAGACGGCTTCCTGAACGGCCAGATCGTGCGAACTCGGGAACGAATTCTCTTTTTCACCGCGAATAATCTGTGCCAAATCAGCCGCATCACCAACGTAGCGGGAATACGGTGGATCGAATTTGATTTCGTTTTTCCCTTTTTTGAAAATCCGATCTTCACCTTCAAATTTCCGTTCCTGATCGAGTGAAACGATCATCGATGGGCGATCCAGCGGCTGAATATGGCACGTACCCCCCGTTCCGCAGGCTGCGAAATGACGACGGGCAAACCCATCGACCTCGACACAGGTGGAACGAATCGTCGCGGTAGCTTTCGGATATTCAAACACTGCCAACATGTTGTCTTGCAGCGTGTCTTTACCTGAATCAATCACGCGACGCGGAAAAGCAGTGATGTTTTCAGGCTTCCCGAGAACGCCGATCGTCAGATCGATGATGTGGCAGCCCAGCTCGAACATGATGCCCCCCGAAAACTCATCGATTTCCTCGCGGGAAGCCATGGGAAGGACTTTGGACATCACTGCGTGGGTTTCGAAAATCTCCCCAAGCCAACCCGCGTCTCGCATTCTATGAAAAAGCTGCACCGCCGGATTGAATCGATACATGTAGCCCATTTGCACGACGAGATTCCCCGCATCGGCCTTTTTCATGATTCGCCGATAATCCGGCATCGAATTCCCCGCCGGCTTATCGAGATGACAGTGAAGCCCGGCATCGATCGCGATCTCCGTGTATTTCAAGAGATCCCGAATCGGCGTTTCCACGCCAACCGCAGCGAGATCCGGCGTGTTCAAGGCCTCTTCCAGAGTCAGAAATTTAAATTTCTTGTAGGTATCGTTTTGCTTCGCTTTCGCTAGCGCTTCGGGATCTTCTTCGACAATTCCGATCACGTCCCAATCATCGCTGCTATCGTAAACTCCGATTTTACTGGCGTGCGGATGCCCCGTTCCAATCTGAACGTATTTCAGCTTCTTCGATTTCTTCTCCGCTGCCGGAAGCAGCATGGCAGGAGCAATTGAGGCAGCGGCGGCAAGGGCAGTTCGTCGGGTTGGCATGGTGATTCAATCTTCAGGGTCATCCAGCACAGCGTATTCTTCGAGAATGCTGCGGGAGACATACTTTAGCGCCGCTTCACTGGTTGCTTCCAGATAGATCGGACACGCAAATCCGGCATCGAGCGCTTCTTTCCAGCGGCCCGCGCAGACACACCAGCGATCACCCGGCTTCAGCCCCGCGAAACCATATTCGGGCATCGGCGTCGACAAATCGTTTCCGGTTTCTTTGCTGAATTCGAGAAATTTTTTCGTTAACTCGCAGCACACCGCGTGGCACCCCAAATCCTCCGGACCCGTGTGGCATTTGCCCGTGCGCCAAAATCCAGTGATTGGGTCCGTGCTACACGGCATCAATTCACCTCCCAAAACATTGCGGTCTTCTTGTTCACTCGGCATGGTGCAATGTCGGCGGCGTTTAATGGGTTTCAACCGCGTTTGAGGAAAAATCGTCCGATACATTTCACCCCGAATTTGCTATCATTTCACCATGTCGGTTCACCTCAATTCCGCCGTTTCACGTCGCCGATTTTTAGGAGGAGCGGCCGTTCTTTCGCTCTCGCCTGCCCTTCCCGGATTTTCGGCTGAGGCAAAATCGGAGACCTGGGCTTTTTTGGCCGACACTCACATCGATAAGGACTCAGCCTTCGTTGCCCGGGGGACAAATATTGCTGATAATCTAAAGCAGGTTGTTGCGGAAGTTCTCACTGAGAAAGACAACCTCACGGGAATCCTCATCGACGGCGATTGTGCCTTCAACGTGGGCCTTCGCGCCGATTACGATCAGCTGGCGGAAATCATCAAGCCGCTGATCGATGCCAAATTGCCGATTCACATGACCCTCGGGAATCACGACGATCGCGGGCCGTTTTACGAAGCGTTTTCCGAAATGAAAGCGGAGAATCCAGCGCTTGAGAGCAAGCACGTCGGGCTCGTGGAATCGAAGTTCGCGAACTTTGTCTTTCTCGACTCCCTCCGTTTTGTAAACAAGGTCGAAGGCGAATTTGGCGAAGAACAACTCACGTGGTTGGCCGAAGTATTGGACACGAATCCTGACAAACCCACGATTTTGATCGGCCATCACTACCCACAGGTTTTTCGAGACGACATCATTCCATCCGCAAAACCCTATAAGCTTTCCGGACTCATCGATTCTGAGCTGTTTCTGGAATTGATCGCGAAACGCCCGCAGGCAAAGGCCTGCGTTCACGGACACAGCCATACGTGGGGCATCAAATCAGATGAGGCGGGATTTCATCAGATCAATCTTCCGCCGACTTCCTATGTTTTTGATGGAAAGCAGCCGAATGGCTGGGTGAAAGCGACGATTTCAGCCGATGGAATCCTGACGGAATTGCGCGCGATCGATACGAGTCATTCCGCTCACGGAGTGAAGCGAGAGTTGGCGTGGCGGTGAATTCCTAAGCCAAAATATCCTTCACCACTTTTCCGTGAACATCCGTGAGTCGAAAATCACGGCCTTGGAATCGATGAATCAATCGCTCGTGATCAAACCCGAGCTGATTCAAGATCGTGGCGTGGAGATCGTGAACGTGGATTTTTTGATCAACGACTTCGTAGCCAAAATCATCGGTTAAACCGTGGGTGTATCCTGCTTTGAAACCACCCCCGGCAACCCACATGGTAAAGGCATCGATGTGATGATCGCGCCCACCGACTTTGTTGTCGCGAGTTTCGCCCATCGGCGTGCGGCCAAATTCGCCACCCCAAATGACGATGGTATCGTCGAGCAGACCGCGTTCTTTCAAATCCTGAACGAGCGCTGCTGACGCCTGATCCACTTGCTTGCAGACTTTTTCCAAATCCGGCCCAAGCGTCTGACCTTTACCGCCATGATGATCCCAGTCGGTGTGATACATCTGCACAAATCGCGTGCCCCGTTCAACCAATCGACGAGCCAACAGGCAGTTATTCGCGTAGGAATTTCCGCCCTGCTCAGCTCCGTAAAGATCGAGCGTTGCCTGGGATTCATCGCTGAGATCCATCAGCTCGGGCGCGCTCGATTGCATCCGATAGGCCATTTCGTAGGCGTTGATTCGTGTCGCGATTTCCGGATCGCCCGTGACTTCTAGGCGTTCACGGTTCAGCTTTCCGACCACGTCGACAAAATCGCGTTGGCGTTCTTTCGTGATGCCTTTGGGACTGGCTAAATTCAAAATGGCATCGCCCGATCCGCGAAAGGGAACGCCTTGATAACTTGATGGCAAAAATCCTGACGACCACAGCGCATTGCCTGCTCGAGGCCCGCGCGGTCCGCTTTGCAGCACGACAAATCCGGGCAAATCCTGGGATTCAGAGCCCAATCCATACGTCAGCCACGATCCCATACTCGGACGTCCCGGCACCTGAAAGCCCGTGTTCATGAACAACTTGGCGGGCCCGTGGTTAAACACATCGGTTTTCATTCCGCGCAGCCAGCACACATCATCGACGATCTTTTGATGATGCGGCAACAGCTCGCTCAATTGCATTTGGCAATCGCCGTATTTTGCAAACTTCCGATCTGAACCGAGGATTTTTGCTTTATCCCCGAGAAACGCGAACCGCTTTCCTGCCGTTAGCGATTCCGGCGGCAACTGACCATGATACTTTTGTAGCATCGGCTTTTGCTCGAACAAATCGAGGTGACTTGGCCCGCCCGCCATAAACATGAAAATCACATTCTTGGCCTTCGCCGGAAAATGTCCCTCCCGTGGCGCCATGGGATTGAATGCTCGATCCTGCGCAGCCGAAGAATTTTCTTCAGCCATCATCTGGCTCAGCGCAATCGAGCCGAGCCCGACACCGCAGCGCTCGAACAATTGCCGACGAGTCTGTTGTTGAAGAAAATTCATCAAGAATAATATGAACGGGTTTTACCCCCTGAAAAAGGAGAAAACGTGGCGTAATCGATTTTCCGAACCACCCCTGTTTGATTGTAAAAACGGTTGAGGATGCCGCCGATTTCTCTACGGTTCAACCATGTCCGATTTTCTGAAATTGCCCCGCTGGTTTGACCTTCACACACACTTTCGGCAAGGGGAAAATGTGGCAGCTTACATCGCCGACCACGTTGCCATGGGTTGCGCAGGCGCTTTGGCAATGCCGAACACGCAGCCGCCGGTTTCCCGAATCGAAGGAGGTCTCGCAAACGATGGCTGGTCAATCGAAGGCTATCGAAAAACGCTAAACGACGCCGGAGCGACCGCTTTTGAAAAACTGATCGTGCCGCTCTACCTGACTCGGGAAACAACCGCAGACGATATCGAGCGCGGAGCGAAATCCGGGCTGCTTCAGGCTTGCAAATATTACCCGCCGCCTGGCACCACAAACTCGGAACACGGCGTACCTGTCGAGGAATGGATCGGCCACGATGTCCTTCGGGCAATGGAAGCGAATGACGTGATGTTGTGCCTTCACGGTGAACAACACGGCCTCGCGGGGGCGGAATATTTTGATGCGAAAGCCACGGCGGAATCAAAATTTTACGCCGAGTGGATGCCACGTTTGCTGGAAGCTCATCCCAATCTGAAACTGGTCTGCGAGCACATCACGACCAAAGCGGCAGCTGACTTTGTGACGACAGCGCCGAGTGAGCGTGTCGGCGCAACAATCACACCGCAGCATTTGCTCTACACTGTCGGACATCTCATTCAGGGGCTGAAGTATCACCTCTACTGCCTGCCGATCGTGAAGTTTGAATCTGATCGCGATGCGTTGCGCGATACCGTTTTACAGGCGGGACAAACTCAATTTTTCGCAGGGACCGACAGCGCTCCTCATACAACAAAAGCGACTGAATGCGGTTGTGCCGCGGGTTGTTACACCGGCGGATGCGCTCCTCAGCTCTACGCGATGGCTTTTGAAGAAGCCGGAGCCGATCTCTTTTCTGAGGCAGGAAAAGCCGCTTTCAAACGCTTTTTGTGCACGAACGGTCCGGCGTTTTACGGTTTCGACGCATCCGCCGAGACATTCACGATGTCGAAAACACCCTCAACGACAAGGACGCTGGCTGCGGAAGACGGAACTGTCATTCCACTGCCAACAGGCATGGACCTGGAACTGACATGGTCGCTTTCCGTGTAATTAAGAAAGCATCCCGCGCGTCACCAGATTATTGAGGCGACGCGTCACATCAACCAAACCATCAATCACGGTTTCGCTATAGGTGCGTCCGTCGGTGGTATCGAGGCCGTGACCTGGATCAAGATCCCGAAGTGGCTCGAGTGCTGGATCTTCGTGGTGGAAGATTTCAACAAAGACGTATTTCATGTTGCCGGTTTTTGCATACTCAGTCAGCAAAGCACCGATCCAACCGTCGTCGGTGGAAAGGCAGCCGCGCGTCGTTTTTGCAGAAGCGTGGAAAATTCCAAGCGCACCGGCTTCGGAAATCTCGCGAATCACCGCTTCGTTCTCAGGGATCGTCAGATCGGAATCACCGCAGTGAGCCGCATCTACCATGACTTTGAAAAAGGTATTTCCAATGATGTCGTTGGTGGCTTTCACCCCGGCAAAACATTTTGCTGAGCTGGTGAACGTCTGCATTTCACCACCGCGAAGGAACTCGATGTGCCATGCCTGAACCGGGCTGTTGGCCAGATCACATTCTTCGTAGGCGCGTGCGTGAACCTTCGCGACCTGCGCAACCGCCGCATCAAATGCGTCACCCACTTTAGGCTCGCCCTGCATCCATTCTTCGAACGACGTCGAGGAAACGTTCTCGATGTCATACGATTTCGCGACTTCGAGACCGGTTTTCAGCATATCGACAACCTTATCCTCGTCAGCCGGATTCATCGGATCTGCGCCACCGACCATCATGATGAGGTGAACCGTGAGTCCAAGCCCTTTCAGATCGTTGATCATTTCCTCAACATCAGCAGCATCCGCCCCTGCGAAATAAGGGACCTGAGCGCTATCGATTTCCACGGGGGAGGCCTCAATGAGATCTCCCATTTCCGTGACGACGAGCAATTTCCCGTCATCTCCGCGAGGCAATTTCCCCGAATCATCCGGAGCAAGCCCACCGACGAATTTGATATGCGTTGGGACAACTCCCAGTTCGATGCTTGATTTGTTTTTAATGGTAACAGCCATGATTTTTTGAAAATAGAATGTTGGAGGAATGCCGGAAACGGACAGGTCCATCCAGACGGCCAAATTATTGAACGAACCTCCACGGGACGCAATCGTTTTGTCTCATTAAACCGGTTCCACGAATCAACAGGATACGTTCGGCGAATCAACCCTATTGGTTCGAAAATCACGCAATCATCTCTTTCACGACATGGCCGTAGACATCGGTCAGTCGGAAATCGCGGCCTGCGTATTTATACGTCAATGCCTCATGATCGAGCCCCAGCAAATACAGAACCGTCGCGTGGAAATCGTGCATGTGAACTTTGTTCTGAATTGAGTAATAACCAAATTCATCCGTCGCGCCGTGGGCATAGCCGCCTTTTGTCCCGCCACCAGCGCACCACCAGGTAAAGCCCTGCGGATTGTGATCGCGGCCGTTGCTGCCTTGAGCGATCGGGGTCCGACCAAATTCGCCGCCCCAAATCACCAGCGTGTCTTCAAGCAATCCGCGCTGTTTCAAGTCGGTTAGCAAACCACTAATCGGCTTGTCGACTGCGAGCGAATTCTTCTCGTGAGCCTTTTTTAAATTCCCGTGCTGATCCCACACATTCGGCGTGCTGACCTGAATGTAGCGAACTCCGGCCTCGGCAAATTTCCGCGCAAGCAAACATTGCCGGCCGTAGGTATCGGTTTCTTTTGTACCGATTCCATACATCGATTTGATGTGCTCGGGCTCTTCTTTGGTGTCGATAACGGATGGTGCGGCGCTTTGCATTTTGAACGCCAGCTCCATCGATTCAATAACGCCTTCAACCAGGGCATGCTTCGTCCGGGCAAGGTGCTCGCGATTCATTTGCTGAAGAAAATCCAGTTTCTTCGCCTGCAAACCGGCATCTGCCCCTGAGTCGAGAAACTGAAAGTTGGCCTTCGCGTCGAGCTTTCCATTGGCCCCGATCGTCGTCGCCTGATGTTTCGCAGGAAGGAATGCCGGACCGTAATTCCGGGGACCACCGTGGCTCGCTGACGGGCTGATGCTGATGAATCCGGGCAGATTCGAATTGATTTCGCCAAGCCCATAATTGACCCACGCTCCAACCGAAGGCCGCACAAAATTATCCGTTCCGGTGTGAGCCATGCATACCGCCTGGCCGTGAGACTGACCCTTGCTTTGCATCGAACGCACCACACAAAGGTCATCGACATGCTGCGCGACATTTGGAAAAAGCTCACTGACCGGCAATCCCGACTGCCCATATTGCTTAAATTTCCAGGGCGACCCGAACAACTTCGCCTGCCGCGTCGCCGTTGGGTCCAGATTTTTCGCTGGAGCAAATGGCATGACTTGTCCGTCCCGTTTGGTCAGTTCCGGCTTGGGATCAAACGTATCCACCTGCGACGGCCCGCCATGCATGAACAGAAAGATCACCCGTTTCGCCTTCGGTGCATGATGAGCCAGCGAACCATCCGCACCTGCTGCCATCGCCGACATTGCGAGCGAACCAAATCCACATCCCCCACCTTTGAGCAGGTCGCGTCGCGTCAGCGCAGGGGCGTCGTAATTGAAGCAAGCCGTGGATTTCATGATATTAGAGTATCGGATCCACACCCAAAGTGTCAAATCCGCGACCCTGCGTCATGACGGGCGAAAAAGTGTGTCCAAATGCTTTTCTAACGAACTCCTTCTTGGGATAAACGACACGAGGAATCGAAATCCCGATATTGCCCCGAAAGCCGTGGCTCACGATTACTCCGGCTTCCACTCTTCCAGATACTTCAGATAGGCATCCGAGAAATCCACAAACGCCTCTAGCCACAACGGCAGGTGATCACTCATTTGAAACGTCCGCCATTCATCATAGTATTTCTCCAGCGCTGACTCTGAAGCGGTCACTTTCGTCAGCGAAGCAATCTTCCGCGTCGCTTTCTTCCGCGCCGTTTTTGATGTCGCCTCCGCCAGATCGGTCTCGGCGACCTTCCGCTTCGCAGCAATCATCTTTTCCATGACCGGCTTGTAGAGCTTGAAATCCTCCGGCCGATACACGCTGTCAAAAAACTGAAACGTCTGATCATCCCGATCCGGCTCCATCAGGACCAGTTCATTCCGGCGCGATTGAAACGAGATTTGATCATAAAATTTCGTCCGATCCTTGTTACTGCCCTCCCTGTTTTTCACGATGGTAAATCCATTTTTCTCCAGTGCGTTGTATCCTGCGCTCCCCGATTTCAGAATATTAAAATCCCCCACCAGAATCTGATTCGCGTCACTCGCCCTCGCTTCCTTCGCCAGGCACTTCGCAACCGAATCGATCTCCTTCACCCGACGCGCATATTCCTTGCTCCGCTTTGATGACTTTCCGTAATAAATGTGCACCGTCGAAAAGAGAAACTTGAACCACCCCGATTGAAATTCCACGCCAAACGGTGTCCGCGAAAACTGCGGCTTCCCCAGTTCCTTACTGATCGCCATTTTATCCGGCAAGACGATCTCACCCGACACGCCTTTGAAATCCACTTTGTTCCGATCATAAATAAACCCCAGCCGCTCTTTGTTTCCACCCAGCCCCGAGTGCGTTACATCCGTCAGGATATAATCATACGACCGGCCCAGCAATCCCATCAACCGTTTCAGCGACTTCAAGTCGGAGCAGATTTCCTGAACTGCGATCACATCAAACCTCGCGATAATTTCCGCGTTATACTGCATCGACTCCGCCGTCCGCGGCCCATAGTTGAATCGGTTATCATCGAAATTCCGCAGGTTCCAAGTCCCGAGAATTAAAGACTCTTCCGTTTTTTTCCCGGAAATCGATTGTCAATAAACTACTGCCGCAGCCGCCTCAGCCCTTTCAACGTCCGAGATCGTTCCGAGGCAGTGAGATCTTTCAGGGGTTTGTAGAAAGGCATGCCACCAGTATTCAATCTCTCACAGATTCTGTCGAGAAATTGTCACTCGAATTCCCTGGGACCGCTAACGTCCTCGTCGGCTTTATTTATTCCTGAATAAAGTCCGCCTCACTTCCCTACTTCCCCGGCAAAATCTCAATCAAAGCATCACCCATCCCCTTGCCAATCAGATACAGCGTTTCCCAGTTCCGATTCCAGTGATTCCCCTTCTTGTCGACAAGATGATCGTAATCATCCGGATCGTTTTTCACCAGCGTCTCCATCGCCCCCTGGCTTTCCCCTTTCAGCTGCCCGAAGCCGACCATGTTAGATTGTCCCGATACAATTAAGATCTTCAGCTTCCCGTTCGCAGGAACCGGTTTGGTTTCAGCATGCGAAAAAAGCGGGATCGACAGAGCTAGCAGAAGAAAACAGGAAATCGGATGGATGAGTTTCATAAATAGGGATTGAGGAGTGCTCAAGCCAATCAAATTACACCGGAAATTTCAATCTAAGTGAAAGCCGTTTTGGACAAACTGAAGAGACTCGGAATCGGAGCCGGTCAAATCGGACTCGGAATCACCGTCTTCATCGTCGTCGTTTGAATCGTCGCACGTAGAAACCATTCTCGAACAGAGCTGAACGTCGTCTCCATAGGCAGAAACGAGGCACTGATGAATTCCTTTTCGAAGAAGGAGCGTCGCATTCTCAATCGCGGCCTCAAAAAGCTCATCGTCGTCTTCGACAAACTCGAAAACTTCATCATTCTGAGAGCCTGCGAAGACTCCGAGAGCGAGCGGATCCAATTCGAGTTGTTCGATCATGTGTTCCAGTGATTTATCGGGATCTTCATCCCAGGTGATGCGGCAAAATTCGTGGTAGACGAGGCCTAGCGTCAGGATGTGGAGATTTGAAGACGTCTTGCCCAACGGGCTATCAACCCCGACGAGATTCGCCTTATAAAGATAGTCCCAGGCTTCGCGAGCCCACTCCAGTTCCCCGCCGCCCATCCAAACCTGAAAGATTTCGATCGCGGTAGATTCAACTTTTCGCCAGCTTTTCTCTGATTCTTCCATTAAGCGGCGGTGGTAGGGATGGGGTAGAGCGTAATTTCCATTTCTGTGATTGCCGCACGGTAGGCCGGTTTTACTCCAAAAGTCTTCACAATTTCAATCGGAGTTCCGAAATCAGAAGGCGGATCGACTTTTACGCAGGGTTGAATCGCGGGAGGGGGCACACCTAGGTATCGCGAAAGTGCTGCGATGATCTGCTCGTTCACGCTCGCTGCTGCGATTTCACACCAAATACGGAGCCAGTAGTTCTGCGATTTCTTCTTGAGAATAACGGTTGCTGCATCGCACTCTCACCAATGGAAATCCGGCAGCCTCAGTGGCTTTGTCCACGAACACATCCCGCTCTTTCCTGTTTCTTTTCTGGTGAGATTTGTCGTCGAGTTCAATCGCGGCGATGATCGCAAGGTCGGAGGAACGGCAGATCACAAAATCAAAGTGCTTCGCCGAAATTCGGTTGAAGGCCTTTTGCCAATCACTTCGGTTGATTCCAGATTTCACTTTCAGCACGTCAGCGATCCGGATTTTTCCGAACACCCGATAGTCTGTGGGAGCCAACACCTGATCGAGCACGTGGAGGAATGAACGTTCGGCCGGAGTGAAAAGCGTTTCGATTCGTTGGTAGGGAAACGATCGCACCTTGCCCGAGGGTAGAAATAACTTCAGCGCCCCAACGATCACTACCAAGGCAATCAGCAGTGCGAAGACGGGAAAATAGGGTTCGAGGTATTGGGTCATGCTTTAGGTTTCAACCACTGCACTGCGCAGTAACTTTGCGCTTACGTAAGGACTTAGATCACAATTTTACTAACGAAAGGATTGAGCCGCCTCACTCCAAAAACAAAAACTCGGTCGATGCCAGCAACAGATGCGCGAGATGCCCATAGGCGGCCTTCAACTGCTTCTCATCTTCCGCTCCGCTACTGATCTCAGCCACGAACTTGCTGGCCCGTGAAATTTCATCGGGCCGGGGGGAACGATTGAGCACTTTTTGATACAACCACGTCACTTCTTCATCGGGCGTGGCGCCGGCTTCGAGGGCGGCTTTACCGATGGTGGTGGCCTGGGTTCTGTAAAAGTCGCTATTCATCAAATACAGAGCCTGGGTGGGCACGGTGGTTTCGGCGCGGCTGCCGCTGACGAGATCGGCATTGGCAACGTCGAAGACGGTCAGCTCGGCGACAGGATTATTCCGCGCGATGGGCAGATACACGGTGCGGAGCGATTCTTTGGCGTAGCTCATCGGCTTGTCGAGATCTACGCCGTATTTCAGCGAGGTGTTGCGGCCGGGCTCAGTTGCGAGCTTCCCTGACAAAGCGAGAACGGTGTCGCGAATTTCCTCGGCTGTAAGACGGCGACGATTTTGATGACCGAAGAGTTCGTTCTTGGGATCGGCCGTGGCGAGGGATTCGGTGGAGTCAGCGGCGAGCTGGTAGGAACGGCTCAGGACAATTTTACGGATGAGTTTTTTGGTGGAACCGCCACTGTCGCGAAACTCGTTCGCTAGAAAATCGAGCAACTGGGGATGGGTCGGCTTGGTCCCGAGCGCGCCGAAGTTGTCGACGGACTTCACGATACCGCGACCGAACAAATGATGCCACACGCGATTGACCATGACGCGGTCGAGCAGGGCATTCTCGGGCGAGGTCATCCACTGGGCGAGTTCGAGACGACCGCTTTGGCCGTCACGGATCTTCGGGGCGCCGTCTTTGTTAATGACCGTGGGAAAATTTCGCGGAACCATTTTCCCAAGCTGCGCGACTTCGCCACGGATGCGGAGGTTGATGTCGCCGGCGTCATTGGCATCGCGCGCGGCCATGGCGACATTTTCTTTTCGGAGACCTTCGAGCAGTTTCTTGAGTTCCTTTTTCAAGTCGCCCTCACTCATGCGGAAGAGCATCATGTCACCACCGGCGTCGGTTTCCACGGAGGCGAGCGCTGTGGTTTCGCTTTCGATGTCGTCGATTTTGATAAACTGAATGGCGTCACAGATCACGTATTTGTCCCCGGTCCCGGTGGTTTCGATGATGACATTGACGCGGCCGCCTTTTTCAAATTTGAACTGACCGATCGGCTGAAACAGCCCGGCAACTTCGGCCGTCCTCGATTGATCCAACGTAACCTGATGGACCTCGCCCCAGCCTTCGACGGTGATGGGAATGTTGGTCGCGTAGCGCTCGTCGCCGTTGTAGCTGAGCCGCACTTCGTAAACGCCGTTCTCCGGTAGACTCGCGCGGTAGATGATTTTCTTTTCGCCCTTCTTCGCCTTGTCATCGTGGATATAGCCGTCGCCGAATCGGTTCGTTGAATAGGCCGATGGCTTCCATTCGCCAACGCGCTCGGCATCGGCATCGTCGACAATCACCCCGCCGAGCGGAAGCATGTTTGGGGTCATTTTGCCTCCGGCTTTGTTTCTAAACTGGGCGTCGATGACAAGTTTCATGGCGAGTTCCATGCGATCGACTTTGGCTTTCATTTCGTCAAAGCCGGGACCCGGCAGCGGCGTTTCCACCCAACTGGCGACATTCACGCAGCCATTTTGCGTGCCCATGATGATTTGGGTTGAGCGGAAAATCCCGGCCATCGCGTAATAATCTTCCTGCGAGATGGGATCAAATTTGTGATCGTGACAACGCGCGCAGCCCATCGTCAGCCCGAGAAATGCCCGCCCCACCGTGTCGAGCTGTTCATCAGCAGTGTCGAGCCGCAGCTTTTCTTTATCCCGCTCGGTCAGCATCTTTGGACCAATCGCAAGAAAGCCGGACGCAACCAATTGATCATGCCGCTCGGGATCTGACTTCGCGGTCATCAAATCGCCGGCGAGCTGTTGCTGCACAAATTCATAAAACGGCCGGTCGCGATTGAAAGAATCGATCACGTAATTCCGATACCGCCAAGCCTGGTGAAAGGTGAAATTTCGATCCCCGCCGTTCGAGTCCGAATACCGCGCCACATCGAGCCAGTGACGCCCCCATTTTTCACCGAAAGCAGGACGCGCCAGCAGATCATCGACAACTTTCGCAAACGCTTCCGTCGTGGGGTTTTTAGAAAACGCCGCAATTTCCTCTGGAGTCGGAGGAAGACCGGTCAGATCAAAATAAACGCGTCGCAACAATGCGTTCGCCTCGGCATCGACGGTGGGAGCGAAGTTTTTCAATTCGAGATTCGCGAGAATGAAGTCGTCGATCACATCGCGCCCCCATTCCGTATTTTTCACGGCAGGAGTCTCCGGTTTTGAATGCGGACGGAACGCCCATTTCTGACGCTCCGCTTCAAAATCGATCGCCTTTTTCCGAACGGCCCCAGCCAGCTGAGCATCGCGCGGGTCCGGCGCGCCCATCGCGACCCATTCTTTCAGAATCGCAATTTCCTCCACCGACAGCTTACTTTTCGGCGGCATCTGCAATTCTTCGTCGAGATACTCGATGGAATGGACCAGCAGACTTTTGTCGAGATCACCGGTAATTATCGCGGGTCCACTGTCGCCGCCCTGCTGCCACGCAGCTTTGCGATCCAGCCACAGCCCGCCCTTTTGTTTTCCCGATTCTTGCGAATGACAATCGAGACAGCGAGCTGCAAGAATCGGCTCCACCTTCGTTTTAAAAAACCCAAAGCCTTCCGTCGCCCGCGAGATCTGCGGGAGAACTAGAAGCGCGACGGCTAGCGCGCCGACGATATGGAATTTAATGGCCATTTCCACGTGATAAAGTCCACTCTAAGGGGAATTGGACACCGAAAACGGGACTCAATCGCGCCATGCTCTCCAAGGAGCGGCGTCTTTCAGATACTGTTGGATCGAAATTTCTTCGCCCGCATTCCACCCCGAATCGCACCGGCTTCAACCGCTCCAAAATTTGCCGCGAACTGGGGATCCAGTGGGCGACTGTTAGGCATTGAGAGCCAGATGCGAAAGAGGCAGCGCTTGTCCGCTTCGGTTTCGTGATCTTCAAACGCGGAGCGACGGTGAAGGCTCACCCAATTGTTCAGCAACAGAATGTCGCCAGGCTCTTGCCGAAATCGCAAGTGCATTTCGGGCTCGGCGGTAACGGACTCTAGAAAATCCATCGCTTCAATTTGCTCCGCGGTGAGATCCGGCAATTCGGGATCGGCACCCGCGCGGTCGATGAGGACCCGCAAGAAACTCGCAGCGAAATGGCCATCGCGGAACGAAAAAATCGGCTGTTTGCAAAACGCCGCGTCGTTTCCAAGATCAACGGAATGCCTTTTGTAGACGAAAGGCTGCATCAGAACCTCCAGCAGGTCGGTCCGTCGTTGTTGAATTTCGTTGAACAACGCCATCGAACTGACGAGTTCGTTTTCCCCACCTGACTTGGCCTGACGCCAGCAGAGAAAAGCAATGACGTCGCAGCGGTCGGTGTGAAAACTCAGCTTCTTTTTCGTGTTCGGTCCACGAGTTCGTGGATCGTCGCTCCTGAGACCGGCATCACTGACATCAAAGATTTCATCGCCGTTTTCGTTTTGTGAAATGGGTGTCCCGATTTTTCGACACAGGTTTAGAAAATCAGTTCGCGCTTCATCCTTCGAAAAGCCATCCACCGGAAAACCACGGATCAAGGCAGCACCGGAACCATTTTCGAGCGCGTCCTGAATTTTTGGCCAATCAGCAGAAGCAAATTCATGCTCCCAATCATCACGAGCGAGCAATTCGTCCGCCGCCCAGACAGCAGGGTGATCGAGCGTTTGTTGAAGAAAATCTGACATCAGCGCCAACCAAACCGTAAATCGTCGCGCACGCAAACGTGCCTTTTCGGGATTTCACCACTGGTTTAGTATTTCCCTGCACGTGAAAATTTTACTGACACTCCCCTGCCTTCTTTTAGCCATTCTCTGTCCTGCGGCTGAGAAAAAGAAGATCGATTTCAATCGCGATATTCGGCCCATTTTATCCGACAAATGTTTTCAATGTCACGGGCCTGATGAGGAATCTCTCAAAGCTGATTTGCGATTGGACCATCGCAGCTCGGCGGTGGACGACATCAAAAGCATCATTCCCGGTGATGCGGATGCGAGCGAGCTCATTTTTCGAATCACCACAGATGACGATGATGATTTGATGCCACCGGCGAAAATCAAAAAGCCAGTCACCAAAGCGGAAATTACCCTGCTTACACAGTGGATCGCAGAAGGTGCGGAATACCAAGAGCACTGGTCATTTCAATCTATCAAAAATCCGAAACCGCCGGCAGTGAAGCAACTGACATGGCCGAGGAACGAGATCGATCAGTTTGTCCTCGCACGCCTGGAATCGGAGAAAATTAAACCTTCACATGAAGCCGATCCCCACACGCTGATTCGTCGACTTTCGCTCGATTTGGTGGGGTTGTTGCCAGATGTGGGTCAAATCGATTCGTTTGTGACGGCTTACAAAACGGATGCCGACGTTGCCGTTAAAAATCTCGTCGATGAGCTTTTAGCCAGCCCTCATTATGGAGAACGCTGGGGACGGCATTGGTTGGATCAGGCACGCTACGCGGACTCGCATGGCTACACGATCGACGGCGAACGAACCATGTGGCCGTTTCGGGACTGGGTAATTCAGGCCGTGAATTCCGACATGCCATTTGATCAATTCACGATCGAACAAATCGCGAGTGACCTGTTGGAAACTCCAACGAAAGCCCAACTGGTGGCGTCTGGATTTCACCGCAACACCCTGATCAATCAGGAAGGCGGCACCGACGATGAACAATTCCGAAATGAGGAAGTGGTCGATCGCGTGAACACAACCGGCGCAGTTTGGCTGGGACTCACGCTGAGTTGCGCCCAATGCCACACTCACAAATTTGATCCGATTCAGCATCGTGAATACTTCGAACTCTTTGCGTTTTTCAACCAACAAACCGACGTGAACAGCACCGGGCAAACGGTTGAGGTCGCTGAGGGAGAATTGTTTTTAGACAAGCCTGACTCCAAAAAAATGACCGCGTTGGAAGCTGCTAAAAAACAAGTCGCGAGTTTGAATGCGTCAAAATCCAATCGCCAGGCGAAATGGGAAAAAACCGCTCTCGCGGAGAAAACGAAGACTGCTCCCGATGGTCCGGGAGCTACATGGATGCCTATCAAGCCGACCGAGTTTTCCGGCATCGAAGCGAAGCTTAAATTGCTGGAAGACAATTCGCTTCTAGCAGGCGCGGGGGCAGGCAAAGAAACCTACACCGTCAAAATACCTGCCCCGAAGGAGACAATCGCAGCGGTTCGACTTCGATTGATCCCCGACAAATCACTTCCCCAGAATGGCCCCGGTCGGGCGGGAAATGGAAACATTGTCCTGACCCGCGTCGAATTTCAGCAAGGCAGCAAGACGCTTACGGTCGCCCGAGCACAGGAGGATCACGCGCAACCTAACTTCTCAGCCGCATTCACGATCGATGGAAATCCCGCCACTGGCTGGGCGATTAATGTTGGAAAAGGCAGTGCCCCAGGTGCAAAAATGAATGCTCCTCATGAGGCTCATTTCATTTTTGCTGAACCCATCATTCCAGCCGCCGGACCTATCACCGTAACGATGCGGCATGAAGTGAATGCGAACTACAATATTGGAAGGTTTGCCTTCGACACCTCTCCAACGCCTCCAAAAAAGAGTCAGACGGCGGAAGACAAGCTGTTCACCATTTTAAAACAAGAGTCGAAAAAACGGAGTAAAGACGACGCCAAATTCATTAGCACCGAATTTGCAAAGGCCGATGTCGAATTGAAGAAAGCGAACGCGAAACTGGCTGATGCAAAGTCGGCTTTGGGTCTCGGTAAAATCGTGAAGACGATGGTAATGCGTGATCTCCCATCTGAAAAGAAACGCGACACCTTCATTCACACCCGGGGAGATTTTTTGAGAAAAGACGAAGAG
>ERZ887851.1496-NODE-1496-length-19982-cov-16.576554_pt1 | contig 19982 bp, 15 predicted proteins | sample MGYA00521100_ERZ887851 | MGnify/ENA primary metagenome ERZ887851 (study PRJEB32303, sample SAMEA104408602) | aquatic metagenome | biome: Brackish water; feature: Pelagic; material: water | place: Baltic Sea | collected 2014-06-06T16:11:00 | depth 11,444 m ... | reverse complement strand
GGAAAGTAAGATTGTTCCGCTACCAGGAACATAATTCAACTCATTCAGATGAATTTGGAGAAGTAGGAATCAGCGCTTAGAATCCTTTAGGATTTGCTAACCGAACTAGTCCTTCCCTGCAATCAAGGAGTGAAATCTGGAGGATAAAGCACAACAGGTTTTGCCGCCAATAGGGAACATTGTCCTGCTCCGGTCAAAGTCTAGTGAGGATTAGTTCAAAAGAGGCTATTTGATTCTCTGTTTCTGTTCGCTGTATGAGACCACAAATAAATATGAATACACCCAATTTTATAGATGAAAAGGGAGAAATGGCGAAAACAATGCATTAAATTTAGCTTTTACTTTTAGTGGGGGGCTTAGCAATGTTATTTTAACGCTTATTCCTAAAGAAGCCTTATGCGTATTAGGGCTATCTTCGTGAGCTAAAGCTCCAACATGACTCCAACTGATATAATAGGCTATGCCGCCATGGCAGTATTAATGATTTCCTTTTTACTCAAAGATTTAACGAAACTGCGAATTGTAAATTCTTTAGCCTGCACTTTATTTGTAATCTATGCTTTGCTATTGCCAAGCAATCCGATTCTAATTAGTAATGCATTTATATTAGGTGTTAATGGATATTATTTGTGGAAAGGAATGAAGAAAAGCTAATGTTTAATGAGAATTCGAAAAAAAGAAAATTAAAAATGCTAAAAGCCCTAGAGCGGTAAAAACACGAAATCCCCACCTTCCCCTGTCACCACAAAAATGCACAACTCCTCTTCGTGTTCTTTATAGACCTCTCGGAAATCGTCAATTTTGTCTTCGACAATTATTTTTTTAAGGACAAACTCCTCCAAATGTGAAGCATTGAAGTACCAATTAATCTCTAATTGATCTTTGTCAATAATTAATTTACCTAAATCAATAGGCAATGCCGTAGCTACAAAAATGGGGTAATTCGAAATACCTTTATTCGTTATTTGCTTTTTAACCGTCCATAGGAGGTTCTTGCTTACATCTAAATCTTCGTGCAATAAGTTGAGCACTACATCTCTTTGTTCTTCCGTCATAATGAAATGCAAAATTACAATATTCTATAAACAGCTAACCATTTTAAGCATAAAATCTTATGTCTTATATCTTAAATCTTATGCCTAATGGATTATCTTTGGCGCTCATGAATTTTGACGAGCTATTAGTCAAGTTTAAAAACGACCCCAGGACTGCTAAAATTCTGGACACTATAGCCGAATCTCAGAAGCATTTGCATTTGCAAGGTTTAACGGGTTCAGCAGGGGCTTTTATTGCCGAAACTATCTTTAGAAAAAGCAGAAACAGTCATGTTTTCGTTCTAGAAGATAGCATCTCCGCAGCCTATTTCCACAACGATTTAGTTAATCTCATTGAAAACAAGGACATTTTCTTTTTTCCAGATTCCTTCAAAAAAAGCGGTCACATTCATGAATTGAATGCGGGAAACGTTCAACTTCGAACCGAAGCCATTAATAGGATTACAAATCCCACTACCAAGGCCGAGTTGATTGTGACCTATCCAGAAGCGCTTTTCGAGAAAGTGGTGAAAAAACAAGTGCTTCATAAGAACACCTTAAAGGTTGGATTAAAGGAGAAATTAGATGTAGATTTTGCCATAGAACTTTTAGTCGAATATGGTTTTGATAGAACTGATTTCGTATTTGAACCGGGTCAATTTTCTGTGCGTGGAGATATCATTGATGTCTATTCTTTTGCCAACGAATTTCCTTACCGTATTGAGTTGTTTGATGACGAGGTCGAAAGCATCCGAACATTCGACCCAATAAGTCAATATTCACAAAAAAAGATAGAGCGAATTACTATTGTTCCCAATGTACAAACCCATTTCTCTTCAGACGAAAAAACTAGCTTCTTTGACATCCTAACACCACGTACTTGTATATGGGTGAAAGACATCAATTATATGGTAGAAGTACTAGATGCAAATATGCAAACTGCATTAGGCATTCAGTCAGATTTCTCTGATTCCATTGAGCATAGTGAGAACCCATTTTTACAAGAAGATCCTAGAGCTGCTTTTGAAACTCCAACACAAGTTTTACAAGCTATGAAAAAATTCAATATTGTAGAATTTGGTGAGAAGAAATACTTTAAAGATAGCTACACTATTCAATATAATCAGACGCCACAAACAGCATTTAATAAAAACTTCGATTTACTCATTGCGGACCTTAACAAACATGAAAACAATAAGCTAGAAAATATCATGTTTGCGGAGAACCCAAAACAGATTGAACGCTTTTATCACATCTTCGAAGATTTGAAAGCAGAAGTTAATTTCTGCCCTATAAATAAGAGCATTCATGCTGGGTTTATTGACAGTGACTTAGGACTTGCCATTTACACTGATCACCAAATCTTTAATCGCTACCATAAATACAAAATAAGGCAAGGTTATTCAAAAGATAAAGCGCTTATTTTAAAAACCCTAAACGAATTACAGCCAGGTGATTTTGTTACACATATTGACCATGGTGTTGGCACCTATTCTGGGCTTGAAAAAATAGAAGTTGCGGGTAAATTGCAAGAAATGGTTCGTATCATTTACGCAAACAGCGACTTGCTTTATGTAGGTATAAATTCACTACATAAAATAGCCAAGTTTTCAGGGAAAGATGGACAACAACCAAGGCTTAATAAATTGGGTACTGATACTTGGGATAAACTGAAGTCAAAAACGAAGCGACAGATCAAAGATATTGCCGCGGACTTAATCAAATTATACGCAAAAAGAAAAGCTCAAAAAGGGCACGCTTTCCCACCAGACAATTACCTACAAAATGAGCTAGAAGCATCATTTATTTACGAAGACACTCCTGACCAAGAAACAGCCACTCTCGATTTCAAAAAAGACATGGAAAGTGAAATGCCTATGGACCGATTAATATGCGGAGATGTGGGCTTTGGAAAAACAGAGGTTGCCATGCGCGCGGCCTTCAAAGCAGTATGCGATAGTAAGCAAGTAGCAGTGTTAGTTCCTACGACAATTTTAGCCTTTCAACACTTCGAAACTTTCAAAGAAAGATTCGCAGATTTCCCAGTCAATATCGACTACATCAATCGTTTTAAAAGTGCAGGTCAAAAGACAAAAACAATTAAAGAAGTTGCTGAAGGAAAAATTGATATTTTAATTGGCACTCACGGTATCGTTAGCAAGAAAATTAAGTTTAAAGATTTGGGCTTATTAATTGTTGATGAAGAACAAAAATTTGGCGTTGGAGTTAAGGATAAATTAAAGGAAATGAAGGCCAATGTCGACACCCTTACTTTAACCGCAACTCCTATCCCAAGAACCATGCAATTTTCACTGATGGGTGCACGAGATTTGAGTGTTATTAAGACTGCTCCTCCAAATCGTCAACCTGTTACAACTGAAATTCATGCCTTTAATCCTGAACTGGTAAAAGAAGCCATAGAATTTGAAGTTTACCGTGGTGGTCAAGTGTTTTTTGTGCATCATAAAGTGAAAGATCTTGCAGACTTAAAAACAATGATCCATCGACTACTCCCAGACATCGATGTGGGGATAGCTCATGGTCAATTAGAGGGGCACGAATTAGAACGGGCAATGAAGGATTTTGTAAATCGGAAATTTGATGTTTTGTTAAGTACAAATATCATTGAAACCGGTCTAGATATTCCCAATGCTAATACGATTATCATCAACAATGCACATATGTTTGGCTTGAGTGATTTACATCAGCTAAGAGGACGTGTTGGCCGAAGTAATAAAAAGGCTTTTTGTTATCTTTTTGCACCACCAATGAGCACCCTAAGTCGTGAATCAAGGATGCGTTTAAAAACGATAGAAGAATTCGCCGAATTAGGTAGTGGTTTTAACATAGCTATGCGTGATTTAGACATCCGAGGTGCAGGTAATTTATTAGGCGGAGAACAGAGTGGATTTATCAGCGAAATTGGTTTCGAAACTTACCATAAAATTTTGGATGAAGCCATTACAGAATTAAAAGAAACAGAATTTAAAGAACTCTATAAAGAAGAGTTAAAAGAGAAGCGAAATTTTGTTCGTGACTGTCAGATTGATACGGATTTAGAAATGCTTATCCCGGATAATTATATTAATACAGTAAGTGAACGTTTAGTCATTTATACCGATTTGAATAATAGTAAGAATGAGGAAGAATTAGCGATATTTTCTGAGCATTTACAAGATCGTTTTGGTGAACTACCTAAGCAAGTTTTAGAGTTGTTCAATGGCATGCGTCTGAAATGGCTAGCAACAAGTTTAGGCATGGAAAGAGTGATTGCTAAGAATGGTAAAATGTCTTGTTACTTTATCCAGAATCAACAGTCAGCTTTTTATCAAACAGATATCTTCGGGAAAATCATTCAGTTTGTTCAAGAGCATCCCAAACATGCACAACTCAAACAAACCAATAAGTACTTAATCTTAAGCTTCCAGGATGTTAAAAGCATGCAACAAGCGAAGGAAAGATTGGGGGAAATTGAAGAGTTTGTTTACCTTTAACTAAAATATAGTATCATGGCAAAAAGTAAAGATTCGCAAAAGGCAGCTAAGAAAGAACCATTATTAACTCCAAAAGAAAAGAAGGCAGCTAAGAAAGCCAACAAGAAAAAGTATGACTAAATACATGTTCGTTCTTCTCTTGGTTTCAACTCTTCTTCCTTGTTAAAAAGAAGAGTTAGCAGAAGATGCTCAGCCATGGGAATGCTTGCCTTGTGGGATATATAGTGGCACCTATCGTGGTAATATTCAAAGCCCTGTCGCAGGGTTAGATACAACTTTTACAAATACACAAACCATCATAACAATCACTGAAGGTTTAAACTACAGCGTCAATTTAAGCTTTGACTTATCAGGATTTTTTGGCTCTCCTCTTGGAACTCAATTTATCAATTTTGACCAAGCTTATTAGGAGGATTCGACAATTGTAGGACAGGCCATGCTGTCGAGTGGGTTAATCACAACTTATTTTGAACTTGAAGCAACAAACAGGTTCCAGTATCAAGGCCTGCAAAGCACCATCATAATATCTGGTGAGCCAGTTGGTCAAATTACATTTATTGCGAATTAGGAAGGGTTCGGAACCCTTTAAGGGTTCCGAACCCTCTCAAAGCCACGCCAATAATCATTTTACTAACACTCCCTTTTCAATCAATAACACAATCAATTCAACTAATAATTCTTCCAAGTTCTGTATGTTCCAAATTGTACATTTGACACATGCCTATCAACTCAAAGTATCAAGCCAAATATTCACATGGCAACTTCTATCATGTTTTTAACAGAGCAAGCGGGAAACAACTTCTTTTTAAAGAAGTGCAGAATTATTATTACTTCCTCAATAGATTTCATTATCACCTAAGCGATTATGTAACTCTACATGTTTGGTGTTTAATCCCAAACCACTTTCACTTTTTAATTCAAATTAAGGAAGAAGAGGATATGCGGCCAATTCACAAGAATGCCGACCTTCATAAAATCATCACAAACAAATTCAAGAATTTTTTCCTGTCATATAGTATGTCATTTAAGCTAATGTTTGAACAAAGCTCAAATGTATTTTCCCAAAAATACAAACATGTTCGACTATACAAAGAAGATGATCTACGACAAGTGCTAATGTACCTCCATCGAAACCCAAAGCATCACAACATTGGTGATTGGCAGAACTTTCGTTGGTCGAGTTATAAAGAAATTTTACATGCTAACTCAAAAAATGAAAATGCATGCTTTATCATAAATTTGTTTTCGGGAAAAGCAGAATACGTAAAAGCCCACCTGGCATACGCTGAGGAGGGTTCCGAACCCTTAAAGGGTTCGGAACCCTCTTCAACCACCTAACCAAGATGTCAACAAAAAAGCCAAACTAAGCATCCACCTCTACTGCCACATAAGCAGAACGGAACTGACGCTGGGTCTCGTCTAAAACCTCTTTCAAAATTGCTTTTGTGTGATTGATTGTTTTAGAATTTTTTTCGACTTTTATTAATATTTGACGCAAGTACATATTTCGGACTTTAGATACCAGTGGTGTACTTGGCCCTAATACTTGTCTGCCTAGCTTTGAGCGTAATTCATTCGCCAAAAAAGTAGAAGCGAGTCGCACATCTTCAGGCTTTTTATGTTTGATTGTCAATTGAATCAAATTGACATATGGCGGATAATGATACTGCTGCCTAGTTAATAGTTCTTCAAAGTAGAAGCCATCAAAATTGTAGTCTTTAATATGTTGTAAAACAGGATGATCTATTTGATTACTTTGAATCATAACTCTACCGGGCTTATCCTTACGTCCAGCTCTTCCACCAACTTGCGCTAACAATTGAAATGCACGCTCTGCCGCACGGAAATCTGGAAAGGAAAACAGCTGATCGGCATTGATGATTCCCACCAATGAAACGTGGTCAAAGTCTAAGCCCTTTGTAACCATTTGTGTGCCTATCAAAATGTCTATCTCGCCATTCTGGAAAGCGAAAATAATTTCTTCATGGCCATGCTTTTTCCTCGTACTGTCTAAGTCTAATCGAGCAACTTTTGCTTCTGGGAATAAGATTTGAATATCGTCTTCGATTTGCTCTGTTCCAAATCCTTTGATTTGAACATCATTGCTTCCACATGCCTTACAACTTTGGACCATTTTTTCTTGGTGACCACAATAATGACAAACCAGTTTATTGAAAAACTTGTGATAGGTCAAACTCACATCGCAACTTGGGCAATATGGAATCCAATTGCATAAGTTACAATTGACATAGTTTGCAAACCCTCTACGATTTTGAAATAGAATAACTTGTTCCTTTTTCTCTAACGCACTTGCTATACCATCTTTTAATTGCTCAGAAAACAAGCCTTCCATTTTCTTTCTTTGCTTGAGTGCTAAGGTGTCAATCAATTCAATAGTTGGTAAAACTGCATTTCCATAGCGTTCGCTTAGTTTGACATGTCCGAACTTACCTAAGTTAACATTCTGAAAGGTTTCAAAACTAAGGGTAGCACTTCCTAATAAGACCTTTGCCTTTTGCATTAAACCAAGCATAATGGCTGTATCCCTTGCATGATATCTTGGAGCAGGTTCAAATTGCTTATAAGATCTCTCATGTTCTTCGTCCACGATAATTAATCCTAGATTAGAATAGGGAAGGAAAACTCCACTCCGTGCACTTAAGATTATAGGCGTCTTTCCATTTAACACACCCTTATAAATTTCTACACGCTCTTGATCATTAAACTTGGAATGATAGACTCCAATCTTATCTCCAAAGTAATTCTGCAAGCGCAAAACTATTTGTGCCGTAAGTGCAATTTCTGGAAGTAAATACAAGACTTGTTTACCCTTTTCCAAGGCTTCTTCTATCAGCTTAATATATAGATGAGTTTTACCGCTTCCTGTTACTCCTTCCAAAACGACAACTGCCTTTTCTTCATAAGAAGCTTTTATCTCATCATAGGCGGTTAACTGAGCTGGATTTAAATTTTCCAACTCGAAAGTTTCCATTTTATCCGTTAGTATTCTGGAGACCGTTTGTCTTTGCTCAACAAATATTTCATTTTTAACCAGTGTTTTTAAACTACTTGGTGAAATCTTATCATTCCTCAGCAATTCACTCTTTTGAATAGCTTTTCGCTCAGGAGACTTATGTAAATAATGCAAGAGCACTTCTGTTTGCTTGGCAGACTTGCTCAATTTTTCAAACAAGGCTTGCAAGGCCGATTCTTCCGTATAACGGTCAGATAAATGTATAAATTTAATTTGCTTCGGCTTATATTTTTCCTGAAGTTCTTCTTTCGCCAAACACAAGCGATAAACCATCAATTTCTCGATGATTGGGTAAACCGATTTCTTTTGTAAGATATCTTGAATGTCTTCCATGCTCAATTCATGGTTCGACTGCAAGGCTTCTGCTAATAGATATTCTTCATCTGTCAACTCCTTCCAATCGAAGTCCGGGTTCTCTACAAATATGAATTTACTTTCGCTACTCAATTTTAAGGCTGAAGGCAAGGCGGCCGACATCACTTCTCCAAGTGTGCACAGATAGTAAGTACTAATCCATTGCCAAAGCTTTAATTGATGCTCATTTACAATGACTTCTTCTTCAGCAAGCTCCTCGATGAGTTTGGCCTTATAATCTTGTGGGGCTCTATGATGAACTTCAAGCACAATGGCCGAATACATACGTCGCTTTCCAAATTGCACGATTACCCGATGACCTTTTTTTACTTTGTCCGCCAAATCAAAAGGCAAGGCATAGGTGTATGGTTTAGGCGTGGCTAGCGGTAAAATAACTTCAACGAAAGTAGCTGTACTCATGAAGTATCAAAATTACATTTTTTTTAAGAGTAGCATTTGGAAAATGGAAATAGAAAGCACTAAATAATTGATTGAGCTAGGAGAAAATCATTTTTTTATAAAAAACCATTAATATTGTCTATAAATATTGAGTTTTTAATTATTCCTTTTCCTATCTTTGCAGCCAAATTAGTAAGCTTAATTCAAATCTTTAATCAGATATGTCAAATACAGGAAAAATCAAACAAATTATCGGCCCAATTATAGACGTTAGTTTCGACGGGGAAGATACGAAATTGCCAAAAATTTTAAATGCCCTTAAAATTGTAAGAGCTAACGGCGAAAAAGTTATTCTAGAATGTCAACAACACCTTGGTGAAGATAGCGTGCGTTGTATCGCTATGGAAGCTACTGATGGATTGACAAGAGGAATGGACGTTGTCGATCTTGGTTCTCCTATTACAATGCCAACAGGCGAAGGAATTAAAGGAAGACTATTTAACGTAGTTGGTGATTCTATTGATGGTATTGACTTAGCGGTTAACAGAGAAAATGGAAAGGCTATTCATAGAAAGCCACCTAGATATGAAGACCTATCAACGGATAGTGAAATTTTATTTACAGGTATTAAAGTAATCGATTTATTAGAGCCTTATGTGAAAGGTGGTAAAATTGGATTATTTGGTGGTGCAGGTGTGGGTAAGACTGTATTGATCATGGAATTGATTAACAATATCGCGAAAGCTCACTCTGGATTGTCTGTGTTTGCAGGTGTTGGTGAAAGAACACGTGAAGGAAATGATTTATTAAGAGAGATGATTGAGTCAGGCGTAATTCGTTACGGTAAGGCTTTTGAAGAAGACATGGAAGAAGGTGGATGGGACTTAAGTAAGGTGGATTTTGCCGAGCTAGCTAAGTCTCAAGCTACTTTAGTATTCGGTCAAATGAATGAACCTCCTGGAGCAAGAGCAAGAGTTGCTTTATCTGGATTAACAATAGCTGAGTATTTCCGTGATGGAGATGAAGGCGAAGGTGGTGGACGTGATGTATTATTCTTTGTAGATAACATCTTCCGTTTCACTCAAGCCGGTTCTGAGGTTTCAGCTTTATTAGGTCGTATGCCTTCAGCGGTAGGATACCAGCCAACTTTGGCAACAGAGATGGGATTGATGCAAGAGCGTATTACTTCAACTAAGAAAGGATCGATTACCTCTGTTCAAGCGGTATATGTACCTGCAGATGATTTAACAGATCCAGCTCCAGCAACAACATTTGCTCACTTAGATGCAACAACAGTTTTATCTAGAAAAATTGCTGAGTTAGGTATTTACCCAGCTGTGGATCCATTGGATTCTACTTCTAGAATATTAACTGAAGATATTGTAGGTGAAAAACATTACAAATGTGCTCAAGAAGTAAAAGAGATTTTACAACGATATAAAGAACTTCAAGATATCATTGCCATCTTAGGTATGGATGAATTGAGTGAAGAAGATAGAAACGTAGTTTACCGTGCTAGAAAAGTACAACGTTTCCTTTCTCAACCATTCCACGTAGCTGAGCAGTTTACAGGTTTACCAGGAGTTTTGGTAAACATAGATGAAACCATCAAAGGATTTAACATGATCTTAGATGGTGAATTGGATAGCCTTCCAGAAGCAGCCTTCAACTTAAGAGGTAGCATTGATGAAGTAATCGAAGTTGGAGAAAAAATGCTAGCTGACAGCAAGTAAGCTTTATTTGAAATTAGAATAAGATGCAAATAGATATATTAACACCAGAATCAAAATTATTTAGCGGGGAAGCAAGCAGTATTATATTCCCAGGTATATCAGGTGATTTTGAATTACTTGAAAATCACGCTCCAATGATTGCTGCTTTGAAAAAAGGCACGATTGAAATGCTTAGTGGAGGCGAAAAAAAGAGCATCCAAATCGAAGATGGTTTTGTAGAGTGTATCCAAAATAAAGTAAGCGTATTGATCGCCGATGGAAGCATAAGCTAATCAATTAAAAATTCATTAACTTTAGAGGGACTTGCCGTTGGTAAGTCCCTTTTTTTGTTCATAATCTTAACGCTATGGTAATTGGGTGCTTCGGCGCGCTTTATTATCTTTACTTGCCAAAATCGCTAACTATGAAACTCCGATTGTTACTTTTTACTTTTCTAGCTCTTTCTTTTACACTTAAAACAAGCGCTCAATGTCTTGAAGTCACTAGTATTTTCGTAAATGCCTGTGTGATTGGATCTGGTACTACAAACTGTACACAAGAAGGACCTAATGAAATGTTCACTTTTACAGTAGGTGCAACAGATTTATTTGTAAATAACATTTCTGTTAATTGGCCAAACAATACTTTCCAAGGATTCTGTAAAGGAGCACTTACCGCAGCAAAGACTGATACATTAAACGGTACAATTACTTCTACATGCGGAAGGTTGGTTGAACCATTAAACGACACCTTACCAGCAGGAGCGCGAGTGATTGTTATTACTTCAGAAGATTTTTGTGCAAATGCGAATTCATTTTCAAACTTGGCTGATACCATGTACATTCTTTTTCAATGTGCAGGTAACATCGCTGGTCATTTTGCTAATTCACCTTCAGGAACTAGAACCCTTCAAGTAACCACTACTGGACCTTGTGTTCAAATAGAGTCTGTAAGCTATGATGGAGCTATCCCCGGAAGTGATGGAGCAACAGCATTTTATGATGCAGCAGGGAATGTAAGCTATGCAATACTTGGCTGTAACGCTCCCGTTCAAGTAGTTAGTGCTGATTGGTCTTTTACTAATGAAATTTGTAATGATTATGGGGTAGTTAGTTTAACCCCATTATTATCAGGAATTGCAACAACGGGTGGTACTTGGTCAGGCCCTAACGTTACCGGTACTAATTATGACCCTACCGGTTATCTTGGACCAGATTCTATTACTTATTTAGTAATGGCAAGTGGGTCTTGTACTGATACCGTTGATTCAACAATAGTTTTTAACGTCGTTCAGCCTCAAACTGGTGCAAGCCTGCAACAGTCTTGTGATTCTGTTTTTGTTAGCGGAATGTGGTTTACCGCTTCAACAATTTTTACGGATACAATTTTTGGCTTTGGCTTTACCTGTGATTCATTTGTAGACTATACGGTGATTATTGATAATGCGATAACTGACTCTAGCTACCTAAGTGGATGTGGAAGTGTTACTTTCAATAGCATTAACTATACTACCGATGTCATCCTTAGAGATACCATATTTGGTGGTGGAGGTGGACCAATAGTCATAGATACTATTTTAGAAACAGGTTTTGAAGATGCTGAAGGATGGATAGATCATAGTTCTGGAAACTGGACGCAGGTAGATGCCAATGGAACATGGAACGCAGTAGGTATGTATGCCAATCAGTTCAATCCAAATAACGGAATTCGAAATGTAGGACTTAATGATGTTGGAGATTATTTAGAATTTCCACCTGTAAGTAATCCTCAGACCCTCTACTACTATGATCGATTGAGCAGCGCTCCAACCAGCTTTAACGAATTAAGAGTTGACTATTTTGATGGTTCCGTATGGCAAGCAATTTCAACAGATAGTTGCGGTCACTTGGACTACAGATTAGTTACTGTTGATTTATCTAGCATCTCTGGATTGACGAATGTATCCATTCGAATTTTTCGATCCATTGATAATCGTTCTGCTTATATTGATGACGCTGTAATTGTTGGCAGCACTTCAGCTACTGGTTCAAGTTGCGATAGTATTGCCATCACAAATATTGATGTACTCCAAGCAGTTACATCAAATAACCCAGGTAATCCATTTGTAATTTGCGATACCAACGACTCTCTTCAACTTCCGGGTGGTTCATTTGTTTCTATACCGGGAACCTACCTGGACACCTTAGTAAGTGCAACAGCTTGTGACAGTATCGTAACAACAATATTAAACGTAGTTATATGTAGCTGTGAATTTGATTTAGGACCGGACACAAGTTTTTGTCAAGGTGGAAGTATTCTTTTAGATGCTGGACCAGGGTTTGACAGTTATTTATGGCAAAACAATAGTTCTAATCAAACTTTTACTGCATCAAGCACTGGGACATACTTTTGTACCACAACATTTATTGATTCAAGTAATAACCTAGTTACAAATGGCGACTTTGAACAAGGCAATACAGGTTTCACTTCGGATTATGGACCTCCTTCAGGTGGTGTTTGGAATTTAAATGCTGGAGAATATGAAATTGCCACTGTTTCTTCACATCCTAATCTAAATAATTGTACGATGGATCATACGACAACTGGCATTGGCAATATGATGATTGTTAATGGCTCAAACACAGCAAACACTAACGTGTGGTGTCAAACGATTAACGTAAGTGCAAATACAGATTACATATTTTCTGCTTGGGCAATGAGTCTTGAAAACACGAATTCAGCTAATGTAGCTACTTTACATTTCTTAATTGACGGGGTTCAAATAGGTATTAATTTTTCTCCCTCCTTTACGCAATGCGATTGGCAGCAGTTTTCAGCTAGTTATAATTCGGGAGCAAATACAAGTATTCAAATATGTATTGAAAGTGATGTGATTGCTGGTAATAACGATTACGCTTTGGATGATATCTTCTTTACTCCTTTCTGTAATTTCACGGATAGTATTGATATAACAGTTAATCCAATTCCAACGCCAAACTTAGGCCCTGATTTATCTATTTGTCAAGGAACTGACACCTTGTTAGATGCAACAACAGCAGGAGCTAGCTACTTATGGCAAGATGGAACAACAAGCGCAGCAACATTCAATGCACAAACTGCAGGAACTTACTGGGTGGATATAACTACCAATAATTGCACAGCAAGAGATTCTGTAAACCTCGCTGTTAATCCAGTTTACAATCAAGTTGCCACTGCTGGAATTTGTGCTGGAGACAGTTTCTTTGTAGGAAATGCTTGGCAATCAAACCCCGGTGTATATACGGACAATTTCACTACCGCTAATAATTGCGATAGTACGATTGTGACAACTTTAAGTGTTTTCACCACTCAAAACACAGATGATACAATAACTGTTTGTGCTGATGAGCTGCCAGTGGATATCTTTGGATCATTAGAAAGCGCCTCAGGCATTTACATGGATACTTTAACGAATGCTTTAGGATGTGATAGTATAATCGCTTCTGTAGAGTTAATCGTTAATCCTGTGCCAGTTGTTAGCTTAGGAACGGATACAACTATTGATTCCGGTGACAATCTTAGCATTAATGTAGACAATCCAAATGCTAGTGAAACTTACTCTTGGACGAATGACTTAGGAGAAAACTTCAGCGGATCTAGTATTCAAGCAAACAGTACGGAAACTGCAGAGTATGTATTAACCGTAACTAACGAATTCAATTGCTTAACTTTTGATACCATCCTTGTAATTGTTAACCCAATTGATGAGACCTTAATGCAAATACCAACTGCATTTAGTCCAAATGGTGATGGAATCAATGAAGTATTTAGAATTGCTAATTACGATGACTTCTCAACTTACATTTTAAGAGTGTACAATAGATGGGGTGAATTAATCTATGACAACCAAGGATTCAATGTTGGATGGGACGGCTCTTACCAAGGTAAGCTTCAAAACATTGGTGCATATACCTACTATATCGAAGCACAGCCATTAAACGGTGGTAGTGCAATGAAAATAAGCGGTAACGTTACTTTGATTCGTTAAATTAACAAAACATATATCATAATATTATTATATAAGAATCGCATTGCATATATTAGTAAAAAATATGTGCAATGCGATTCTTATATATGCTAACATGCCTACTGCTTTACAATCATAGCAAGGCACAACACACAGGTGCCAAACAGCAAGCCATGGCTGGCACAAGCTTAACTAGCTTTGATGTATACGCCGCTTCAAACTCCATAGCCGCCAGCGCATTTGTAAAAGAAACCAAACTAGGCCTCTTCTTCAGCAATAGTTTTCTTTTTCCTGAAATCAACTCGCTCAACTTGTCAATAACACAAGCAATCAAGCATGGGAATTTTGCCTATACCATTAACTATTTTGGTTTTAGCCATTACAACACCTCCTCAATCGGCTTTGGTTATGCCAATCAATTTGGAGAAAACTTAGGCCTAGGACTTCGATTCAACTACCATCGAATTAGTATAATAGAGCACGGAAGTAAAAGTGCCATTAGCTTTGATCTAGGTTTACTTTACTCATTCAACGAGAAAGTACGCTTATCCATTAGCATTAGAAATCCAGCAAAACAACAAATAGGGAAAGACTATAAAGAAACACTACCAACAAATTTTATCATTGGAGCGTCCTTCCACCCTAATTCTAAAATAGACCTGGCCTGGCAGTTTGAAAAAGACCTACAGCTCCCCTTGCGCGCTATTTTAGGAATAAACTACAGACTGCATTCTATAATCAGCCTAAGGACGGGCATTTCCATCCATCCCTTACTACTAAGTGGAGGGCTTGGATTAAGTATAAAAAAGACACAACTCGATATAAGTTCAACCTGGGATACACATTTGGGATACTCCCCTCAAATCTCCATATCCTATGTTATATCAAAGAAAAAACAACCCGAATAGTAAGCGATTAATATCAATCTTAATCGTTTGTACAATTATCATTGCTCCTAAGGTAATGAATGCCCAAAATTTGGATGACCCCTTAATCATTGACCCGAGCTCTATTGAAAACACGGCAAACTTAGACTTCAGCCAATGGCTAGAACAACGGGAAGAATTACTTCAAAACCCTTTACAACTGCACAAGTTAGCATACTCCATTCTCCGTCAATCCGAAATATTTTCCGAACAACAGATTTACGAACTTCTTGAGCATATAAAAACCAATGGCTCTTTACTCAGCCTTTATGAACTTCAAGTAATTCCTTCTTTTAATTTGACCTTTATTGAGCAGATACTTCCATATATCCAGCTAAGAAGTTCCATTGATGATTATCAAGTTCCCATTAAACAGATGCTCACTAAAGGTACCCATGAATTATTCTTTCGCTACTATCAAAGTTTCCCTCAAAAGAAAGGATTCCAAACCAACAACTACATCGGTCGACCCAAGCAACTTTTTCTGCGTTACAAATATCACTTTAGCAATAAAATGTACTACGGGCTCACCGGAGAGAAAGATGCCGGAGAGCAATTTTTTGGGCCAAGCAATAAAACTGGATTTGACTTTTACTCTGGATACTTCTTTTGGCGTATCAATAAGAAGGTAGAAGTACTTGCCTTAGGCGACTACCATCTCAATTTGGGCCAAGGGCTTGTTTTATTTACGGGTTTTGGCTTTAACAAAACTTCCAACGTTTGTGGGGTCAAAAAAGAAAGCACCGTTCTTAAACCATACACTTCCATAAATGAATATGCATACATGAGAGGAGCAGCCCTTAGCCTAAACTTAGGTAAGTTTTCTCTTACCCCCTTTGTCTCCATAAAAAACGTAGATGCCAGTACTAGCTACCTGGATAGCACGAATCAAAGCCTTCAAAGCAATCGCATTCAAACCAGTGGATATCACCGTACTGCCTCAGAAATTGAAAACAAACACAAACTACTTGAGATCCATAATGGCCTGTACGCCAGCTTCAAATATGCTAACTACCATATTGGTCTGAGCCTTTTAAACACTCATTATAGTGATTCTATAAAGTTCACCAGTCAGCACTATAATCAATTTCAATTTCAAGGAAAGAACCTAAGCCACACCAGTTTAGATTATCATTGGATACTTCCGAAAGTACATTTTTTTGGCGAATCCGCATTAAGTATCTCCTCCCATCAGAAAGGACTCGCTTCTCTTAACGGCTTAATATTTCATCCATCCAAAATTCTAGATTTCAGTCTAGTTCACAGATACTATTCCCCGCGCTATCAGGCCAGTTTACTTACCAATGCCTTCGCAGAATCAACAAGCCCGATAAATGAACGTGGGTTTTATTTGGGTGTTTCCATCAAGCCAAATAGACACTTCATCTTTGCATCTTATTTAGATTACTACAGTTTTCCTTGGCTTCGCTATCAAACCACAAAACCCAGTCAAGGTTATGACCTTTTAATATCTGCTAAATACAAGCCCTCCAAAACGCTGGAATGCTATATCAACTTTAAACGTGAAGTCAAGGAAGGCAATACAACTATTCAGCTCAATGAAAACAATGCCATTCTATTATCGAGAACAAATAGGCCCTATTTCGACGCATACTTCACCAATCAGCAGGTGCAATATGACGAAAACAGTGCAGTTCTTAGACCTAGTGCTTCTCTTTCTAAACAGGAATTAGAAGCAGCCAAATTTATTACGCCCATACTCAATCAAAGACTAAGGTTACATCTTAGTTATTCCATAAACTCCTCTTGGACCATTCAAAGCCGCTTGGAATGCAGTTTTATAAAGGATCAAATCAATTCACCCAGCAGAGGAATACTACTGTATCAAGATCTAAAATTTAAAAGCACGAGGCTCCCTTTTGGCTTTTCCACCCGAATTAGCTTATTCGACATCCGACAATTCGCGAATAGGATATATTCCTATGAAAGCGACGTTCTCCATCAGTTTAGTATCCCATCCTTCTTCAATGCAGGAATGAGGTACTATTTCAACTTTCAATATCAAATGAGTAAAAACATAAAACTATGGCTGCGCTTTTCACACAGCTATTATAAAGATGTAAATTCGAAAGGAACAGGAAATGATGAAATAAATTCAAACAAGTTATACGATATTAAGCTCCAAATCCGTTTAAAATTTTAAGTTCCTTGGCCTAATAAGAAGGATTGGCAAGGAAATTGAATCCTTCTAAGTACAAAAACACACTTATGAAAAAAATATTTTGGATAATTACCGCCTTAGCTGCAGGAGTTTATGTCTTCATTCCTGAACCCACCGATGTAATTCCTATTCTCGGATGGCTAGATGAAGCTACCGCAATAGCCCTATTGGCTTATGCTTTAAAACAACTAGATATTGATATCTTTGATAGGCTCTTTAACAAGAAGACCAAAGCTGAAAAAACAATAATAATAGAAAAAGACAAATGAAAAAGCTAATTATTCTTACCCTTCCCTTATTCTTCCTATTCTCTTGTAAACAATGCATAGAATGTAAGTATTCTAAACTTAAAGGGTCCGTAGTTGAAAAATTTTGTTCTTCAACGGCTGAAGACCGCGAAAACTTTGAATTGAGGATGAATGAGGAGGCTGAAGACAATAACAGCCAAGCCATTTGCAATAAAGAAAGGTACTAAGGCATTTGCCGTATTGTACTTACTTTCATTAAATTAATTTTAAATATATTTTGCAATATTTAATTTTCTTTTTCCCTTACAATTATTATTAAAACCTTTTAAAATGAAAAAATTAATACCAGTGCTAGGTGTTGTCGCATTAATGTCATTCACTCTTAATTCATGTAGCAAATGTGCAACTTGTTCTGACAGCAGCGGACCTTTCTCAGGTGAAATTTGTAAAGGAAACAATTACGAAGATGCTTATTATGAAGTAGCTAAAATCGAATGTGAAGCTTTAGGTGGAACATTTGATTAATTAATACTTCAATGATTTTAAAAGGGGACACTTAATAGTTTCCCCTTTTTTATTTAGTAACTAGTGCAACAAATGAAAAAAATAATTACTCATACTATAATTATTAAGTTCCTGTGCGTAAATGGGAAGAAAATAGTTACATTAGATTTTTATTAACCATCAAAACAATTAAAATGAAAAAAATTATACTAATACTAGGTGTTGGCGCATTAATGTCATTCACTTTAAATTCATGTAGCAAATGTGCAACTTGTTCTGACAGCAGCGGATTTTACTCAGGTGAAATTTGTAAAGGAAACGCTATCGAAGATGCTATTTATGAAGCAGCTAAAATCGAATGTGAAGTTTTAGGTGGAACATTTGACTAATTAATACTTTAGTTATATTGAAAGGGGAACTTAATAGTTCCCCTTTTTTTATTGCTAAAAGCTAAGTCATAGTTTATATCTTTGCCTAGAATGAAGAATATTAGAAATTTTTGTATTATAGCTCATATTGACCATGGTAAGAGCACTTTGGCGGATAGGTTATTAGACATAACCAAAACCATTACAGACCGGGAAAAACAAGCTCAGGTATTGGATGACATGGATATTGAACGCGAACGCGGAATAACCATTAAAAGTCATGCTATTCAAATGAATTATAAGCATTCGGATGGAGAGGAATATATCCTCAATTTAATTGATACTCCAGGTCATGTAGACTTCTCTTACGAAGTATCACGGAGTATTGCCGCTTGCGAAGGTGCATTAATCTTAGTAGATGCAGCTCAAGGAATTCAAGCGCAAACAATTTCCAACTTATACTTAGCATTAGATCATGACTTAGAAATCATTCCGGTTATCAATAAAGTAGATATGCCCGGAGCACTGATTGAAGAAACTGCTGATCAAATCATGGATTTAATTGGTTGTGATCGAGACAGTATTATTGAAGCAAGTGGTAAAACTGGATTAGGTGTTCAAAATATTCTTGACGCTGTTATCAATCGTGTTCCAGCCCCAATTGGTAATGTTGACGAGCCTCTTCAAGCGATGATTTTTGACTCCGTTTTTAACCCTTATAGAGGAGTTATTGCTTACTTCAGAATATTCAATGGGAAGATTACTAAAGGCGAAAAAATTAAATTTGTTGCAACAGGCAATGATTACTTTGCTGATGAAATAGGCATTCTTAAAATGCAACCTACCCCTAAGAAAGAACTTAAAGCAGGTGATGTAGGCTACGTAATAACAGGCATTAAGTCTTCGAAAGAGATTAAAGTGGGTGATACGATAACAGATGCTGTTAACCCCACAGAGAAAATGGTTAAAGGTTTCGAAGATGTGAAGCCAATGGTATTTGCGGGTATTTATCCGATAGATTCTGACGATTATGAAGATTTACGTGATTCTTTAGAAAAACTACAACTGAACGACGCCTCTTTGGTTTACGAACCAGAGACTTCTATTGCTTTAGGCTTTGGTTTCCGTTGTGGATTCTTGGGACTATTGCACTTAGAGATTATCACTGAACGATTGGAACGAGAATTTGATCAATCCGTAATTACAACGACTCCCCAGGTTACCTACCAAACCTATAATAGGAAAGGAGAGATGAACTTCTTGCACAACCCATCAGATCTTCCTGACCCAACAATCATTGAACGAATAGAAGAGCCCTATATCACCGCTCAGATTATTACATTACCAGATTACATTGGTAATATAATGACCTTGTGTATGGACAAAAGAGGAATGCTAAAGAATCAGGTATACCTATCTACAAGCCGTGTTGAGTTAACTTTTGAAATGCCGCTTGCAGATATTGTATTTGATTTTTATGATCGTTTAAAATCTATCTCTAAAGGCTATGCCTCTTTCGATTACCACATTATTGGATTCAGACCTGGAGATATGGTTAGAGTAGACATTAAGCTAAATGGAGACAATGTAGATGCATTTTCTGCTATGATTCACAGAGATAAAGCGTATGATTTTGGGCGAAGACTTTGTGAAAAATTAAAAGACCTTATTCCAAAACAACAATTCGTCATTGCCATTCAAGCCGCTATTGGAATGAAAATTATAGCTAGAACAACCATTTC
>ERZ887851.1493-NODE-1493-length-19991-cov-10.747542_pt1 | contig 19991 bp, 19 predicted proteins | sample MGYA00521100_ERZ887851 | MGnify/ENA primary metagenome ERZ887851 (study PRJEB32303, sample SAMEA104408602) | aquatic metagenome | biome: Brackish water; feature: Pelagic; material: water | place: Baltic Sea | collected 2014-06-06T16:11:00 | depth 11,444 m ... | reverse complement strand
TATTTAATAGCGAACAGCAGGTGACCATAAAAAAACAATAATATAGACACATGAACCGAGCATGTTAAAATTTTCCAGCCAAGAGGATATATTTAATAGCGAACAGCAGGTGACCATAAAAAAACAATAATATAGACACATGAAAACAGTTAACGATTTTAATTTTGAAAATAAAAAAGCATTAATTCGAGTTGATTTTAATGTTCCTTTAAATAAAGCTTTAGAGGTTACTGATAGTACTCGAATTTTGGCTGCAAAAAACACGATTATTAAAGTTTTGGAAGACGGAGGAAGCTGTGTGTTAATGTCTCACCTAGGAAGACCTAATGGCGTTGAAGAAAAATATTCTCTTAAGCATATTGTCAATAAAGTTAATGAGATAATAGGTGCAGAAGTTCAATTTTCTGAAGATTGTATTGGACAAAAAGCACAGAAAGCGGTTGCTGAATTAGAAAACGGCGAAATTTTATTATTGGAAAACCTTCGATTTCACAAAGAAGAAAAAGCAGGAGATGAAGGTTTTGCTGAAGAACTTTCAAAACTAGGAGATATCTATGTAAATGATGCTTTTGGAACTGCCCACAGAGCTCATGCTTCCACATCGGTTATTGCCAAATATTTTCCAGAAAACAAATGTTTTGGAATGCTTTTAGCTTCAGAAATTGAGAACATTAGCAAGGTACTAACCCATAGCGAAAAACCGGTTACTGCAATTATAGGAGGCGCGAAAGTTTCTTCAAAAATTACGATTATAGAAAGCATATTAGATAAAATAGATCACTTAATTATTGGTGGAGGCATGGCTTTTACTTTTATTAAAGCACAAGGGGGAAGTATTGGTTCTTCTTTAGTTGAAGACGACAAACAAGAAATGGCATTGTCCATTTTAAAAATTGCTGAACAGAAAAATGTAAAAGTTCATTTACCGGTTGATGCTATCATAGCTGATCAGTTTTCGAATGATGCCAATATAAAAACGGAAGCGATCAATACCATTCCTGAGGGATGGATGGGATTGGATGTTGGGCCTAAAACCAATGATCTATTTAGTGAGGTTATTTTAAATTCCAAAACAGTATTATGGAATGGACCCGTTGGTGTTTTTGAATTGCCAAAGTTTGCGACAGGAACCATATCGTTAGGAAATGCGATTGCGGAAGCAACCAATAATGGCACTTTTTCATTGGTAGGAGGTGGAGACTCTGTAGCGGCTGTAAAACAGTTTAACTTGACCGACAAAGTAAGTTACGTTTCAACAGGTGGCGGTGCTATGTTAGAAATGTTAGAAGGTAAAACACTTCCTGGAATTCAGGCTATTTTAAACGCATCTAAAAAATAGAGTTCATAGAATTAAAAAACAGAATATTAAAAATTTTGTCTTTTATTAGCATTTTCATAGATTTATAAAAATTTTACAAAACAGGTTGTTTCTTATTGTATGATATACAGATGTTTATATCCCTTTCTTATCTACTTTTTACTTTTTACTAGTTTAGGAACTCTTTATGCCCAAGAAAAATCTAAATCAGAAGATAACTTAAAAGTTGTGAGTAACAACCTACCAACTAAAAGCATCCAGATTATCGATACAATTACGATACTAACTAATACTGGTGACTTTAGCATCCCTGTTGTTAATTTCCATAGTAAAGATTCTTTAATATTTGATCTTAAAGATAGATCTACCGCAAGAACTGCCGATAGTTTGTGGATGAAAGAATTATACGATTCAAGTAGGTTCGAAGATGTTTATGGTAGTATTGTAAACGAAGTTTTAGAGCCTTCAGAATACAAGGAGCTTCCTACCGAACTTCTTAAACAACGCCTAGAAGAGCTCAATGCCCGAACTCCTTTTAATGTTGAATACAATCCTTCTTTAGAGAACATAATTAAGCATTATTTAAAAAACAGAAGAAGCGCTATGGCCAAGTTAATGGCTTTAAGTGATTACTACTTTCCTATGTTTGAACAGGAATTAGACAAGCATAATTTACCTTTAGAAATTAAGTATTTAGCAGTCGTTGAATCTGCTTTAGATCCTGTTGCAAAATCTAGAGTAGGCGCAAAAGGATTATGGCAATTTATGTTTACGACTGGAAAAATGTTTGGATTGGAAGTGAGCTCTTATGTGGACGAAAGAGCCGATCCCGAAATGTCAACCGAAGCAGCAGCCAAATACTTAAAGAGCCTTCATAAAAGCTTTAATGATTGGGATTTAGCTTTAGCAGCATACAACTCTGGCCCCGGAAATGTTTCAAAAGCAATTCGTCGTTCTGGAGGTGAAACTAATTATTGGAAAATCCGAAATAGACTACCAAGTGAAACAGCTGGATATGTGCCCGCTTTTTTAGCAACGATGTATATTTTTGAATTTGCCAATGAACATGGTTTTAAAAGTAATGGGCCTAAATTTCACCAAATAGCTACCGACACCATTCGAGTTAAAAGATTAATCACTTTTGAGCAAGTTGCAAAAGTGGTGAATTTGCCTATTGAAGAAGTTCAGTTTTTAAACCCTTCTTATAAGTTGGGAATTATCCCTTATATAAAAGATAAAAATTATACTCTTAGATTGCCAGTTGAATCTATAGGTAAATTTGTAGCTAACGAAGAAGCGATTTATGTCTTGGCTCAAGAAGAAAACAGTAAAGCAGCCGCTAACATTCCAACATATGTAGAACAGCCAGATCGAATTCGATATCGAGTTAAGAGTGGTGATTATTTAGGTAAAATAGCCGAAAGATATGGTGTTGGTGTGAGTCAGATAAAAAAATGGAATGGGCTAAAAAGTAACAATCTAAAAGTGGACCAACGCCTAACCATTTACCCAACAAAACCAATTGCTAGTTCCACTAAAACAAGAATTGCTAAAACGACCCCTAAAGGTAATGTAAAACTATATACCGTAAAAAATGGAGACTCCTTATGGAGTATTTCTCAAAAATATCCAGGAGTTACTGTTCAAAATATTAAAATTTGGAACGATATTAGCAGTAACAAACTGAAACCCGGTATGAAATTAAAAATTTCTAAAGGCTAATATCCTGAAAACCAATTTAAATGAAACCAATTTATATCACTTTATTCGCTTTAATTGCACTTGTATCTTGTAATAACAACAAAACAAAAGAGGCTTACAAACAAAAATCTGTAGGAAACATTAATTCCCTTCAAATTTTAATTACAGACGAATTGTGGGGCGATAGTGTTGGAGAGGAAATTAGAAATTATTTTGCAGCCCCTACAGAAGGATTACCACAAGTAGAACCTTTGTTTTCTATCAATCAAATGGATCCATCTACGTTTTCTGGATTTATAAAAAGCAATCGACTTTTTTTACACGTTACTATTGGGAAAGAAGACAAATTCACTTTAGTAACGAACAAATATGCAAAACCACAAACAGGCGCTATCATTACCGCAAAAACAAAACAGGGCTTAATTAAATTAATAGCTGAAAATCAAGAAGAAATTATTAAGGCGCTTTTTAAATCTGAAATTAAGGAACGTCAGCGAAGAACCTCCATTTCTCCTCTGGTAATAGATTCACTTAAGGAACGATTTGGATTGAACATCAAAATGCCTTCTGCTTATAGAATTGCTCATAAAGGATCGGACTTTTATTGGATAAGAAAAGATCTTAAAAAAACAGGATCTACCAACATATTAATTTATGAAGTACCCTTAAATTCAATCTCTAGCGATAGTAATGCTTTGAGAGAAATATTAACAATAAGAGATTCAATAGGTGGTTATCATTTACCTGTTGAAGACAATGGAAGATTTGGAACAGATTATTCGTATTCTCCTAATTTTTATATCACAGAATTAGACGAAAATTTTGCCTACAAAACAAAAGGTGTTTGGGATGTAAAAGGAGAATTTATGGCAGGGCCATTTTTAAACTATGCGGTGAAAGATGAAAAAAATAATAGATATTTAATAATTGAAGGCTTTACTTTTGCTCCAGCAGAACGAAAACGGAATCTTCAGTTTGAATTAGAATCTATAATTAAATCAGCAAAAATAAACGATTAGACGAATTATTTTATTTCGTCTAAATGATTATCATCCTTTGACTCATCTTTTGATTCGTCCTTAGAAGCTTCTTTAAATTCTTTAAGACCACTACCTAAACCGCGCATTAATTCTGGAATTTTTCTTCCTCCAAACAACAATAAAACCACCACTACAATTAACACTATTTGTGGCCATCCAATCATTAAAGGTAACATCGCTAAATTCATTATCTTAGATTTAAGATACAAAGGTAATAAGAATTCATTAGAATTATCGTTTAATGCTTGTATTTAGCTGTAAAATACAATTACAGCTTAAACTTCTATTATTAAAACAATTAAACAGATCTAATTTTTATATTTGCTGTTAGGATAGATACTTATGGAAAAAGAAAAGAGATCTAAAAAGATAAAACGTAAACTGCTAAACAAATACCGCTTAGTGGTTCTTAATGAAGACACTTTTGAAGAACGCTTTACCTTTAAACTCAACCGTCTAAATGTATTTGTTTTTAGTATAATTTCTGCATTGATATTAATTACTACGACAACCATTATTATTGCCTTTACTTCTTTAAGAGAATATATACCAGGCTATTCTTCGGTATCATTAAAGATAAAAGCAACAAAACTAGCTTATAAAGCAGACTCCTTACAGCAAGTATTAGGGATTAACGAACAGTACTATTCCTCTATAAAAAAAGTACTGAAAGGTGATGTTTCAACCGTATATTTTAATAAAGATTCTATTATTGAAGCTGCAGAAATTCATGTATCAGCTTTGGACTTAATACCCTCAAAAGAAGATTCATTATTAAGAGAGAAGGTTTTATTAGAAGACAAGTATAATCCTTTAATAAGTAATTCTGAAATTAATTTTGTGTTATTTCCTCCAGTTAAAGGAACTATTTCTGAGGCATTTAACATTAAAGACAGCCATTATGCTGTCGATGTTGTTACCTCAAAAGATGCACCGGTAAAAGCAACTGCAGACGGCACAGTAATTTTTTCTGAATGGACTGCTCAAACGGGATATGTAATTATTATAGAACATACCAATAATTTAATTTCAGTTTATAAACACAATTCGGTGCTCACAAAAGAGCAAGGTGAATTGGTTAAAGCGGGAGAAGTTATTGCAGCAGCAGGTAATACAGGAGAATTATCTACAGGACCTCATTTACATTTTGAATTGTGGAGTGATGGCTATCCTATTGATCCAACAAATTTTATAGACTTCGAATAAATGATGTTTTTAAAATCTTTAGGAGCAAAAATATTAGCCAAACAGGCAGCTAAAAAAATACAAAAATGGGCTTCTAATCCAATAGAAACACAGCATAAAACATTTCAGAATTTAATAGCTGAAGCAAAAAATACTTCCTTTGGGAAAGACCATAATTTTCATACCATAAAAACACATCAAGATTTTGTAAAACAAGTTTCAGTAAGAGATTACGAAGGTTTAAAAAATTATTTTGAAAGAACTGCCAATGGCGAAGAGAATGTTTTATGGAAAGGAAAGCCTACTTATATTGCGAAAACATCGGGAACAACTTCTGGAGCAAAATACATTCCTATTACAAAACAATCAATGCCCTTTCATATTGAAGCAACTAAAAATGCCTTATTCTGTTATATTCAAGAAACGGGCAATGTTGATTTTGTAAATGGAAAAATGATCTTTTTACAAGGAAGTCCAGAATTAGAATTAAAAAATGGAATTAATATTGGAAGACTATCCGGTATCGTAGCTCATTTTGTTCCTAAATATTTACAAAAAAATAGAATGCCTAGCTGGGAAACCAATTGTATTGACGATTGGGAAACCAAGGTAGATGCCATTGTTGAAGAAACCAAAAACGAGAATATGACCCTCATTGGCGGCATCCCTTCTTGGGTGCAAATGTATTATGAAAAGCTTCAAAAAGCATCCAATCAAAATGTAGGAGCTCTTTTTAAAAACTTACAGCTTTTCGTTTATGGAGGTGTTAACTACGAACCCTATCGCGCGAAATTTGAAGAAATGATAGGCAGAAGAATAGACAGTATAGAATTGTATCCAGCATCTGAAGGATTCTTTGCTTTTCAGGATTCTCAAAAAGAAAAAGGAATGCTGCTCCTATTAAATTCAGGAATTTTTTATGAGTTTATTGAAGCATCGAAATTTTATGAGGAGAATCCAAAACGATTGATCATTGGAGAAGTTGAAATAGGAGTCAATTATGTGATGATTATCTCTACAAATGCGGGCCTTTGGGGATACAACATTGGGGATACGGTTCAGTTTACCTCCACAAAACCATATCGGGTAATCGTTTCAGGAAGGATTAAACATTTTATTTCTGCATTTGGAGAGCATGTAATTGGTAAAGAAGTAGAACAAGCTATTAATGAAGCGATGCAAAAGTTTCAGTTTTCAATATCAGAATTTACGGTAGCTCCTCAAATCAATCCAAAAGAATGCGAATTACCATATCACGAATGGTTAATTGAATTTGAAACAGCTCCTAATAATCTTGAAGAAATAGTTTCTTTTATGGATGCTAGTATGCAAGAACAGAATTCATACTATAAAGATTTAATTGAAGGAAACGTACTTCAAAGCCTAAGAATAACTAAACTAAAACAGGATAGCTTTAATATCTATATGAAATCTCAAGGAAAATTGGGAGGGCAAAATAAAGTGCCTAGACTTTCTGACAATCGTAAGATTGCAGATCAACTTCTTGATTTATAAAATTGAAATTGTTTACTCTTTATTATTTTCAAATAGATTATAGTATTTTTGCATAAATAGTATTTATGATAATAACACACAAAAGAACGCGAGCTCAAGAAAGTTCTGGAGCCATTGAAAGATTATATATTACTATGCGACACCTTTTTAACCGTGGGTTTTACAAGCCTATGGGAGTTTCGGGAGAAACGCTAAGAGAGTCTTTGCTTACCCTTAGACCTGAAATATATGGTTCTATAGCCGAAGATAAAGTGGAATTAGAAGGATTGCTATATGTTATAGATCGATTACCAATCGGAATTGAAGAATGTAGCTTTATCAATCTAACAAGTGACGAAGGTTATAAAAACTCACATTTTGAACCTATAATCCCCTCCAAAAGAAGAAGAAATTGTTATCGGATTGATGAGGAGCAAATGAATATTGAAGTAACTCGTGGACGTTCTGAAATATACGATGTACTTACACACCTCACCTTTTTGTTTGTTGAATCTCATAAAATCATGTCTCGTGTAATTATCAACGATGGGAATGATGTGAATAGAGATTGGAAAAAATTAGAGAATGCTGCTCTTAAAAAAAGAAAACTAAGTCAAAAAGAGAAAGAAATAGCCTTAACACATACCGCTAATTTCTTAGGAAGAACTTTTGAAGAAGTTAGTGATGCATATCCAAATTTTGCTACCAAAACGGACCCTAACCGTTTTCTAAAGATCATTTATTATTTAGGAAACCTAGCCATACAAGAAGTCACTACCGACAACAAACGAATTGTAACTTTTAGTCCTGTTTTACGAGAACGTCTAGGACATCATATTCATGGTGAAATTTGGGCATCTACCATTAAGAAAAAACTAGATGAAACCAATTTATTAGCAAGACCCATACACATTATAAGTGCCAATATGCATAGTGTGATGAACACGCTATACAGTCCCTTAGCATTGACAACGGAATTTGAAAAGTATAGTGCAATGGAGATTTATGAAATGTTGAGTGATTCTAAGAATTCATTACTTCGAAAAAAAGTAATGAAATATGCTTCAGAGAATGGATTGATTTATATAAAAGACACCAGCGGAACCAATATCAATGTTCAAATAATTGATACTTCTAAGCTCCCTAATAACCTTTCAGTTGAATCTAATAAAGACAAACCTGTTATTATTGTAATGGATTATGCTTTTGGAGAACAAGCTTTTGAAACGATGGACGAGTTGTTAAAACCCTATAAGATTTCAAAAAAAGAAACACAATTTTTAGATGTTCGTTCAGTTTCTATTATGGGAAAAGCAGGTATTTTAGAAGGTGGGAAAGGAGACATTATGATTCCTTCAGCACATGTTTTTGAAGGTACAGCAGATAATTATCCTTTTAAAAATATGCTTAAAAAATCTCATTTTAAAGGAGAGACTGTTAATGTTAGTAAAGGAGCAATGATTACTGTTTTAGGAACTTCGCTTCAAAACAAAGACATTTTGAAATTCTTTAATAATTCCACCTGGAATGTGGTAGGTCTTGAAATGGAGGGAGCACATTATCAAAAAGCAATTCAGTCAGCATCAAAAATCAGACATAGTATTAGCTCCAAAGTAAAAGTTCAATATGCGTATTATGCTTCTGATAATCCATTAAAAACAGGAGGTACATTAGCATCAGGAGGATTGGGAACTTCAGGAGTTAAACCCACCTACCTGATCACGGAGAAAATGTTAAATCAAATTTTAGAATAAAATCTATTTTGAAGAACAAAACATTAATAACAGGAGGAGCGGGTTTTATAGGGTCTAACTATGTAGAATTGGTTATTGAGAATGCTGAAGATCAAATTTTCGTATTGGATAATTTGACCTATGCAGGGAATTTAAAAAATCTAGAAGCAGTATCTCACTTTTCAAATTATAATTTTATTAAAGGAGATATTTGTGATGAAGCATTAATTGACCGTTTATTTAAAGAACATCAATTTACTAAAGTAGTTCATTTTGCAGCAGAATCTCATGTGGATAATTCCATTACAGGACCTGGAGCATTTATCCAAACTAATATTGTAGGGACTTTTAATTTAATCCATAGCGCCTATAGGCTATGGATGAATGGTCCAAATCAATTAAAAGCAGGGTTTAAAAACGCACGTTTTTTACATGTGTCTACCGATGAGGTGTATGGAACTTTAGGAGAAACAGGGTTGTTTTTAGAAAGCACACCTTATGCTCCAAATAGCCCTTATAGTGCTTCTAAGGCATCTTCCGATTTTATTGTGAGAAGTTATTTTCATACCTATGGAATGCCTGTTATTACAACCAATTGTTCAAATAATTATGGAGCACACCAACACAAGGAAAAGCTAATTCCAACTATTATTAGAAAAGCACTCTCTGGTCAAGTAATTCCTATTTATGGAAATGGAAAAAATATTCGAGATTGGATTTATGTGACCGATCATTGTAAAGGAATTAAGTTGGTTTTAGATAAAGGAAAGTTAGGAGAAACATATAATATTGGAGGCAAAAACGAAAGAGAAAACCTATACATTGCTCACACTATCTGTGATTTATTAGATCAATTAGCACCAAATAAAACACCTTATCGTCAACAGATGGAATTTGTTCAAGATCGAGCAGGACATGATTTTAGATACGCAATAAACGCTGATAAGATCGAAAGTGAATTGGGTTGGAAAGCAGAAGAAAACTTTGAAAGTGGTATTTTAAAAACAATTAAATGGTATTTAAATAATAAAGATCAATTATGAAAGGAATTATATTAGCAGGAGGCTCAGGAACAAGATTGCATCCAATCACTTTAGCCATGAGTAAACAGCTGATGCCGGTTTATGATAAACCAATGATATACTACCCATTATCTACTTTAATGTATGCTGGAATTAGAGAAATATTAATTATTTCTACCCCACAAGATTTACCATTATTTGAAAAATTATTAGGAGATGGTAAAAACTTTGGATGTGAGTTTACCTATGCGATACAAGACCAACCTAATGGTTTAGCGGAAGCATTTATTATTGGTAAAGATTTTATTGGGAATGATAAAGTAGCCTTAATTTTAGGAGATAATATTTTTTATGGATCTGGATTAAAGGAACTGCTGCAAGCCAATAATAATCCTGATGGAGGTATTATTTACGCATACCATGTGCAAGATCCTGAAAGGTATGGTGTTGTTGAATTTGACGACCATGGAAAAGCGTTAACAATAGAAGAAAAACCCTTACATCCAAAATCTAATTATGCGGTACCTGGAATCTATTTTTACGACAATCATGTGGTAGAAATCGCTTCAACGATGAAACCAAGTGATCGAGGGGAATTAGAAATTACAGACATAAACAATGAATACTTAAAATTAGGAAAACTAAACGTTAGTATTCTTGACAAAGGAACCGCTTGGTTAGATACAGGAACTTTTGCTTCCTTAATGCAGGCATCACAGTTTGTGGAAGTAATTGAAGAACGACAAGGCTTAAAAATAGGCAGCATCGAACAAGCTGCCTATGAGATGGGGTACATAACAAAAGATGAATTAAATGATTTAATCGAGCCTTTATTAAAAAGTGGCTACGGTAAGCATTTACAATAAAAGAATATTAAGTGAAAATTGAACATACACCACTAAAAGATTGCTTTGTATTAACTCCGACTATTTTTACAGATGAGCGAGGTACTTTTTACGAAACGTATAATGAGGTGTTATTTGAAAAAGTAACAGGGCAAAAAGTAAACTTTGTACAGGACAACCAATCTACATCTGCTTATGGGGTTTTAAGAGGCTTGCACTATCAGGCTGGAGAATTGGCTCAAACGAAACTAGTTCGGGTTTTACAGGGCAGCATATTAGATATAGTTGTTGATGTTAGGAAAGACTCCGAGACTTTTGGGAAACATTTTTCAATCGTTTTAGACGATGTTATCCAACAACAGTTATTTGTTCCTCGAGGATTTGCACATGGATTTATAACATTGTCTCCTACCTCTATATTTGCTTATAAATGCGATAATTTTTATGATAAAGCTTCAGAACGAGGAATTATTTATAACGACGCAACCTTATCTTTAGATTGGCATCTTCCAAAAGATAAATTTATCCTTTCAGAAAAGGATCAAATCCTCCCTTCTTTTAGACAAGCAACATCAGAATGAATATACTAGTAACAGGAGCTAAGGGACAATTAGGGAAGTGTATTAAAGACGCCGCTGCTAATTATCCTGAATATGATTTTTTGTTTGCTACTCGAGAACTATTAAATATAGAAAGCGAGGAATCTATTTCGAATATATTTAAAAACAATCGTTTTGATTATTGCATCAATGCTGCAGCATATACGAATGTAGAAAAGGCTGAAAGCGACCAAGAAAATGCTTTTTTAACCAATGCAGAAGGAGTAAAACTCCTAGCTAAGCAATGTAAAGAGAGCAATACGACACTTATCCAAATTTCAACAGATTATGTTTTTGATGGTAAAAAAAGAAGCTCATATACCGAAGAAGACACCACCAGTCCTTTAAATGTTTATGGTGCCTCTAAATTAAAGGGCGAACAATATGTACAAGAAATTTGCCAAGCCTATTATATTTTAAGAACATCCTGGTTGTATTCACAATACGGGCATAATTTTTACAATACTGTTTTGCGATTTTCAAAAGAAGGAAAACCATTAACCGTAACTACGGAACAAATAGGAACACCAACCAACGCTAATGATTTAGGAGAAGCAATCCTTACCATTATAAAATTGAATAAAGAAAAGTATGGTATTTATAATTTTAGTAACCAGGGTGAAGCAACTTGGTATGACTTTGCAAAAGAGATATTAATACAAACCAACCAATTAACAAAATCAAATCTTGTAAAAACAGACTATTACCGTACATTTGCCGCAAGACCAAAGTATAGTGTTTTAAACACTATTAAGTATAATACTGCGTTTGTAAATTTAGTTATTGACTGGAAAAGCAGTTTAAAATCTGTTATTATAAAATAACATTAAAAACTTGTTATTATGGAACAACAAAAAAATGAAGAGATAGACTTAATACATGTATTTAGTAAGTTTAAAAAAATATTTATAGGTTGGGTTGTATTAGTATTTAACGCAATTGATTATATTTTAAAGAAATGGATTATAATAACAATTCTTATTGTAATCGGTTTAGGTTTAGGATATCTTACTCAAGATAATTACAAGCCCAATAAAAAAGCAACCGCATTAGTTAGAATTAATTTTGATACGGTAGGCTATGTTTATAGCGAAATAAATTTAATAAACGAAAAAGTTAAAGAAAAAGATTCTGTATTTTTTTTAAACATGGGATTAAGGGGAGATAGTATTCAGCTAATAGAATTAGAGATTACTCCAATTGTTAATTTAAATGATATTTTAGGGAGGTACGCACTTAATGATCGAAAACTAGAAGGCTTATTAGAAAATCTAGAATTTGATGATGAGGATATAAAAATATTCGAAACCTTTAACTCAGAGTATTATTTTCATACCATTAAACTAACGCTATCTAATAATGCAAATCAAGAAACTCTTGACAAAACAATTGAATATATTAATAACAATAAAGTATTAGAGGAGTTAAAAGAATCTATTATAAAAGACATTAAATCTCAAATAGAGAATAATTTAATAAGCATTAAACAGATAGGTGATGTCATTAATGCGTACAAAACAAATGAATCGATATCCTCTCCTTCTGGCCAAATTTTTGTAGTAGATAAAAACTTTAGTATTTTTCAGTTATTTGAAAAAAAAATAGAGTTTCAAGAAAAAAATAAAGAGCTAAATAAATTTTTGGTTTATGCAAAAGACATTGTAGTCGTAGTCAATAAACCAAAAATCATAGAAGACAGATTAGGGTTTATAGGTAATAAAATGCTTTATTATCCATTATTATTTGTTTTTATATTTTTGTTGCTTTCATTTTGCAGACACTCTTATTATTACTTAAGGAAAATTGTAAATTCCACAAAAAACAACTAATTATTTTATTGATTATAATTTATTTATATGAAAACAAATTTAATTGTATTTGGTACCCGTCCAGAAGCAATAAAAATGGCTCCATTAGTTTTAGCTTTTAAGAACGAAAAAAGTTTTATTACAAAAATTTGTGTAACGGCTCAACATAGAGAAATGTTAGATCAAGTATTAGATTTTTTCGAAATAAAACCTGATTATGATTTAGATGTTATGAAACCCAATCAAAATCTATATAGTTTAACCGCAACTATTATAGAAGGAATGAAACCGGTACTAGAAGAAGTAAACCCAGACTATGTTTATGTTCATGGTGATACCACGACCTCTATGGCAGTTGGAATTGCAGCTTTTTACAGCGGAGCAAAGTTGTGTCATGTAGAAGCTGGTCTTAGAACATTCGATCGAAAATATCCATTCCCAGAAGAGTTTAATAGACAGATTACTGGGAAAATAGCTGATTATCATTTTGCGCCAACAAAACTATCCCAAGCTAATTTATTAAAAGAAAACACACAGAAAGAATCTGTTTTAGTTACAGGAAATACGGTAATAGATGCCTTGTTATTTGGAATTGATAAAGTAAATACCACTAATTTTAAAGACCCAGAGATCGACAATCTACAAGAAGTTTTAGATTTTCAACGTCAAATAATACTAGTTACAGGACATCGTCGTGAAAATCATGGTCAAGGATTATTAAATATATGTTCAGCATTAAAAACTATTGCTACTAATAATCCAGAAATTCAAATAATTTATCCAGTACATTTAAACCCAAAAGTTGAAAAACCTGTCCATGATTTACTTTCAGGGATAGATAATATTATTTTAGTGAAACCATTAGCGTATGCTGCTTTTATATGGTTAATGGAAAAATCATATTTAATTATTACCGATAGTGGAGGAATACAAGAAGAAGCGCCTGGTCTAGGTAAACCAGTTCTTGTTACACGTGATACTACTGAACGCCCTGAAGCAGTTGAAGAAGGGACTGTGCTATTAGTTGGTACTAATACACAAAAAATTATAGAAGAAACACAAAAATTAATTAGTGATACAAAATATTACAAGAGCATGAGTCTGCTTCATAATCCTTATGGAGATGGGAAAGCGACTTCTAGAATTGTAAATTTTATTAAGGAATTATAATATGAAACGAGCATGTTAAATTTTTTATTATACCATAGAATGACTAATTGTGAACAGCTGTGTCCGATTTAAAAAAAAGTATTGACATATGAAAAACAAACCAAGTGTAGTCATGATGGGTCTTGGTTACATAGGCCTGCCAACTGCAGCTTTAATAGCAAGTAGAGGATTAAAGGTTACAGGTGTAGATATTCATCAAAATGTTGTAGATACCATTAACAAAGGTGAAATTCATATCATTGAATCAGATTTGGATGGTTTAGTACACAAGGTTGTTAAAGATGGTTTTCTTCAAGCATCAACAAAGCCTATCGCTTCAGATGTTTATTTAATTGCTGTTCCAACACCATTTAAAGGTAATTATGAACCAGATCTTTCGTATGTGACTTCTGCTGTTAGAAACATAATTCCAACCCTTGAAAAAGGAGCATTAGTGATTTTAGAATCTACGAGCCCAGTTGGCACAACTCGTAAAATGGAAAAACTAATTTTTGAGCAACGGCCTGAACTAAAAGGAAATATTTATTTAGCGTATTGTCCCGAAAGAGTATTACCTGGAAATATTTTACATGAATTAAAGCATAACGATAGAGCTATTGGAGGTATTGATGAAGCATCAACTCAAAAAGCAATTGAATTTTACAAACATTTTGTAATAGGTACTCTACACCCAACCAATGCTAAAACTGCTGAAATGGTAAAGTTAGTTGAGAATGCTTCAAGAGACAATCAAATAGCTTTCGCAAATGAACTATCTATTATTTGTGATAAAGCAGGTATTAATGTTTGGGAAATGATAGCTTTAGCCAATAAACACCCTAGAGTTAATATTTTAAATCCGGGAACTGGAGTTGGAGGGCATTGCATAGCTGTGGATCCTTGGTTTATAGTTTCTGAATTCCCTGAGGAGAGTCCTTTAATAAAAAAATCTAGAGAGACTAATACCTATAAAACAGAATGGGTTATAGAAAAAATAAAAAACAAGTCACTTGCATTTAAAATAGAAAACAAGAGAGACCCAATTATTGCTTGTATGGGCTTGGCTTTTAAACCCGACATTGATGATTTAAGAGAGTCTCCAGCATTATTGGTTACAAAAAGACTTATTAGTAATGATTTTGAAATTTTAGCAGTAGAGCCTAACATTAAAGAACACACTGAATTTGATATTTTTACAGCAAATGATGCTATCAAAAAAGCAGATATAATAGTTTTTTTAGTAAAACATAATGAGTTTATTAATATTGATATTAAAGACAAGATAATTTTAGATTTTGTGAATAGTTTAGATTAATATTTTCCTATACTAAATCGATGGTAGAATCAATTTAATAGTACGATTTTAAATTTTGTAGGTTAAATGAAAAAGAAATTAAAAATAATAGCTATATCATCACCTGGGGGACATTGGATAGAATTACAGAAGATTTGTAAACCTTTAGAAGATATTTTCAATATTGTGTATGTCTATCCTAACAATCAATTTACAAAAACCAAAGATAAATCTTCAAACAACATTTCGATAATTGATGCAAGTGCTAAAACAAAACTTAAACTAATTATTCTTTCTTTTCAATTAATTAAAATAATCTTATTTAACAGACCAAATTACATTATTTCTACAGGCGCTGCACCTGGTGCAATTGCTATTTTGCTCGTAAAATGGTTGCCTTGTAAAACTATATGGATAGATAGCATTGCAAATACAAAAGAACTATCCTTATCAGGAAAATTAGTTAAAAATCATGTGACTATTTTCCTAACGCAATGGGAAAATTTAGTTGATAATAAAATAATGTTTAAAGGTGCTTTATTATGATATTTGTTGCAGTAGGAACTCAATTAGCTTTTGATCGTTTAATCAAATACATGGACGAATGGGCAGCGGTCAATTCAGAAAAAGTAATAGCTCAAATTGCTGAAGGCACTTATTTACCAAAGCATATAGAATACAAAAAGTATTTTAATAATGATGAATATACCGCTTTGGTAAAAGAATCTTCCATATTTGTTTCGCACGCAGGAATGGGAAATATATTTACAGCTAAAGATTTTATGACTCCTATTATTGTTGTTAATAGACAATTTAAATTAAATGAACATAGAAACGATCATCAAGCCGATGGTATAAAATGGATGTCAAAACTTAAGGGAGTTTACACAGCAACTACTAAAGATGAACTTTTTAATTATTTAAAACATAAAAATTTAGAATTTGATGATTCTATAAGTTCTAATAAATCAAATGCGATATCAAACTTTATTAAGCAAATGATCTTAGAAGAGAATCATTAGATTCAATTTTTAATTTTAAAAATGTAAAGAATTAAGAAATTACACATATGCACAAAATCAAAAAAATAAATTAGTGATTTTAAATAATGGAAGTGTTCTTGTAAATTTTTATAAGGACAGAACAAAATCAATATGAACCTTCCGTTTATATACCTTAGAGTTTTATTAAAAAATGAAAAACCTACGAATATTTATTAAAAAACATGCTTCATTTTCAGTTATAGTATTGGGAGCTGTAGCTGTTTTTCTTGTCAATATTATACTTAAAATGGTATTGTCTCAAGAACAATATGGGGAATATTCTTTGTTTATTTCATATTTACAATTAATGGTGACTTTTGGTTTATTGGGTTTTGAGCAAGTGTTTTTGAGAATTTCGGAAGCTGTAGATAATAAAACAATACAGACGAGTAAAAAACTAATTATAATCATTCTTTTTGTTTGGGCAGTATTTGGATTGCTTAGCTCAATTGGTTTTATGAGTTTTTTTTCCAATTTAGAAGTTAATAGTATTTATATCGTAATTTGTACACTATCTGTAACCGCATCAATATTTCTATATAATGTTTTTAGACTAAACTCATCTTTTCTTATTTCACAGCTTTTATTGAACAACTGGAGGTTTATTCTTGTAACTCTAGCTATTGTAGGAATTTATATTTATAAAATCGATTTAGAATCATTCATCAAATTGTTTAGTTATTTTTTATTAATACTACTGGTACTTCAATCGTATTTTACATTTAAGCGAATACATTTTGAGTATAGTATAGTTGAGGTTCCAAAAAGAATATATTCATTTGCTTTAAATTTCTTTTTTGCTTTGTTTACAATTTCCATTATTAGTTTTGGAGATCGATTTTTTATTAAAGTTAATTTTGGAGCAATAGAATTAGGCGAATATTTTTTTTTAGCAACCATTTTTATATTTCCTTTTTCTTTGTTACAAGGGTATATTGGTTTTAAGGAACTAGTTTTTTATAAAGACCTTTCGACAGAAATAAAGATTGGAAAAAAAATAGTAATGCTTAATTTTTTAGGAATATTATTTGGAGGCTTTCTAGTTATTTGCTCAATTATTTCAAACCAATTTGAGATTATTCCATATATCAATATTAAGAATAATACTATGATTGTTATTATTTTTATATTTACAGGAATATTGAAACTAAATTATAGCTTATTTTCAGCAATATTGGGAGCAAGAGGAGAAGTCATAACTATTAGGAAAGCAAATGTTCAATCTATTGTTAGTATTTTTGCAATTTTATTCTTGTTTTACCCTAAATTGGATAAACTAGAGTATATAGCTTTCATAGTTTTATTATTTTGGTTAAGTAGAATTTTTATTTGGAATTATAATATTATGAAACAATTAAAAAAATCATGATGTTTGAGATAAAATTATGGATAAATGCCATTTTAAAAGGAATTCCCGGAAGGATAGGATGTCGGATAAGGAATTCCTTACTACCTTATAAATATGGCAGTAATGTCACAATTTGGGAAAATACTCATATAGATTATCCAAGTAAGTTGATAGTTGGTAACAATGTATCTATAAATAGAAATTGTGTGCTTAATGCCTCTGGTTTTATAGAAATAGGTAATGATGTTTTGATTGGACCAAACGTGATTATTTATAGCCAAAATCATAATTATAAGGAAAAGGATGTTCCAATTAGATTACAGGGATACACAAGAAAAAAAGTACTAATTGAAGATAATGTTTGGATTGGAGCAAACACAATAGTTTTGCCAGGAGTAACAATAGGAAGTAATTCAATTATTGGAGCTAATTCATTAGTAAATAAAAATGTTCCCAAAAATACACTTGTTGCTGGAAACCCTGCTCGAGTTATTAAAAGCCTATAATTATTTTGTATAAATTACTTTACAAGTTAAAAAACAACAAAGACATACAACTCTCAGTGTTGCTTATTGTTTTTTATTTATCTGAAGCTTTCACAAAAATAACATATTATTTTCATGCTGAATTTCATAATTACAGTGCTATAATAAAAGGAAGTTTCATCCTTTTCACATTATGTTTTGCATTCGTTAATTTTAATAAAAAGAGAAAATCTATTTTATTTTTTTTAATATCCATGTCTCTAATTTTTCTAATTGGACAATACACATTTGACACAAAAGGATTTAATAGTAACTTCTTTCAAAATTTAATTTATTCTACCAGATATGTTTTTGTTTTTATTTTAATTTTCTTTTTTATAGACTATCCTTTTAAATTTAAGTCTAAAATACATTTAATGGTTTATGAGAAAATAGTTCTATTAAACAGCCTTTTTATAATTATTGGGTTTATTTTTAATTTAAAAATATTTTGGACATATAATAGTAGGTTTGGGTTTAATGGTTTGTTTATAGTGCCAAGTATTACCACCTTTTTTTATGCCTTGGCATTAACTTATTTTTCATACCAATATATTAAGTTTAATAAAAAGAAATTAGAACTTTTAATTGTTATAATTGCCGCTTTGCTAGTTGGTACTAAAGCACTGTTATTATTTTTGTTGTTAACACTAGCGCACCTGTTTATTGTTAAGAAAATTTATAAATTAAAATTATTTTATTTATTCGCATCTATAACAACTGTCGTTATTGTATCTAACATTAATTTTATAATTAATTTTCTGAAAAATAAATATGATACCCTTTTTAGAGTTTATGAAAATTATGATCTAATTACTATGTTAACATCTTACAGGAATTTAAGATTAAAAGAAAACTTTATTCCTGTTATTAAAGAAAATTGGTCTTTTGTAAATTACTTATTTGGTGGTACTGACTTTGTTAAATATAGAGTAGAATTTGAACTATTTGATGTTTTTTTGTTCTGGGGAATTGCAGGTAGTTTAATTTACTTTTACTTTTATTTTACAAAAGTTATTTCTTTTACAAAAATCGTGAAGTTTGGAAAAATACAGATAATATTTTTGCTTATTATTGCAATGCTTTCTGGCACTTTTTTTAACAACGCTCCAGTTACATTATATTTGTTGGTTGTATTAAGTAGTTTAAGAACCCCTATTTAACTTATGGATTATATATTTTATACATCTTTTTCTATTATTTTTTTTAGTTTGGGATTTGTTTCTACCTCCAATTTAAAATATAAAGGAATAGCTTTAAAAGGAATAGCTTTAAAAGGATTTATTTATTTAACTACCTTATTACCTATAACTAAAGTAATACTTGTATACCACTTAAAATACCAGGTTTCTGTCTATTATTTTTTCTTTATCCCCTTAGTTTTTCTTTATTTTGAAAAATTACTATTCTCCAGATATGTTAAAAAAAAGACTTTTGATGCTTTAGTGCTGATTCTTTTATTTATTATACTTTATATTATTTACCTTTTTATAAACCCTGTCAAAGATATATCAGCAATAAATGTTTTAAAAGACATTAAACCCTTTGTGTTAATCTTTTTAAGCTTTTTATTTATTGATTATTATAAGGAAAGTTTAAAAAGCATATTAACTAAGAAGTTTTGTGAAAGGCTAATTTTATATTACTTTATTATAAGTACAATATTCTTTTATTTGTTGGTAAAATACAATCTTCACCTGGTACTTACTGATGATAAATATTTTACGATTAATGAGTTTAGATACGAAACGATAGGTAATTATTTTGGTATTATATACATATTAAACTCCATTTTTCAATCAAAAAAACTTTCTTTTAAAATTATAATGCTGGTATTATTACCAACCTTATATACAGGTAACAGAACGTTATTATTTAGCATTCTTGT
>ERZ887851.1488-NODE-1488-length-20050-cov-11.448412_pt1 | contig 20050 bp, 12 predicted proteins | sample MGYA00521100_ERZ887851 | MGnify/ENA primary metagenome ERZ887851 (study PRJEB32303, sample SAMEA104408602) | aquatic metagenome | biome: Brackish water; feature: Pelagic; material: water | place: Baltic Sea | collected 2014-06-06T16:11:00 | depth 11,444 m ... | reverse complement strand
GGTATGGACAGAGTCCATTTTAAATAGTTGGGCAGCCAATAAGATGAAGAATGAATTATACGAAGCAGGTAGCTGGGGTCCAGGAGCGAAAATAATGCCTGAAAATTTGCAATGGTCAAACGATACGCTAGAATTATGAATGTAATCAATCATAACAATATTGATGAGTCTACTGAAGTGTTAAGCGAAGAGATTGCTGGTAAACTGCAGTTGGCTATTCAGCGCAAGCAAATTGCCAAACTTTTAGTTTCTGGTGGGAGATCGCCTATTCCATTATTTGAAAAACTATCTAAAAAGGATATACCTTGGAAAAATGTGGTCATTGGCCTGGTCGACGAGCGATATGTAGATGTAAATAATGAAAAAAGTAATGAAAGATTGATTAGAGAGACCTTGCTTCAAAACAATGCCAAAGAAGCCTCGTTTTTAGGATTAATAAATGATTTGGACTCGAAAGAAAAAAATCATCAGTTATCACAAAATTTATATCGTACCTTTTCAAAAGGGATAGATGTTTGCTTGCTTGGAATGGGTGCTGATGGTCATACAGCTTCATTATTCCCAAATGACCCAAATTCACAAAAAGACTTACAAATAATGAATCAAGATTTTCTTTTATATACTTTGGCTGATGTGCCTCCATACGAAAGAATTTCTTGTACCAAATACCTGATCAATCATTCAAAAAACATCTATTTGATGATCGGAGGGAAAGAGAAATTACAAGTATTAGAAAGAGCTGAGCTAGAAGGTCTTCCTATATCTCATTTTTTTCATACAGCAAGAACCAATTTAGTTGTTCACTATAATAAAATCTGAAACTATGAATAATAAAGTTATCGAAGTAACTAACAGAATTATTGAACGAAGTACAGAGTCAAGAAAAGACTATATAAAAGCGATGGAATCAGCCCTCGCTCATGGAGTAAATCGTGGTGCATTAAGTTGTGGTAATTTAGCTCACGCCTTTGCAGGTTGTGGTACTCATGATAAATCAGCATTATCTGAAAATACAGCTGTTAATATTGGAGTGGTTACTGCATACAACGACATGTTATCCGCTCATAAGCCCTATGAAAATTATCCTGAAAAATTAAGAAAATTTGCCAATGATAATAATGCTGTGGTTCAAGTGGCTGGAGGTGTTCCCGCGATGTGCGATGGGGTAACTCAGGGTCAATTGGGGATGGAGTTATCTTTACTAAGCCGGGATGTAATAGCTTTGTCTACAGCTATAGCACTTTCGCATAACATGTTCGACGCAACAATTTGCTTAGGAATCTGTGATAAAATTGTTCCCGGTCTATTAATAGGGGCCTTAAAATTTGGTTCACTGCCAATGCTATTTATTCCAGGGGGGCCAATGAAAACTGGAATTTCCAATGAAGAAAAAGCCGAGATAAGACAAAAATATGCCAAGGGAGAAATCTCGAGAGAAGAGTTGCTCGAAGGTGAGTCGAATTCATATCATTCTCCTGGTACCTGCACCTTCTACGGGACAGCAAATTCCAACCAAATGTTGTTGGAAATTATGGGTTTACAATTGCCCGGTTCCAGTTTTGTTAATCCAGATACAGAGTTGCGTGAATTACTAACCGCAGAGGCGGTGAAAGTGTTGGTTAATAATGCGAAAGTTCAAGAAGGTCGCCGCTTGTTTGATATTGTAGATGAAAAAACTGTAGTGAATGGTATTGTAGGTTTATTAGCGACAGGAGGATCAACCAATCACACCATACATATTGTTGCTATTGCGAGAGCAGCCGGAATAATTGTTAATTGGGATGATTTTTCCGAGTTATCTGAAGTAGTTCCTTCAATTGCTCGGGTATATCCAAATGGCGCAGCAGATGTTAACCATTTTCATGCATCAGGTGGCATGTCTTTTGTCATTAATACTTTGCTGGCAAATGGCTTACTTCACGAAGATGTGAATACAATTGTGGGTCATGGATTAAGTAAATATACAGACGAACCCAAAATAAAAGCGGAAGAGTTGATTTGGGAGAAAGGAATAGAGGAAAGCTTAAATGAAAGCATCATTAGACCTGCCACTAGGCCTTTTTCTAAAGAAGGTGGTCTCATAGTCGTTGATGGGAATATAGGTAGAGCGGTCATCAAAACATCCGCAGTAGAAGATAAAAAGATGAGCTTCATTGCTCCGGCTATTGTTTTTGACGAGCAGGAAGATTTGATTACAGCATTTAAGAAAAATGAGTTGAATCAAGATTTTGTAGCAGTATTGCCATTTCAAGGTCCTAAAGCAAATGGTATGCCTGAATTACATAAACTTACTCCAACACTTACTATTCTTCTAAAGAAAGGTTTTAAAGTCGCCTTAGTTACCGATGGAAGGATGTCAGGTGCTTCAGGGAAAGTGCCTGCAGCAATTCATTTATCTCCCGAAGCAAATGATGGAGGAATATTATCGAAAATCCGAACTGGAGATTTAGTGAATTTTAATTTGGAGAGTAAATCTATCGAATTAGTGGATTTTGAAACAGTTAACGCTCGAGACTCCAGACAACTACTTAGACGTGACATTGGGATGGGCCGTGAGTTATTTGGTAATTTAAGAAAGGGAATTTCGAGCAGTGAAATGGGCGCAAGCTTTTTATTTTAAACGATATGAGTCAATTTAATATTAGAGAAATTTTAGAAAAGAATAGAATTGTTCCTGTTGCTACAATTCAATCTATTAATGACATTGATGGGCTAGTTAATAAACTAATTGACCAAGGTATTTCATGCATAGAAGTTACCCTTAGAACTCCAGTTGCTTTAGACGCAATTGATATTCTGAAAAAAAATTATGGCGATGTTTTAGATATTGGTGTTGGAACGGTAGTGAGTTTTGACCAGCTAAGAAAGGTAAAAGATTTAGATGTTGATTTTATTGTAAGTCCGGGATTAATGCAACACTTACACAAGGATCTTCAAGATTTTAAAATTGCTTTTATTCCTGGAGTAGTTACACCAAGTGAGATTATCGAAGGCATGGCATTAGGCTATAATACGTTTAAATTTTTTCCTGCAGAATTAGTCGGAGGTATTAAAATGTTAAAAGCCTATGCTACTTTATTTCCTAGTGTAAAATTTTGTCCAACTGGAGGAATTAATGAGCATAATTTTAAGGATTATTTAGCCCTGCCAAACGTACTTTCAGTTGGTGGTTCTTGGGTGTTATCTTAGGAGCCTTAATCCTTTACATAGACATACAAATTTGCAGGACGGTGCGCTTGTCCCTGTACTTTTTCGTCTAGCTTTTTTAGATACGTTTGAGACTTCAAGTTTTTTCTAAAGTTCCGCTTATCATATTTTACATCCAAAAGAGTTTCATAAAAGGATTGTAATTCACTTAATGTAAACTTTTCTGGAAGGAGTTCGAAACCTATCTGTTTGTCTATTAGGTTTTCCTTCAAATGGGTATAAGCTTTGTCGACTATTAAATTGTGATCAAAAGTCAAAGCTGGAATTTTATCGATTGGAATCCATTGGGTTTCTTCACTGATAGAAGAAGATTCTGGCGTATAATCATCAGCTTTAACCAAGGCATAATATGCAATGGTTATCACTCTAGCTTTGGGCTTTTTTTTTGAAGCTCGAAGCCATTCCTGATCTTGTGGAGTCGAAACTCTGTTGGGATCTCCGAAGGCGTGAAACTGCTTTAAAAATATCCCTTTGAACTTGGTAAGTCTGTAGAGTATTTGATTCGCGGCCTCATCCAAACTTTCATTTTTTGCCAACAAATCACCAGGTAAAGCAAATTGCTCATCGCTAAAATTGATGTTGCCTTTTCGTTTAATTAAAAGAACATTTAACCGCTCATTAGCATATCCAAAAACTACACAATCTACGGAGAGATTGGAATGTTTTGGTGTTTTTTCAGGGTTAGAGCGCATATAATGGGTTTAGTGGAGCAAAGAAAAGAATATTTTCTAATAAATTATTTTTTCTGAAGCGACAATCTAGAATTTCCTGAATTTATCATAAATAGGCATGCGAATAAACAGAACTTATCGGTTCAGTGCTTACAGTTGTAAATTGAATTAGTGTATTTTTCACACTTTCATAAAAATTAACTATATTTAAATGCTGATATCGGAGTGGAAAGATACTTTCGATTAAGATATAAAGTGAAATTTTGTAGTCAAACCATAACCAAACCAAAACAATTTATGAGACATTTCGCCCTAATACTATGCCTTTTTTTCTCGTATGTGTTAAATGCCCAACCTAACCAGATAAATATTGTCAATAACAACGATGAGATAAAAATCAAGATAGATAATGAAGACTTTATAATTAACGGAATGAACTGGGATTATTTTCCAATAGGTACTAACTACAATTATAGTCTTTGGAACCAATCTGACAACTTTATAAAATCCGCATTAGATTCTGAAATGTCTTTATTGAAAAATATGGGTGTAAACACGATAAGGGTTTATACTGGAATGCCTGCTAGATGGATTACATATATCTATAATAATCACGGTATTTATACTATGCTTAACCATTCATTTGGGCGATACGGCTTAACTATAGATGGCGGATGGGTAGCGATTACAGATTATGCCGATCCAAAAGCTCAAGAGCTTCTGTTAAAGGAAGTAAAAGAAATGGCTGAAGAGTATAAAAACACGCCAGGTTTATTACTCTTTCTGCTTGGAAATGAAAACAATTATGGCTTGTTTTGGGACGGGGCAGAAACGGAAGATATTCCTGTTGAGGAAAGAAAGTCAACTGAACGAGCAAAGCACCTCTATGAAATGTTTAATAAAGGTTCATTGGCTATAAAGGAAGTTGATACGAATCACCCTGTTGCACTATGTAATGGTGATTTATTATTCTTAGATATTATTGTTGAAGAATGTCCAGACGTGGATATCTTGGGTACTAACATGTATCGGGGTGTTTCTTTTGGAGATGCATTTGAAAGGGTGAAAAATGAATACGGTAAGCCGTTAATGTTTACAGAATTTGGAGCTGACGCTTTTAGTGCATTAAGTAATAGTGAAGATCAAGAATCACAAGCCTATTACATGGTAGGTAATTGGAAAGAAATATATGCCAATTCTGCCGGAATGGGAAAAGCGGGTAATTCCATAGGAGGGTTTACTTTTCAATTTAGCGATGGATGGTGGAAATATGGTCAAACTAAAAACTTAGGAGTGCATGATAATAATGCGTCATGGTCTAATGGGGGCTATATGATGGATTTTAAGGAAGGCGATAACAATATGAATGAAGAGTGGTTTGGGATATGTGCAAAAGGACCTACTGAAGTTAATGGTATGTATGAGCTTTATCCCCGTGCTGCTTACTATGCACTAAAAAATGCGCATAAATACGACCCGTATAGCCCAGAGAGTAATTTGGGCGATTTAGAAAATTACTTTAATAATGAAGTTGAATTGGCTGATGCAGTGTTAAAAGCACGAGGGGATAAAGCAGTTCTGCAAACTGAGAAGTTTAAATACATCCAGTTAAGTCGTTTTTCTGCTCAATTTACTACTTACAATACGGGTGGCACAAGAATAGAAACTCCTGAAAATGCAGATCCAAATGTGCAGCAATTTCCTAATCAATTAGGCTTTGATCACATGCAGTCTTTCTTTGTTGGAATTGAAGCTAACCCAGCTCCTAATGTTAGAGCCAATGTTGAATTTAATATGCTAGGAAATGTTGCGCAAAATCCAATAGATGAAATTTTTTATGAAAATCGTGGACGTCCAATAACGGTAAATACCACAAATGGTAATGTAAACTTGCAAGATGTCAATAGATTTCAGGTGTATAGCGCAAGTTTCAATTGGAATCACAAATATTTCAACTTGGATGGATTTTATCGAACAGGTCATTTTCATTGGGGTTATGAAGGCGACTTTTTTGCTTTATATCCAGAAGCAAATTATGGACCTAATATAGATATCTACAATGGACTTGCACCTTTGGGTTTTGAAATCGAAGGAAAGAAATTCTTAAGCGGTTTAAAGTTAGCTTTCGGTCCTGAACTTTGGTGGGGAGCTAACCCTGCCTTGTTGGTGAAATATCATAAAGAATTTAAAAATTACGAAGTCGCGGGTATTTTCCATGAAGACATTACGCAACGAGGAAGTGCGGAAAGTTCTTTCGCAATACCTCAACCGAAAACTAGACGTGCTACCATGTATGTGCATGCAGATTATGGAAAATTCGGTGTGGGTCTTGGAGGGATTTGGGGTGGTAGTCCTTTAAATGGAAGAGTGTTTCAAGTAACTAGAGGTGATGATGCCAATCCAGAAGTTTTTGAAACAACTGTTAAAACACAAGACAATTTTGGAGGTAAAGCCAAGGTTACTTATACTGGTGGTCGATTTAATTGGTATGCTTCAGGAGCTGCTCAAGGTTTAGTGGCAAATGGTGGAGCTGATAACACTTTAACATTCGCGGGCTGGCGTTTGAAAGATAGCGGAAGTGGCAATCAGTATAACTTCTTAACGGGTTTGACTTTTAATGTAGGAGACCTTCAAATAGCACCAAACTTCCTTTGGCAAAGACCAATTGAAGGGCCTATGGTAGCAGGTTTGAATGCACCAGGAAGGTTGCGTAATATCGTAGAGGACCCATTTGTTGTAAGAGGAAATCGGGAACAAATAGCTGGAGAGGTTTTACTAACTTTCGATCCAACTCCTGCAACTTATATGTACGAATGGGATAATGATTTTGCAGAAGATGCCAAGTTTGCAGCTAGTGCAGGATTCATATTTCGTCATCTACCAACATCTCAAGATGCAGCAATAGGTATATTACCTGATGGTAGAACTATTTTTGCTTTTCCAGGAGCGGCACCTGCGCAAGATCTTTGGGAAGCTCATGCTAGAATAGTATCTAAAATAAATCCTGATTTTGGCATTATTGGTAATTTTTATGCAGGTAAAGCCCAAGCGAATGGTGATAGTGAGAGAAGTATTAATCGCTTTGGAGGTGATGTCCGATTAATATATAAAAAGTTAAAAGTTAACTCTGGGGTGAAAGTAAATGATTGGGGTCCTTTCGATTATCATAGGGATTTCAACTTGACTTTCCCTTTGCAGTTTACATTGGATATTTCCACTGTGCTCGGAAAACCATCATGGCTTTACATTCCGCAAACAAAAATTGGGGTAATGGGAACATGGCGTGCGCTTGATCAATATTCTAATAGATATTGTCCTGGAACTACCATTGATATTAATGGAAATACGGTTTGCGTTAGTGACCTTGAAGGGTATGATCGTGGAAGTGAATGGGAAATTAGAGCTTATATTCATTTCAATATAGGTGCACAGAGGTAGAAATTAAAACGAATGAATGTTTACAAAAAGTAAGCGATTTAAAATAAATAACCATGGTAACAAATAAATTGAAAAATATTAAGCAGATAAAAAACATGAATGTCCTGTGGCTCACCATGTTAGTATTAGTACTCTCCGTTTCATGTAAAGTTGATGATGATGATTTAAGATCTCCTTCATTTTCAACAACTCCGGAAGTATTTATAGATGGATTTAGTGGTGGGTTGGAATATAATGCATTCGGCGGGTCAGATGTCTTCGCTTTCGATCTAGACTATGAAGAGACTTATGGTGGTACTGAAGCTTCTATGAAGTTTGCTGTGCCTGATTTAAATTCTCCCGCAGGAACATATGCTGGTGGGGTTTTCTTTGTTGCTGGTGGAAGAGATTTATCTGGATATACTGCGTTAACTTTTTATGCAAAAGCATCTAAATCAGCCACTATAGACGTTATAGGTTTTGGTAATGATTTAGGGGAAAACAAATTTGATGTATCACTTTCAGGATTGCCGGTAAACACAAATTGGCAGAAATACTACATTCCTATTCCTGACCCTTCTAAGCTAACCGCAGAAAAAGGTATGTTGTACTATGCAGAAGGTCCAGAAAATGGAGAAGGTTATACATTCTGGATTGATGAAGTTCAATTTGAAAATATCGGATTATTGGCGCATCCAAAGGCTACAATGATGGGTGACCAAAACTTGGTTAAGCTCGCTTACGTAGGAGTTGATGTGGGCATAGATAATGTTGGCTATGCGGTTAATCTTCCAAGTGGAGTATTTCAATCTAACAACTTAACTACAAGCTATTTTGACTTAGTGTCCTCAAATAAATCAGTAGTAGTTATTGATAAGGACAATACAATCAATGTGGTAGGTCCTGGCTTAGCATTGATTCAAGGTTCTGTTAATGGAGTTGATGCTTCAGGAACCCTAACACTAAATGTTCAAGGGAGCTTTGGAAGTGCCCCTGCACCCGCTTATGATGCAGCTAATGTAATTTCAATTTACAGCGATCATTACAACAACGTTCCAGTGGATTTCTTTAATGGGTATTGGGAGCCTTTTCAAACCACAGTATCTGAAGATTTTAATGTTGACGGAGATAACGTTTTGAATTATGTGAATTTTAATTTTGTGGGTACGCAGTTTTCCAATCCAACGATTGATGCATCTACTATGACAAATATTCACTTCGATATATTTATTCCTGGAGCTGTTGGCTCAAGTACAAATCTTAATATTGTTTTACGCGATTTCGGTGCAGATGGGACTGATGGGGGAGGTGATGACTCTAACATTAGTGTAGACTATACAAGTGCGGATTTAGTTCAAGGAGCTTGGAATAGTTTTGATATTCCGCTTTCAGGATTAACTAATACAAGTGCTTTAGGGCTCATCATTTATGAAGGGACTGACTTACCTAACTTTTTTGCAGATAACATTTTCTTTTATAATTAAATTCTTAAAAGATTAATACATAAATATGAGATATTCAAACCAAACTAAATTTATGAAGGACTTATTCCAAAGTGGGGCCATCTTAACTGTTCTATTATTCTTTAGTGCATGTGATAAAGATAACACTCAAAACTTGCCTGAAAGAGATTACAGCTTAATATGGAGTGAGGAATTTGAAGGCAATGCAGGCGAAAGTCTTGATTCTACAATTTGGACTTATGACATAGGAACTGGCGATAATGGCTGGGGAAATGCAGAACTACAATATTATAGGGATAGTCCAGACAATGTTTCTCTTGATGGAGATGGAAACCTAGCTATTACCGCGCGAAATCAGTCATTCGGAAGTTCTCCATTTACCTCTGGCAGAATAAAAACGAAAAATCAGTTTTCAACTAAGTTTGGACGAATTGAAGCTAATATAAAATTGCCATACGGACCAGGAGTTTGGCCGGCGTTTTGGATGCTAGGAGATAATATTGATAATGTAGGTTGGCCTCAATGTGGGGAGATCGATATTATGGAAGCTCGAGGTCAGCTACCTTCAATCACTAATGGGACAATTCATGGTCCAGGTTATGCTGCTGGGGCGTCAATTGGAGAGGCTTATAGCCTAGGGAATGACCGCTTTGATAAAGACTTTCATATTTTTGCTATTGAGTGGGGCGAAGATTACATTGATTTTTTCGTAGATGATTTTCGTTACAATCGTATTACTGCGGACGAAGTGCCTGGGGAATGGGTGTATAATAAATCATTTTATATGTTGTTGAATGTTGCCGTTGGTGGCGGATTCGTGGGGTTTCCTACATCAGGAACACCTTTCCCACAAACTTTATTAGTAGACTATATTAGAGTTTATCAAGAGCAATAAGAGCCTATTTATTTTTCGTTCAACAACTGGATTAATTCAAGTAATGATGTATTGTCCAATTATCTTTTTAATAAAGTAAGCGTTTAAATAAATGATTAGTACAATTACAGCTAAGGAACCAATAATGAGTAAAGAAAAATCTATTCAGTACGTAGATATCGATGGAAAGACCTATTTTAAGATAGAAAATTCTGATCGCTTAAGACCTTTCTTTATGAGTGTAGTAAGCTCAGGAAATCACTGGATGTTTATAGGAAGTAATGGAGGCTTAAGCGCAGGTCGCAAAAATGCCGAGAATGCACTATTTCCTTATTATACGGATGACAAGATTATTGAGTCTGCAGAATATACAGGGAGTAAAACTATATTTAAAGTAAGGAAAGAGGAAACCCACATTTGGGAGCCCTTTTCTTTTCGATATAATAAGAAGTTTAAAATTTCTAGAAACTTATATAAGAGTGTCTATGGGAACGCAGTGGTCTTCGAAGAAATTAATCATGACCTTTCTCTTAGTTTTAGATACGAATGGAATTCCTCTGCTCAATACGGCTTTGTAAAAACATCTTATTTGAAAAACCTATCTGATTTACCTTGCGACTTAGAATTCTTAGATGGCTTACAAAATATTTTACCGAAAGATGTAGGTAGTGAATTGCAAAATCGTTCGAGTAATTTAGTTGATGCATATAAAAGAAACGAATTACACGAGGCTAGTGGACTTGGTATATATGCGTTAAGTGCAATGATAGTAGATAAGGCTGAACCAAGGGAAGCACTCAAAGCAAATGTAGTGTGGAGTCTTGGATTAAAGAACAACGAATACTTGCTTTCTTCGCTGCAGTTAAATGCATTTAGGGGTAACAAGAAACTTAAAAAAGAAACTGACATAAAAGGAGAAAAAGGAGCATACTTTGTACAAAATTCTTTTCACTTAAACGGTGGCGAAATTCAGAGTTGGAAGGTAATTGCCAATGTAAATCAATCAAATGCGGATTTAGTAAAATTGATAGACTCTATAGAAAATGATTATTCTTTAATTGACAAGGTAAATGCAGACATCGAATTAGGAACTCAAAAGCTAGTCTCTCTTAACGCATCTGCAGATGGTTTGCAGAATACATCTAATCCTTTAAATGACGTTCGTCATTTTTCTAATGTACTTTTTAACATTATGCGAGGTGGTATTTTTGATTTTAATTATGAAATCGAAAGAGAGGATTTTAGCTTATTTGTTCAGCATGCTAATAAGAAAGTTTTCAAAGCTTATCAAAAGGAAATTCAGGCTTTACCGGATAAGTTCAATCTTTTTGAGTTAAGGAAGTCAACCGATACAATAACTGACCCCAATTTTACCCGAATAATTACAGAGTATTTACCTCTAAAGTTTAGTCGACGACATGGAGATCCTAGTCGACCTTGGAATAAATTTTCTATTAATACGCAAAATGAATTTGATGGATCTAAAATTTTAGATTATGAAGGAAACTGGAGAGATATCTTCCAAAATTGGGAAGCATTAGCTCATGCCTATCCTGAGTTTATAGAAGGAATGATTTTCAAATTTCTAAACGCAACAACTTTTGATGGATATAACCCATATCGAGTAACGAAAGATGGTTTTGACTGGGAAACAATAGAACCAGATGACCCTTGGTCATTTATTGGATACTGGGGAGATCATCAAATTATCTATTTGCTTAAATTTCTGGAATTTATTGAGAATCGAAAGCCAGGTAAATTAGAGAGCTTTTTTGATAAAGAGATTTTTGTTTATGCCAATGTGCCATACCGAATTAAACAGTATTCCGCAATTGTAAAGGACTCAAAAGACACGATTGATTTTGATAACCATGCTGATATTCGAATTAAGGAAAAGAAACGTGCTTTAGGGGCTGATGGAGCTTTACTAATGAATGAAAAGAGTGAAATTTATCATGTTAACTTCATTGAGAAAATTTTATCAACTGTTCTTGCGAAACTCTCGAATTTCATCCCTGAAGGAGGGGTATGGATGAATACACAACGCCCGGAATGGAATGATGCAAACAATGCCCTTGTAGGGAATGGGGTTTCTATGGTTACCTTAAATTACTTACATAGATTCTTGTTGTTTTTTCAAAGTCAGCTGGAAAACACCTTGATTGAAAACGTTAAAATATCCAGTGAATTAATGGATTTTTATAAAGGTGTTCGAAAAACCCTACTTGATAATGAAAGTTTGCTGAATCAAAAATTTTCCAATCAAGCCCGTAAGAACATACTCGATCGATTAGGCGAAGTTGGGTCGGATTATCGTAGTCATGTATATAATAGCGGCTTCTGGGGTAAAAAACGAAGTATTTCAATTGTTGGCTTAAAGAATTTTACTCGAATAAGTCTAGCGTTTATAAAACATACGATTGAAGCAAACAAAAGAGATGATGGAATGTTCCATGCTTATAACTTGATGACGATAAACGAAGACGCTGTTGAAATTTCAAATCTAAGCGAAATGTTAGAAGGTCAAGTCGCTGTTTTAAGTGCAAAATATTTGAATTCAAGTGAGGCTCTTAAACTTTTGGACGGATTAAAAAGCAGTTCTTTATTCAGAGAAGATCAATATAGTTACATACTCTATCCAAATAAAAAATTGAAAGGGTTTTTAGACAAAAATGTCATTCCTTTAGAAGCTGTTTCATCTTCTAAACTTTTACAAAAGCTAGAGAAAATAAATAACAAACAAATTATTGAAAGAGATGTAAAAGGACAATATCATTTCAATGGAAATTTTGCATGTGCAGTCGATTTAGAAAATGCACTAAACAAGTTGAAAGAACCTGAATTGTTTAGCTTAGTTAGTGAAGAAAAAGAAACAATTCTTCAAATCTTTGAATCGGTTTTTAATCATAAGGCTTTTACAGGAAGATCAGGGACATTCTTCGGTTACGAGGGATTGGGTTCCATCTATTGGCATATGGTTTCTAAATTACTTTTGGCCGTTCAAGAATGCTGTATTCATGCTATCGAGGTAAGCGAAGATTCAGAAACAATAGGACGATTATTGGAGCATTATTATGAAATTAAAGCGGGTATAGGGGTACAAAAATCTCCAGAACTTTATGGTGCTTTCCCAACTGACCCTTATTCTCACACTCCAGCAGGTAAAGGAGCTCAACAACCTGGGATGACTGGGCAAGTTAAAGAGGATATTTTGGCTCAATGGGGTGAGTTAGGAGTACAAGTAAAACATGGGGAACTTTATTTTCACCCTCAACTATTAAGAAGAAATGAGTTTTCAGAAAAAGAAAGGTGTTTTGATTATATAGATGTAAAGGGTGAAAAACAAAGCCTAGATTTAGCTAAAGATTCCTTAGCATTTACCTATTGCCAGATTCCTATAATTTATGAAATTTCGGATGTGGATGCAATAACGGTGGTTACAAGAAATGGCACTAAAACTTTTGAAGCCTTAAACTTAGATAGCATCATTAGTGAAAAAGTGTTTAATAGAGATGGAGAAGTACTCAATATAAAAGTGAGGCTAAAAAAAGAGGTTTTGAGATAAGATAATTATGATTACAAACCATGTTTAAAAGAGAAAGGCTTTTTATAAAAATGGCAACAAATAGAATTCTTTTATTCGGTTTATTTATAAGCTTGTTTGCTTGTTCAACAAGCGGCAAAAATGAAACAGAAATGAATATTAAAAATACATATGAAATTCTCAGCGACCCAAATTTACAGGCTATTTCATATGGGGGATATCGTGCTAATTCAAGGAGTGTTCAACCTTCAATTAAAGAGTTGAAAGAAGATCTGGAAATACTTTCTGCAATGGATGTTAAAATCATTCGAACATACAATGTCCACTTTGAACATGCGGTTAATTTACTTATGGCTATTGAAGAGCTAAAATTAGAAGTGGAAGGCTTTGAAATGTATGTAATGCTCGGAGCTTGGATTGATTGTAAAAATGCTTGGACGGATAATCCCATACATGATGAAGAAAGTGAACGAAATGCTTTAGAGCTTAACCGAGCAGTGGATTTGGCGAATGAATATCCTGATATTGTTATTGCTATCGCTGTCGGAAATGAATCCATGGTGAAATGGGCTACGTCTTATTTCGTTTTACCTGAAGTTATCTTGAAGTGGGTTAATCATCTTCAGGATTTGAAAAAACAAGGAGCTCTTCCAAAGAATATTTGGATAACCAGTTCTGATAATTTTGCTTCATGGGGTGGTGGCGATGAGGAATATAAAACGAAAGAGTTAAGTCAATTATTTAATGCTGTAGACTTTGTTTCCCTCCATACATATCCTATGCATGATACACACTACAACCCGAAATTTTGGGGAGTGTTAACTGATGAGAACGATCTATCTGAAAAGGAAAAAATTGATGCTTCTATGCAAAGAGCTTTGGAGTATGCACAAAGTCAATACTACTCAGTGAAAGAATATATGCTATCACTAGGCGTGCAAAAACCAATACATATTGGGGAAACAGGTTGGGCCAGCTATGGTAATGAACTTTATGGCGATAAGGGGTCTTCAGCATGTGATGAATATAAAGCAGGGAAGTATTATCAATTGATAAGAGAATGGACGAATAAAGAACAAATTTCTTGTTTTTATTTTGAAGCTTTTGATGAGTCTTGGAAGGATGCAAATAACCCTGGAGGGTCAGAAAATCATTTTGGTTTAATCTCACTTAATGGTGAAGTAAAATATGCACTTTGGGACCAAGTAGATATTGGAGCTTTTGATAAATTAAAACGAAATGGAAATCCAATGGTAAAAACTTATGGAGGTGAGCTAGATAGTTTGCTGAAAGAAGTGAAAATGCCTCCAGTAAAAGAATCATTAATTCCAGAATATCATGCCCAATGAAACTTCATGCAATTCTTATACTAAGCATCACACTACTGATTTTACAATCTTGTAATATGAAAAATAAAACAAGTAATTCTGAGATTAGTGAATGGTCTTTTGAAGTTTATGAAACCTCCGCTTCGGGAAATGCATTAACACATATAGTAGATTTTGAAGAGGGAGGCAATCCTATTGAAATATTCCTGAATACCGACATAACATTTCAAACTATTACGGGTTTTGGCGGAGCATTTACAGAATCTTCAGCATACCTATTGAACCAGCTAAGCGTGGATAAAAGGAAAGAAATCATGGACGCCTATTTTAGTCGTGAAGGAGCGAACTATTCACTTTGTCGTACTCACATGAACTCTTGTGATTTTTCTTTGAATCAATATTCTTATGCACCCGTTGAAGATGATAAAACATTAGCGCATTTTTCTGTGGAAGAAGATCAGCAAGATTTGATTCCTATGATTAAAGAAGCAATGGAAGTTTCAGAAGATGGCTTCAAGCTTTTTGCTTCGCCTTGGACAGCCCCGCCTTGGATGAAAGATAATAAGGAATGGGTAGGAGGAAAGCTTTTACCTGAATACTACGATACTTGGGCATTGTTTTTCTCGAAGTATGTGGACGCGTATGTTGCGGAAGGTATACCGCTTTGGGGATTTACTGTAGAAAATGAACCTCATGGAAATGGAAATAATTGGGAAAGCATGCACTTCTCCCCAGGGGAAATGACAGACTTTGTACAACATCATTTAGGTCCAAAATTAGAAGAAGATGGTAAGGGTGACTTGGTAATCCTTGGCTACGATCAGAATCGGGCAGGAATAAAAGAGTGGGTTGATGAAATGTATAAGGATGATTCTTCTTCTCATTATTATCATGGCACAGCCATTCATTGGTATGAAAGCACCTATGATTATTTTCCAGAGGAATTGCAATATGCACATGAGAAAGCTCCAAATAAATACCTGATTCAAACCGAGGCTTGTGTGGATTCAGAAGTGCCTGCATGGAAAGATGATGCATGGTATTGGAGTAAAGAAGCTACCGATTGGGGTTGGGATTGGGCATCAGAAAAAGACAAACACCTGCATCCAAAGTACGTGCCTGTTTATAGATATGCTCGCGATATTATTGGATGTTTGAATAACCACGTTGATGGATGGGTGGACTGGAATATGGTGCTCGATCGACAAGGAGGCCCTAACTGGTTTGAAAATTGGTGTGTAGCGCCGGTCATAGTGGATCAAGATGCAGATGAAGTATATTTTACTCCAATCTATTACACCTTAACTCACTTTAGTAAGTTTATTAGACCTGGAGCCAAAGTTGTTGGATTGGAAAATGCGGATCAAGAGTTAATGGTAACAGCTGCTCAAAACCCTAACGCTAGCATAGCAGTTGTAATATTTAATCCATCAGAAAATAAAAAAGATTTCACATTGAAGATGGATGGTTTTAATCAATCATTTGCGATCAGTGAAAAAGCTATTCAAACCATATTACTAAACCCCAACTAATATGAGTAATACTGCTCCCCATCAAGTAAAAGTTCCATTTAGTCAAAAAATTGCTTTTGGAATTGGAATGCTTGCTAACCAAATGTTCCCTGCAGTGTTAGGGATTTTTATGGTAGTGTTAGTTCAAAACTTAGGGTTTCCCGGTTGGATGTGGGGAATCATCTATTTCTTCCCTAGAATCTTTGATTCTTTTACAGATCCAATTATGGGTTTTATCTCGGATAATACAAAATCTAAATGGGGGAGAAGACGTCAATATGTTTTTATTGGCTCCATAATAATGGGCGCAGCTTTTATTGCCATGTGGCAGTTGCATTCAGACAATAGTATCAATTATAATTTTGTCTATTTCATGTTGTGGTCTTTTGTTTTCTATCTAGGACTCACCATTTTTAGCGTGCCTTATGTGGCTATGGGATATGAAATGAGTAATGACTTTCATGAACGTACAAACATTATGGCTGTTGCACAATGGATTGGTCAATGGGCGTGGGTAATTGCTCCTTGGTTCTGGGTGATTATGTACGACAATGGTCCCGATGGATGGTTCGATACTGCTGAAGGTGCAACGCGAACCTTAGCTATTTGGGTGGGGGTAATATTAACTTTTTTGGCAATGGTCCCTGCTATATTTATAAAAAGTAAGTCTACTTTAAATGAGAACTATTCAGAGCTAAACTTGAAAAACATTAAGGGGAGTTTTAACGAAATAATACTTGGGTTTAAAGAAGCACTTGCCATCGAACCTTTTAGAAGGTTATGCATTTCCACTTTTTTAATTTTTAATGCATTTAATACCGTAGCTACATTTACTTTTTTCATAATTGTATACCAATTATTTAATGGAGATGCCGTTGCTGCTAACGCCGGATATTGGCCTACCCTGTTTGGGAGTTTAGGTGCGCTTTCAACTACTTTTATGGTAATTCCAACAGTGGCTTGGATGTCCAAAAAATTAGGTAAGAAAAAGGCTTTTATTGTATCTCAAAGTATTTCGATTATTGGGTACGTATTGCTATGGTTCCTCTTGATTCCTGGGAAACCTTATATGTTCTTTTTTGCCTTACCCTTTTTCTCTTTTGGAATTGGAAGTTTGTTTACGCTTATGATGTCTATGACATCAGATGTAATTGATCTAGATGAGTTAAACACAGGGAAAAGACGTGAAGGTATTTTTGGTGCTATTTATTGGTGGATGGTTAAATTTGGTTTTGCCATTGCTGGTGGATTAAGTGGAGTTATTTTATCGATTGTCGGCTTTCAGGAGGGTCTGCCTACAACAGAGCAAGAAGGAGCTATTGTCGGTTTAAGAATTTTCTTTTCAGGTCTTCCAATTTTGGGGACATTGATAGCTATTTATATTATGAAGGATTATGATCTGGACGAGGGTAAAGCAAAGGAAATTAGAACTGAATTGGATAAGAAAAGTAAACCGCTTAGTTCTTCAAATTATGGAGAGAATAAATTAGCTTCCTTGTTAACGCTTAAGGGGATTCAAGTGGCTTCAACTACTGATGTGAATTTTGCAAAGTTTTCAGAAAAAGATATTGCAGAACGCTTTCAATCTTTGCTTAACAATCCTACACATGGCTTATGCTTTAGTGCTTACGAAGAATCGCAAGACATTGGTGATGTACTTTCCTTAGCGCAAATAACGCGAAGAATGAAAATAGTTGCTCCCTTCACAAAATGGGTGCGCTCATTTTCTTCTTTGGAAGGTAACGAGTTAATTCCTAGTGTTGCTCAATCTAATGGACTCAAATCCATTGTTGGAGCTTGGATTGGATATGATAAAGCGGCGAATGAAAGAGAAATTGAGGCCTTGATTAAACTTGGTCAAGAGAGTAACTTAGATATCGTGGCAGTGGGCAACGAAGCTTTACTTCGGGGTGAACTTACTGAAGAGGAAGTGATAGGATATATTAATCGGGTTAAGGAAGCTTTACCCAATGTTCTGATAGGATATGCTGATGCGTATTTTCAATTTGTTGAAAGACCAAAACTGGTTCAAGCTTGTGACGTAATATTGGCGAATTGCTATCCATTTTGGGAAGGTTGTTCTATAGAAAATGCATCAACTTATTTACAACAAATGTACGCAGTTCTACAAGAGGTAGCTGATGGTAAAAGAATAATCATTTCAGAAACGGGTTGGCCTAGTGATGGATCTTCTGTTAGCCATGCAGTTCCTTCAAGAATAAATGCGATGAAGTATTTTATAAATATACATGAATGGCAAAAATCAAATAATATTGAGTTATTCTATTTTTCTTCATTTGATGAGTCTTGGAAAATTCATCATGAAGGTGATGTTGGAGCTCGCTGGGGAATCTGGGATAAAGATGAAAAACCGAAATATTCTTAAGTACTAATTTTGTAATAATCTAAAGCATACTAAAAAATCAATTAATGTCAGGCGAACCATCAAAATTTAGATCTTTTGATTTAAAGAAAACAAAATCTATAGACTTGTCTTTGGAAGCTAAATCGGCCGAAGACCTCCATGATATGTTTCGGCAAATTATCGAGGAAGGCGTTCATGGATTATGCTTTAGTATCTATGAAGGTGCTCAATCGCCAGGTCATATTATTTCCAAAGAACAGGTGCGTCGAAGATTAGAAATTATACAGCCGCATACCAATTGGGTGCGTTCATTTAGTTGCATAGAGGGTAATGAATGGGTGCCTATATTGGCAAAAGAAATGGGTATGAAAACTTTGGTCGGAGCTTGGTTAGGAGACTCGCCTGAAAAGAACCAAAAGGAAATTGATAGTTTAATAGATTTAGCCAAACAAGGGGTCGTTGATATCGCTGCTGTTGGTAATGAAGTGTTGTATCGAAATGATATGAGTGAACAAGAACTTTTAGCTTATATGTATGAGGTGAAAAAGGCAATACCAAATACTCCAATGGGGTATGTGGATGCTTATTATGAATTTACAAATCATCCGAAAATAACAGAGGCCTGCGATGTAATTCTCTCGAATTGTTATCCTTTTTGGGAGGGCTGCCCATTAGATTATTCTATAGGGCATATGCAGCAAATGCTTGATCAAGCTAAGCAAGCTGGTAAGGGCAAAAGAGTAATCATTACAGAAACAGGTTGGCCTAGCAAAGGTCAAGAAGTGAAAGGCGCTCAACCTTCTTACGAAAATGCGCTAAAATATTTTATCCAAACGCAACTTTGGTGTAAAGAGCAGGGAATAGAATCCTTCTATTTTTCTTCTTTTGATGAAGACTGGAAAGTTGGCGCCGAAGGAGAAGCTGGTGCTTATTGGGGTATATGGGATAAAAATGCTAAGATTAAGTTTTAAGGCTAAACGCATTACTTCACTCCGCTTAAGGCAGCGCTGTTAGCCCACATTTAAAGCTCATCATTTGAGTATAAATCTATGGGTATCATTAGCTTGCCTTTTGAACAATTATTTTAAGCTGCTGTTTATATTGTAGTACTATTTTTCGAATCGAATGAAGCAGAGACATGCCTGATTGTTTATAGGATTTTGACTAAGTGTATTTATTACACGATTATTTAGGAATTGCGAATGCTTTCGATTATATTTATTGTCCAAACTACACGAACTAATTATTTTGACCAAATCAACTAAATAATATGAAACATTTTTTCTCACTTTTATTTTCTATTGCTACATTATTTCTAGGCTACTCTACAGTTCATAATGTCGGGTTCTCAGGATTTACTTTTACACCAGATTCGGTGAATATTATTCAGGGTGATACAGTCGTCTGGACCTTGTCTGGATCTCATGATGTAGTTGAAGTAGATTTAGCTACGTGGAGTGCCCCAACTACCAATACGCCTAATGGAGGATTCTCAACACCTTTTGGTGGTGGAATGGTTGTGTTTAATACCATTGGTGATTTTTACTATGTATGTACGCCACATGCCTCGCTTGGTATGAGAGGGTATGTTTCGGTTTCAGCGGCACCTCTTCAACAAATGGATTTACCGGTATCATTTGAAGATGCTACGGTAGAATATGCAACGATTG
>ERZ887851.1482-NODE-1482-length-20092-cov-4.984828_pt1 | contig 20092 bp, 19 predicted proteins | sample MGYA00521100_ERZ887851 | MGnify/ENA primary metagenome ERZ887851 (study PRJEB32303, sample SAMEA104408602) | aquatic metagenome | biome: Brackish water; feature: Pelagic; material: water | place: Baltic Sea | collected 2014-06-06T16:11:00 | depth 11,444 m ... | reverse complement strand
GGTGACATCGAGACAGCCCGCAACGCAGCTCATTCGGCGCACGACGCACTGAACTGACTGTGTCGAGCGATGCTGACATTCGGGGTCCGCTGACCGGTCGACGTGTTGTGGTTACTCGTGACCGTCCCGGGGAGCTCGGGCGGCTGCTTGGCGAACGTGGCGCCGACGTCATTCATGTTCCGCTCATCGAAACGACTGACCCTGACGACGGGGGAGTGGCGCTCGCTGCGGCGCTCGGCAACCTCTCGGAGCACGACTGGCTGGTCGTTACGTCAGCTGTCGGCGCCGAACGTGTCGGCGATGCAGCGAAGCAGCACCCAGGCGTGGCGCTGGCGGCAGTCGGTACCACCACGGCTCGCGTGCTTGCCGACCGAGCTGGTCGACCGATTGATGTGGTTCCCGACCGCCAAGTCGTTGTCGAACTGGCCGAGGCGCTGAACGTTCGACTGCGAGGAGCGCACGTCAGCATCCTGGTGGCCCAAGCTGATCGTGCACCGGGAACGCTGGCCGATCTGCTTCGTGCGGCGGGCCACGACGTCACGGTGGTGACTGCATACTCGACGCAGCTCAGGGTTCCGGACCCAACGCTGCTCACTGACATCGACGCATTGGTGCTCGCCAGCGGGTCGGCCGCCACCAGTTGGGTCGCAGCCTTCGGAACCGAAGCTCCTCCGATTGTCGTGGTGATCGGCCCAACGACTGCCCAAGTTGCTCGTGAACTGGGCCTCAAGGTGAGTGCCGTTGCTACCGACTACTCTCTCGCAGGTCTTGTTGACGCCGTGGAACGTCAATTCATCCTCCATCCCCCGGAGTGATGCGATTTCACGGGTGAGAGAACAAGCATGCAAGAATATTTCGCCGACCTGCTGACCGATATGGTCAACAGGGCAACAACGACATGAGGAGCATCGTGGCTGCACGAAGCCGAGGCAGAACTTGGGTCTCTGCGTCAGCAACTGCGCTCGGAGCAGGCTTGATCCTGAGTACGGGCGCCGTGAGCGTTTCGGCGCGCTCGATTGTCATTCTCGAACAGGTTGAATCGGCCCCGCCCGGTGCCTCGGCGCAGCCTGTGGGCGACCAGCTCGGTTCTCATCCCTCGATATCGGGCGACGGCCAGTACGTCGTCTACCAGGGCGTACCCGAACAACCGGTTGCGCGCAAGGGCGAGATCGCCGACCTCGGGCGCGACGAGCGAGAGTCGACGATTTACCTGAGCAATCGTGAAGACGGCTCAACGGTCGAATTGACTCCGGTCCCCGATGGACTCCGATCAGGCAACTCGATCAGCCCCATCATTTCCGGCGACGGTTGCAGCGTCGTGACGATCACCGAGATGGCACTCGACGTCTTTAGCGACGATGACGCTGGCACGCGCTGGGACGTCTACCGATCGGTGCTGCCACATTGCGAGGGCGCCGTTGGCAACTGGGAGCTCGTCTCCACACGAAACGATGGCAGCTCGCTTGCTCGTGACGACGTCCGACCCGAATTTTCTCCTACTGTGTCGCGCTCCGGCACGGCAATCGCCTTCGTGCACCCCGACGAGCGGCTCTTCGACGCTCCTGACGTCAACGCAATCACTCTCGTCGACCTGACGGTTCCGGCGAGCGACTCCGGCCGTTCCCAGGTCGTTCCCGGCATGCCGATTGAGCGTCCAAACACTGTCTTTGTTCACGTCGGTCTTGATCAGCCGGCCCTGTCAGACAACGGTCGCTACCTCGCGTACCGCTCCGACGCCGCCTCGGCCGAAGCGTTGCCGGTGTGGGGAACGGGCCAGATCGACGGCGCCCGCGCCACCCAGCAGGTATTTGTGTGGGACCGCCTCGAACTCGATCCGTTCCGCCAGGTCCAGCTGGTGTCAGCGCTGCCGACGGGTGAGCCGACAACTGCAGGCGCTGGTGAGCCCGTTCTCTCCCGAACCGGCCGAATGATCGCTTTTAGTTCAGGAGATCAGGGCCTCGTGACGAGCGTCTTCCCGACCTGCACGGACGAGTGTCCGACGCAGATCTTCCGTCTCGACCGCGACGTCGATGCCGACAGCGTGTACGACGAACCCGGCGAGACCGCACTCGAAATGGTCAGTGCCGAACCGATCACCGAAGACGCGCCGATCCCGGTTGCCGGTCGGGCCGCGTCGTCCCAGCCGACGTTGAGCTCCGACGGCCAGTTGCTTGCTTTCGTCTCGAAGGCTCCGAACCTCCAGCTGATCGAAGCACCGGGCAGCGGTGAAGCCCTCGATGGCGACATCCTGGTTGCCGGTGGCGACGGTGTCAGCCTGCGCCGCATCACGGTGTCGACTGATGGCGTACGGCCGACTATCGGCGCGCATTCCCGTCCTGATCTGAGCGATACCGGTCGGATCACCGTGTTCGACACGTCGGCCGCCAGACAACTCATTGGCGAAGGCGCAGCACCTGGCCGCCAGGTAATCGCACTCTTTTCGCCGTCTCGCGTTGCGCTCGCTGATGCCGACGTCGGCACGACCGTGGTCGGTCTCGAGAGCGCAGGCTGGTTTGTCTCGCTGGTCAATGAAGGTCCGTCCGCATTCGATCCGGCAATGGTGACGGTTGACGATGATCGGTTCACCATTGACCCCGACGAGAGCAGCTGTGTGATCGGCACGCTGGTGCCATCCGGTGCTCGATGCAACGTGAGCTTTACGTTCACGCCGACTTCAGAAGCTGCCGTGTCTGCAACGATCACGATTGCCGAGCAAGGCTTCGAAGCGCTCTCGGTGTCGGCGACCGTGTCGGGTTCGGGCGGCGATCCTGCCCTACAGATCTACCCTGGTGGTGGCGATTTTGGTGAAGTCGCCGTCGGCAAGTCGGGAATCGAATTCCTCTTCGACGTGAGTAACGTCGGTTACTTGAGTTCCTCGGTCGAGCGGATCGAGATCGTCGGTGCGCACGCCTCAGAGTTTGCTGTCACCACGAACAACTGCGCTGACCGCCCGCTCAACCCGCGTGCCAACTGCGCCGTTGGGGTCACGTTCACGCCAAGCGAAGCTGGCCGCCGGACGGTACTCGTCGAAGCGTTCACGCCGCAGGGCCAGTCGACTTCCGTGATCCTTGCCGGTGACGGCGTGTTCGAACCCGAGCTCGTCACCCTCGAGAGCACAGTCCAGGCTGGCGAAGAATTTTTTCTCGGTGGTTCTGACTACCCGGCCAACACCGAGTTGGTTGTCGTCTTTGGCAATGGCCCTGGCGACAAGGTCAACGTTACGACCAACGATGGTGGCGGTTTCATTGTCTTTATCCCGGTGCAGCCGAATGCATTTGGCGGCGATCGTCAAGTCGTCGTCCAGTCGCGGCAGGGTGTTGCAGCCGTCGTCCAGATCGAAGTGATCGAAGACGACCCGATGTACATCGGTGTTCCAGGCTTCGGCCTGGGCTGACATCTTTGGCCATCACCGGGGCCAGGCCACCCGGTTGGCGTGTCAGACGTTCTGAGCGGGGCGGATGAGTCCGCCGATGTTGATCGCTGTGGTGCACGATGATTTCGACGACTCAGCGCCGACGGCGTCGCAGCGCACCGAGAAGGTGATGTTGTCGCCGGGTTGCAGGCGGATCGGGGTGATGCTCGGCTCGAACAACTGACCGCGAATGTTCGAAAGAGACCACTGATACGCGGTCTCGCCGTTGATCAGTAACGTGGCAATGCCGGACTCGTTCAACGAGTTTTCGACACGGATATCGGTGAGGTCGAAGATCTCGCCATCTGGAATCGTCGACGAGGCATCGTCGGTTGCGGTGAGGCCGGCATCGACAGTGAGTCGAATGAACGCTGGCTCGCTGGCTTCGTCGGACGAGGCTGGAAGGGTCGGTTCGGTGTCGTCGTTCGATGCTGTTGTGGTGACGGGTATTGGGTTAGCCGGATCGACGGGCGCGAGTTCAGCGATGCGAGCGTCAACGCGCTCGTTGACCGTGTCGCGAAGCTCTGGGCGGACCACACCGAACCAAGCGGCGGCTGTGGCGGCTACGACAGCGGCAACTGTGAGCGCGCGAACAATGGCGGGCCCTGGAATCGTCGGCGGCTGAACGACCGACATCGCACCGATTGCCGGGTCGTGTCCCTGCTGTTCGGCCTCGATCTCGAAGTCGAGTGTGCGAGTGGCGCGACGAAAACCACTGCGTTTGGCTTTCGCCCTGAATCGGACGAGGCTTGCACCGCCGGGAGCAATACCCACGGCTGGGGGGTCGAACGAGCCGTCGACCCGGTTACTCGGATCGACAAGGCGGAGACGACAGCTTGCGAGGCTGTTGCCATGGTTTTCTACCATGAACTCGTAGTTAGCTCGACGGCGAGAGCGTTGCACCGGCTGCAACGTGACGATGCGGCGGTCGTCGAAGGGCTGGATTGTCAGCACGATCTCGGCAACGACGGCGTCGTCGGGCTCACCCTGCGGGATCACGCGAACGTTGATTACACTCGGGCCGGACGAGGTCGTCGGGATAGCCGGTGGCATCACCACGACTTCGACGACGTCCTGCGATCCGCCGAACAGGGTGACGTTGCCACGTTCGATCGTGGTCCAACTGGCGCTCAGGCCGGCCGGAACGATCGTGTATGACTCGGTCGATTGGCCAAGATTGTGAATTGACAACGGCAGCGTGAGGCGTTCGCCAGGCACAGCCACCATGCCGTCGCTGGAGAACCACGTCTGCACTGACACGGCTCCCGACAGTACTGGTTGGCCCCACACCGTGTCTCGCACCCGCACCCAGCAATCCGAAATAGAGATCGTTAGGCCGCGTGGGCGCGGTGATTTGGTCTCCATTTCGGGGATGGGTCTGTTGGAGTGTGTCTCGTAGGCTAGTCAGGTGCCTGTAATTCGTCCTCGTCGACTTCGCCGGACCGCAGCGATGCGTGATCTGTTGGCTGAGACCCATGTTCGGACCGATGATCTGATCGCGCCGCTGTTCGTGCGAGAGGGGATTGCTGAGCCGCAGCCGATCCAATCGCTCAAGGGCGTGATGCAGCACACTCGTGACTCGCTTCGTGCTGAAGTGGCCGGACTGGCAGCTCTCGGCGTGAAGTCGGTGATCTTGTTCGGGGTCCCCGCTGACAAAGATGCGGTCGGTAGCGGCGCCTACGACCCAGAGGGCATCGTGCAGTTGGCGCTCGGTGACCTGCGTAGCGAAGTCGGTGACGACATGGTCGTGATGACTGATCTGTGCGTCGACGAATACACGAGCCACGGACACTGTGGCATTGTCGACGAACACGGCGTGGTCGACAACGACAAGACTCTCGACCTGTACGTCGCTGCAGCGCTCGCCCAGGCGCGCGCCGGGTCGCACGTTGTGGCTCCCAGCGGAATGATGGACGGCCAAGTCGCCGCGATTCGCTCGGGGCTTGATGCCGAGAATTTCACTGACGTCGCAATTCTCGCTTACGCGGCCAAATATGCCAGCGGTCTGTACGGGCCGTTCCGCGACGCTGTCGACGTCGAGATTGCCGACGGCGGCGACCGCAGGGGCTACCAGCAGGACTACCGCAACACCCGTGAAGCGCAGCGAGAAGTCGACCTCGACATTGCCGAAGGCGCTGACATAGTGATGATCAAGCCTGCGCTGTCGTACCTCGACATCATTGCTGACACCGCAGCACGCGTCGATGTTCCCGTGGCGGCGTATCACGTCAGCGGTGAATACGCGATGATCCATGCCGCTGCCGACAATGGCTGGATCGACGGCGACGCTGTCGCACTGGAGCAGCTCACGGCGATTAAGCGCGCCGGAGCGAACATCATCCTCACCTACTTCACCCGCTGGTTCGCTGAGAACCAACGCTAACGCCGACCAGTCACACTGTGCCTGGCACAGTGTGACCGCAGGAACGGACGCATTCCATGACTGACCAGACGATTCCCTATTGCGACCCCATCGGCTGCGCAGCCGCGGGCTGTACTGCCACCGTCTGCACGGGCGCTGGTTTGGCGTCGAACGCGACAATGTTCGCCCGTTCCAAAGCCGTGATCCCGGGTGGCGTCAATTCGTCAATCCGCGCATTCAACTCCGTAGGCGGTGAGCCCTACGTGGTTGCGCGTGCCAAGGGTGCAACGATCACCGATGTCGAGGGCACCAGCTATTACGACCTCGTCCAGAGCTACGGCGCCGTGATTCTTGGGCACGCCCATCCTGCGATTACTGAAGCGATCACCGCAGCAGTCGTCGATGGCACGTCGTACGGCGCACCGACCCCGCGTGAGATGAAGTTGGCTGAAGCCATCAGCGAGCGTGTGCCGAGCTGCGAACGCGTCCGTCTTATGAACTCGGGCACTGAAGCAACCAGCACCGCCATCCGCCTCGCCCGGGGAGTAACTGGTCGCGACCGGATTGTCACGTTCGCCGGCAACTTCCACGGTGCCACCGACGCGCTCCTGGTCGCAGGTGGGAGCGGCGTGGCGACACTGGGGTTGCCCGGCACGGCCGGTGTCCCCAATGCAGCGGTCGCCGAAACCATGGTCGTGCCCTACAACGTGGTCCCCGAACTCGACGACCGGGTTGCAGCGGTCATCATTGAACCCGTTGCTGCGAACATGGGTGTCGTTGCGCCGGTTGCCGGTTTTCTCGAGGGGCTTCGTGCCGAATGCGATCGCGTCGGCGCACTGTTGATCTTCGATGAGGTGATCACCGGGTTTCGACTCGGTTCCGGCGGTGCCCAGGCGATGTGTGGGGTCACACCGGACATCACTTGTTTCGGCAAGGTGATCGGTGGTGGCTTGCCGATTGGCAGCATCGGAGGTCGGGCCGACATTATGGAGCACCTGTCGCCGCTCGGCCCGGTCTTCCACTCCGGCACGCTCTCCGGCAATCCGCTCGCCACAGCAGCCGGGCTCGCTGCCCTCGATCAGCTCACCCCTGACGTCTACATCGAACTCCGAGCTCGGGCAATCCGCCTGGCAGCCGGTCTGGGTGACGCCTGTGCATCTGCTGGCTTTGCGGCATCGTTCCCGGTTGTTGGAACGTTGGTTGGGATGTTCTGCGGCTCTGCGGTCGGCACCGTGGCGAACTTCGACGATGCCAAGCGGACAGATGAGGCTGCTTACTCGCGGTTCTTCCAGGCGATGCTCGCCGAAGGCGTGGCAATGGCGCCGGGTGCATACGAGACGATCTTCGTGGGTCTCGGTCACACCGATGACGTGCTCGACGCGATTATTGCCGCAGCACATCGCGCTGCAACGTCTGCCGTAGGCGGCTGAGACAAGCGGTAGGTGCCGTCGATCACCGGGCTCGCACCGCTACGTTGGCGGTGGTGCGGCAACTGTTCACCTGGCGATTCGTTGCTGCCGTTGCGGCGCTTGCGGGTTTGGCGCTCCTGATCAATGCAGTTTTTGTCGATGACGACGAGCTGACTGCAATCGTCAAGACCGAGGTTCCCAACCGCAAGATCGACTTCATCTCGTCGGTCTTCTCGATGGAGACGTCTGAGGACTTCGGGTCAGGTGATGACGGGTTGACCGACGGATTTATCGATTTTATGCTCCCCGGGAGCAAGGTGATGCGTGTTGCGCCCGGAACGCCGGGAATTGTCAATTGTGACCTGCAGTCATCGAACCGCTGTGTCGTGTTCGCCGACCTGCTGGGCGACGCGGTTGTCTGGTTCGCGACGCTGCCGAAAGCCGAGCGCGAGACCGTCGAACTTCCACCGATCCTCGATCTCCAAGACGGCTTCGCCCTGTTCGAGAACGGCTGGCAGATCAGATATGCCCCAGTCATCGATCGGTTTTGTGAAGGCGAAGACATCGTCAGCTTCAGTGATTTCCTGCGTCGCTTCGGCCCTGGCAGCACGTCGGTGGTCGACCTCGAAACGCAGTTGGTTACCGAGGTCCGTTGTGCGGGCACCGAGGCGCCTGACGCAACGATTACGTCGGTCGAGCAGCCTGTCAGCCAGCCTGCCAGCCTGCCAGCGAAGAATAAATCAATGCCTCGTGTCTCTCAGCCTCGTAGCTGAGTCGGGCGGTCGTTTCTCAGTCGAGCAGGGTGTGTGCCGCGGCGAGGCCGGAATTGTGGGCCCCTTCGATTTTCGGGCCGGCGAACGCATCGCCGGCTACGACGACGCGGCCGTTTGACGTCGTCCAACACGGGTCGGGCCAGATTGAGCGTGGTGTCGCGAGCCGCCACTTTTTGAGTGAGTGTTCGAGAATCGAGGCGTTGCCGAGCCACGGCTGCGCAGCTGCGATGAGCTGATCGACCAACGTATGGTCCTCGTCGTCCCAGTGCGCTTCACTCCACGTGGGGTTGGCGTGGAACGTGACGGCGGGTTCGGCGCTGACGCCCTTGGAGGCGTTGTCGCCGATGAAACTGAAAATCTCGTCGGCGTCTTGGATCCCACCGCTGACCGGAATTGCCGCCGGCCCGTCAAGCCGTACGAGGAGGCCAACGGTGCGGTCGTAGTCGGTACGAAACAACGTTTCGTCGAGCTCGATGGCACCGTCGATCATCAATGCGAATGCTTGGGGAACCGGGCAGGTGACGATCACGGCATCGACGGTGTGCGTTGTTCCGTCGTCGATAACCACGGTGACGCTGTTGGCATCGGGTTCGTCACGAATGGCGAAGGCCATAGTGGAGCAATGCACGTCAAGGTTGGCGGCAAGATCTTTCGCGAGCGAGCTCATCCCGTTCGTGGCGACGTAGCGGGGGTGCCCGTCGGCGCCGTCGAAACCCTGGTTCCAGACATGAACAAGGCCGCGCTCTTGCCACTCGGCGACCTGTGCGGCGAAGGCGGGGCTGCGGACCGTGAAAAACTGGGCTCCATGGTCAAGCGTGGCGCCACCGATGCGACGAGTCGCCAGACGCCCGCCTGGCGATCGGCCCTTGTCGAACACGATGACGTCAGCTCCGCCGCGAACGAGTTCACGCCCGGCAATCAACCCGGCGAGGCCGGCCCCGATGATCGCAACACGCATCAGATCAGCATGCCGTAGATTCGATTGGCGGTTCCACTCCGGCTGTGCGGTGTTGGTGCGCTGCTTCGGCCCGCTTCAAGAACTCAAACAGGACCCGGTTGAACGATCTGGCATGTTCGACCATCAGCCCGTGGGCAGCGCCACTGATGACGGCCAGTTCGGCTGTGGGGATCCGCTCGGCCAGCTCTTCGCTGTCGCCACGCGGTGTCAGGATGTCTTGGTTGCCAACGACGACGAGTGTCGGCACGGATATGTTTGCGAGCTCGTCGGCGTACGTCATGTCGACGTTCAAGATCGCGTCGACCTGCGCAGCAAATGCGTGCGACGGACGGCCTAATGCGACTGGCCCAAGCCAGGCCATTGCAGGAAGTAGGCGGCGGAACGATCGCGGGCCAATGACCCAGCGGGCAGCTTCTTGGCCCATGGACCCGATCCCGTTGGCGAGCGCCGTGTCGCGCCAACTCGACAGCAGTTCTTCGCGCCACGGATGGTGCTGGCCAGCAGTGCAGGCAAGTGTGAGTGAGCGAACTCGCTCGGGGAATTTGACCGCGATGATCTGGCTGATGGCACCACCCATTGATGCGCCGACCACGTGCGCCTTTTCAACGCCCGCATGGTCGAGGACGGTGATTGCGTCGTGCGCCATTTGCTCGAGTGAGTACTCGCCGTGTGGCTTGTCGGAGCGTCCAGCGCCACGGTTGTCGAGGGCGATTGCCTGGTACCGAGGAGCCGACGCCAGCCGCTGGAGATCCCAGCCGTGTTTGTCGGCGCCCAGGCCCTGCACGAACAGGATCGGCGGCGCACCTGGCCGACCGGTGACCCGGTAGTGGATTCGGACACCATCGGTGGCGCGTACGTAGGTCATCAGCTGCCACCCAGGCCGCTCAGCGGAAGCCAGTCGAGCGGCGTCGCGGTGTTGATGTCGCCCATCTCGTTGAGTAACAGACTGATCTGTTCGCGCACTTCGGCGGCCAGGTCGTATTCGGCGAGGGGCCCCCGGCGGCGTCGGCTGTCGCTGATTGCGGGACCAATTTCGATGCGTGCACGTCGGCTGAACGGTGAGCTGATGGCTGCTGCGGGAAACAGGTCGACGCCTGTGGCCACTGCCGCGCTGATGATTTTGTGGTCGACGGCACCGACTTCGCGAGGCCGGTTACTCGACGCTGCGGCACTGACGAGCAGTTCGCCGGCACGCAGTGCGCCAGCGACCTCATCAGGGTGGTGAAGAAGACCGCCGAGGCGCTGTGCGAGCGCGCCGAGCGTTGTGTCGTCGGGGCGACCGACGAATCGAACAGGGCGGTCAACGGCTCGGCTGATCGCGAAGGCGCTGTAGACGTGCGCCATCGAAAAGCGTCGGGCGTTGACAACGATGAGCGCGCCCTTGCGCACGGGGAGATGTTGATCTCCGCCGGTTGACACGGCCCACCGAATTTCGGACAGCATCGTGACAGTGCGGAACAGCCCTGCGTCGCGACCCCAGTCGTCGACATGGCCCGATGGCTCTTCGGTCACGCGGCGGAATGTTGCCCGGGCGGTGTTGGCGGTGCTTTCTGCCAGGGTGGCACCGTGCCGGACGGGAAACTGGACAACGCGGCCCAAGGGGGAGCTCATGATGCTGAGCCGATCTGTTGGGCGGCGGGGACCCGGGCCGGTCGCCGGACCACGCTTGGCCAGTGATAGAGATGATCGATGACCTCGACGGTCGAGACGTCAGCAGTGATGCCCAGCAGTTCTTCCATACGCCCGTTGTCGGCAAGGCGGCCGCGGGTGAGCGTCTCGGCGACATGGTCGGGGATCGGAGCACCCAGCATGTAGCTCAGACGGCGGGCAAGGAGCCACTGCGGCCCGAAGACCGGTACCGGGATGCGACGGCCGCGGCGGATTGCGTGCAAGGCGGTGATTGCGCCCGATGCGACCACGTTGACCGGCTCAGCGAGTTGGTTGCGCGCAGCAGCGACCAGCGCGCGGGCAGCGTCATTGTGCTCAATGACGGCAAACGGTGGATCGGTGGGGGCGCTGAACGGCACGGCCGGCATGCGGAGTAGGCGACCGAGCGGCGATGGGACGTGAGCGCCGAAGACCGACGCAAGTCGCACGGCGCCAACCGTGACACCGACCCGACGAGCCACGCTGCTGGCGATCGCCTCGATGCCGGCGAGGGTGTGGCCGTACTCGGAAGTCGGCTTGATCGGAGCGTTTTCTGCGGGGCGGGTCAGTGATCCTCTACCTCTCCCGTAGATTTCGGTGCCGCTGCGCACCACGATGCTTTCGAGCGCACGGCATTCGGCTGCGGCGCCGAGGATGGAAGTTGCAGCCTGTTCAGTCAGCACTCCAGCGGCTTTGGGCGATGCCCGAGCATCGGGTTCCCACACGCCGAGATGAACCAGAACGTGCGGGTTGAAGTCGGTGATCGTGTCGACGATTTGGTCGTGGTTGTCTGGCGAGAGGCGATGGTACGTCGTGCGCTGCAGCCGTCGACGCGGCGGATCTGCGTCGATACCCGCAAGCGAACCCACCCACGGCTCGTCCTCGAGCATCCTCGCAACGAGCGTTCCCAGTTCGCCACCGACCCCACTCACGAAGACACGCCGCCCTGACATGGAACTCGAATCTACTCGCACAGGTCGCCATTTGATTGGCTCAGCAGCCGGGATGTTCGGCGCGTCTGTTGTTGGATTGGGTGCCGCACGTGCACTGGCGGAAGCGCTCGGTCTCACCGGCAATACGGTCTGGGAGCGTGTGTATTTTCAAGTGTGGCGACTGACAGACAAGATCAGCTAAATATTACGGTTACATGTCGATATAGGTGGCGCAGTTGTCATACAATTCCCTCAAGCGGCTCAGAGTTGCTGCCGAATACCTTTGGGCCCCGTCGACGGGTTTTGAGCACCTCATGACCGATTCACATCACCTTCTCAACGACATCGCTGCGGTCGCTTCGCAGCCCGGCCAGATGTCGCGCCGCCGACTCCTCGCCGCAGGGCTGGGCGCAGCAGTCGGGTTGATGGCCGTCGAACGTGTCGTTGCTGCGCTGCCAAACGACAGAATCATGACTGCCGCTGGATCGCCCCAAGCCAATGGACTGGCCCCGGCTGAGCGGATTTCGTCCTCGACCACCGTGCCCAACGGACAGATCATGTTCCCCGTGGATGCGCAGGAAAGTTGTTGGGTTTCTGACAACTTCGGGGACTGCCGTGGTTCGGGCTGCTCGCGTTCCCACGAAGGCCTCGACATTTCGGGTTCACGCGGTGCCGACCTCTATGCCGTGGTCACCGGCCGGCTCACGAAGCAGTACGTTGATAGCGGACTGACGTACGGCGCTGGCAACGGTTGGACTCTGGAAGACGAAGAGAACAACATCACCTACAAGTACTTCCACATGGCAACCCACGCCAAGGGTCTGGCAGTGGGCGACATCGTCACTCAGGGCGATGTGATCGGCACCGTTGGCAACACCGGAACGTCAGGTGCCAACGACGACTCGAACTACCACCTGCACTTTGAATACCGTCCGAACAACGTCGCGCAAGATCCGCTGCCACTGCTCGTGCGGCCGGACAACTGCACGTTCTACGTCGGCTAAAGCCGGCCGAAGCCGCGGCGCGGGCTTCAGTCTTGCTTGAGCGCTGTATCGATACAGAGGGCGCTCGCCACGATCAACGTGTTGAGCGGCTCGGGCATCCGCTGATGGATTTGCACCACGTAGTTATCGGCGGTGGTGAACATGGCCTTGGCAAAGCCTTCGAAGGTCTTGGAGATGCGTGCGACCTCGTTGCCTTCGGCATCTTCGATGCGGAAGTTCCAGGAGCGCCAGTTCTCGCCCTTGATCGAACCGAGTGTCTGGCCGTTGGACTCGAGATTGAAGTTGATCTTGCCAATTGCCTTCTGTTGAACGATCTTGCCGATTTCGTTGCCGGCGGCGTCTTCGACGATCACCGTCGACTTCATCACCTTGCGCGGCCGGGTCAGCTGCATCAATACCTGCCCCGAGTTGTCGGTGATCTGCAGCTTGTGAGTCATGAACTGATCGAGTGAGCTCACGAAGCGCAGGATCTTTTTGGCTGCCGACTGGCCAACCTGGTTGACCATCGCCAGTTGCTGGCCATCCTGACCGGACACGCTGTACTGGTTGTTCAGCTCGATCAGCTTGGCCTTCTGATTGACGACCAGGACGGGCTCGGTGAGGAGCGTCCCACCACCGCCTCCGGCTTCAGGTGAAGCGGCCCCGCTTTCGACGGGGTCGGTGCTTTGAGCTCCGGCCGTGCTGACCTGGTCGGTCCAGGCCTCGCCGTCCCAGTAACGAAGCTCGGCGCGACCGTTCGGGTCGCGATACCAGTTGGCAGGTGTAGTCATTATGATGACATTAATCCTGTTTTGGCCGGTTCGTGCGGTCGTAGCGCCAGTTTACGGGCGCTTGTTTCAGCGTAGTTTGTGGGCGTTCATGATCACTTCGCGAGCGAAGGGATCAAGCTGGCGGCCGGACAACCTCTCGGTGACTTGAATGGCTTGGGTGGCTTCTTCAACGAGGCCCGACCAACGGATGTATCCGCCCATGACGCCGATGATGCGATCGCTGACCTCTTCGGCGTGGACTAGCACCCGCATGTTGCGATTCAGGAGATCGTGTAGTTCGGTGTAGAGCGCCTTGAGATAGGCGTCGAGGTGTTCCTTGTTGAACGCCCTGTGGCGGTACGGCAGCTGCAGTTCGTCGTAGTTGTGGAGGTTGCTCGGCGCTGAGATGATCGAGATAACGCAGCCGAAGCCGTTTTCGCGCAGCCAGATGATCTCTTCTTGTCGCCGGACTCGACGATGACTGTCGCCAACGCCGCCGGGTCGCTCGCACACTGCAAGCTTGTCCTTGAGGATCCAGGTGAAGTTGCGCGGTGTAATACCGAGCGCCCACTTCCCGCGCAATCTGGGAGCCATTAGCAGCTGCCCTGGAGCGATGAGTTGGAAGAGTGAGCGGTGTCCATAACGAGGAATCATGCTACCCGGTCGATTGCGTCAGTGAGAAAGCCAGAGCCGCTGGGCTGATCGATGAACTCTGCGCCCCCCTGCAAGGTCGCACGCAACAGCTTCACCTCGAGCCACAGACAGCACGCGTTCGAGGGCTGCGGCGCTCGGTGGATACCCGTCATCGGTGAGCCATCGCCGGAGGGCACGTCGCGCCAATGGGAGCGGTGCAGCGGTGATCGCGGCTGCATCTGTTGGGTCGATTGTGCCCGCCAGCTCCTCGAGCAGTACGTCGTCGTCGCGGAGGAGGTTTGCTGCCCGTTCGATCAGTACCGAGACGTCACGGTCAAAGATCTCGTCGGCGAGCGGGAGCAGTTCTTGACGAACTCTGTTGCGGCGGAATCTCGGGTTGTCATTTGATTCGTCGTGAACGATCGGGAGGCCAAGTTGCTTACACAGCCCGTGAGTGTCTGTTCGGCGCAGCCGAATGATCGGCTTGGTCGGTCCGTGACGGATGCCAGCGAGGCCAGTGGCGCCGCTCCCACGAAAGAGTGCCAGCAGCACCGTTTCGGCTTGGTCGTCGGCGGTGTGTCCGGTGAGGGCTGCGGGGCCGATTGCGGCTCGGCGGGCCGACCGGGCGCGGGCTTCGAGGTTGGGACCGTCGGACAGTTCGACACGAACGACCCGGCAGGAAATACCGAGGCCGACGGCGATCGAACGGGCCGCGTCAGCATCGTCAGACGAACGTGCGCGGAGACCATGGTCGACGTGGACAGCGTTGACGATCAGCCCTGCGGCAACTGCGAGGGCCGCCAGTGCGGACGAGTCAGGGCCGCCGGACAACGCGCAGGTGACAGCGGTGCCAGCCGGCGGAAAGTCGCAGCGAGCCAGGAGATCTGCGACCAGCGGGTCGACGGACAGGAAGCCAGGGTCGACCGGCATGGAGGGTGCGGTCAGAGGTCGTTCTGGCGGCGACGCTTGCCGCCAGGGTACTTCTGTGATGTCACCGTCTTCAGGTAGAGGCCAACGAGGCCGACTCCCAAAAAGAGTGCGACGCCCGTTAAGGCAACGCCAATCCACCAGTGCCAAACTTCGGCTGCGAGCATTCCGGCAGGTTAGCGAGCGATCGACGATGACAGGGCATTCCCGTCCGCACTTCTCCGATCTCCCGGCTGAACAGCAACTGATCAACGGCTGATCAACGGCTGGCCAACGGCATTGCGGTCAGGTAATCGCAACGTAGGCAATGACACACAACACGATGCCGCGCATGGTCCAGGCAGCTGTCCTTACCCAGTTGGTGTTGACCAGCCGAGTGTGCAGAGCGTCGTCGAAGCTGGGTCCAAGCCGACCGTGGAGCGGCGCCGACACGAAGGCGGTGACGCCGTAGGCGGCGCCCATCAGCACCAGTGCGACCAGTGGGAGTATGCGGCTCATTCCTGCCGGAGGTGACGCTGCGATCCAGATACCGGTGGCCCCTTCGGCGAGCATGAACGGCCCGACGACGTAGCTGATCGCGGTGGTGTGGCGCTGCGCGAAGCGACGCCAAAGCTCGCTATCGGTACCGCGTTCGATTGCATCGAAGATCGGATAGTGGACAATCTGAATCGTCCAGATCAGCCCGGTCATCGCCCAGGTCGACGAGAGTGCAATCAGCAGGATGAGGGCATCGGTCGATTCCACGTCATGATCGTGCCGCGGACGGCACGGTCATGACGTGTTGAGCGTTCAGCCGATCACACCATCGCCGTCGAAGTCGGTGTCGAAGCACTTCTCGATCCGCGACAGTAGATCGGCTGGCATCTCGTTTTCCTGGCACTTCTTCTGGATGACCTGCTTGAGTTCGGCGTGGAAGTCGAAGGCGCTCAGACAGTCGGGGCAGGCGTCAAGGTGATGGCGGATCGTGTCGCGCGCGGCGTCTGACAGTTCGGAGTCGAGGAACACGTCGAGCTCTTTGAGCGTCTGACTGCAATCGGGGGTGTCACATGCGTCCATCAGTTCTCCTGCCCTTCTTTGCTCGAGTCGGTGGGTTCGGGCTGAGGGTCAGCGAGGCCACGTTCGAGTGCATATGTATGCAACGCCTTCTGCATCGCCTTTCTTCCCCGGTGGAGCCGTGACATCACGGTGCCGATTGGGATGTCGAGCATTTCAGCGATCTCCTTGTACGCGAAACCCTCGACATCGGCGAGGATCACCGGCAACCGGAAGTTGTCCGGGAGCCCTTCGAGCGCCCCCTTGACCTCGTCGTCTGGAAGCATTTCCATGAGCGACTCTTCGGCAGAACGACCAATCGACGCATCCTCGAAAGTGCCAAGGCGCTTGTAGAGGTACAGGTCCTCGATGTCGCCGAGATCTGACTCGTCGAGACGCCGCTGTTTCGCTCGGTACTTGTTGATGTACGTGTTGGTGAGGATGCGGAACAACCAGGCACGAAGGTTTGTGCCATCAGTGAAGGTGTGGAAACTGCGGAAACCCTTGAGGTACGCCTCTTGCACGAGATCTTCTGCGTCCGCCTTGTTTCGGGTCATGCGCATCGCAGCCGAATACAACTGCGGCGCGTATTGCATTGCCTGTTCTGCGAACACTTCCTGATCTGCCATTGCGGCGGACCTTAGCGGTTGGGGCGCGTGCGGCACCGGGGCATGCCGCGGTCTTTCAGTCCAGGCAGTCGGCTTCTTGCTCAAGCGCGGTGGCAACATTGTGGACTGCATCGGAAAGCCGTTCCAGCATGCTGGCCAGGATTGCGAGTTCGTCATGGTCGAACGACTGCACAATGTTGATCAGTGCCGTTGCCCGTCGATCGACAGCTTCCGCGTGACGGCGACGGCCCTCTTTGGTGGCCCGGACCATGACGACGCGACCGTCACGCGGTGAGGGGAATCGTTCGGCGAGGCCGTCGTTGACAATGCGTTGTACGGCTCGGGTTGCGGTCGACGGATCGATGCGGAGGCGGTCCGCCAGGCCTTTCATTGTGCGGTCTCGCCGAGTCAGGAGGTCGAGCGCATCCATCTGGCCTTGTTCGAGCGGGTCGTCTTTGCCGAAGTAGTAGTCACGCAGGGCCGCAGCGCCGGCGCCACGACGGAGTTCGGTCCAGGCCTTGCCAATGCGAAGAGCGTGAGCGCGGTCGATGGGGTCGCGGAGATCGACAGCTTGACTCTGGCCAGCGGCGCCATGTGCGGCTGGGTTGGAAGGCAGTCTTGTCATCTCACGGCTGACGTTAGTGTCCCTCCCTTGCCCGTCACGTGACGGACGGCACATTTCGTATTGTCGTTGTTCGCGACTGCACACGAGACTCCAACGACGTCGGAAACCACTGGCCCTCTTGGGTCTGATCCCGTTGCGCCGACTGCACTGGAAGCGCTCCGCCCATTGGCGACGAGCGAGGTAGCGATCACCGAGTTGTTGCGGCATCGAGAGGTGTACACATCGCAAGGCCTCCTCAGTGTGCTCTGGCATGAACCGAGCGCTCCGGTACCTGCGGCGATCGTGATGTGTGGCGGGGCAATGGGTACCCGACCACGTGATGACTGAACGCCCGGGCGTGGGCTGAACTGAGGGGATCAGTCTGCAAGGTCGCTAACCGGCTGTTGTCAACCGCTGAGTCAAGATTGTTGCTGTCGTTGTTGCCGGGCTTTTCGTCGAAATTATCAATAGACACCTCATTGACAGAGTGTATTGACAGAGTATATTGACACCTGGCGGCCATTTTGTCGCCCAAGTTAAAGGGCCGCAATGCGCACAGCAAGAATAAATCGCACACGTCGCGTTGGCAACCGATTTATCGGCGCAGCGCTGATACTGGCGTCGATCGTTTCTGCCGTGCCGGGGAGCGCTGGCGCTGGCGCAGTCGACAGGCTGCAAAACGACGCAGAACCGTTCGTTGACGTTCCTGGCGAGTTGGCTGACCTTGCGCGTTCGCGTGCGCGCACAAGTTCCGTGGTGGGGACCCCCGACGTGACTCGTGTGTTGAGCTTCGATCTCAACGCGATGCGGGCCCTGCTCGCCGATGCGCCGATGGGTTCGCTCGGTGACTCGCCGATCACGCTCAGGTTGCCAGCGCCTGATTTTACGACGATGTCCTTCGATGTGTGGGAATCAGCGGTCATGTCGATCGGGTTGGCTCAGGCGTTTCCCGAGATCAAGACATACTCAGGTCAGAGCACGAACGACCCGGCAACAACGCTGGTGTTCGACGTGACTCCCCACGGTTTCCATGCGCAGGTGCTGTCGCCGACTGACGATTGGTTCATCAGCCCCGCTGCGATGGGCGACGCCATCGTGCATGAAAGCTTCTTTCGCTCCGATCGTGGCACCCCGCAGGAGCAGTTCATTGAGGCTGTTCCTGCCGAGCTCAAGCAACTCGACCAGCTCGAGGATCAAGGCCCGCAGGCACAGGTCGCGGAGCGGTCCGGAGCGCAAATTCGCACGCTGCGTACTGCGGTCGCGGCAACGAGCCAATACACCGCTCAGAACGGCGGAACCCGCGCTTCGGCGCTCGCCGCAATTGTCACTGCGGTCAACCGTGTTTCGGGGATCTATGTGACCGAGATCTCCACCCGACTCCAGATCGTTGAAGGCAACGAAAACCTGGTGTACGTGAGTAGAGCAGACAATTGCCCGGAGGCCCCGAGCCCCCGCGAAGACTGCGACCCCTTCACCAACACAAACGACGCCGCATTCCTTAGCCAGAACCAGCTGGTAGTCGACGGCGTCATTGGCGACGCCAACTACGACCTCGGTCATGTGTTCACCGTCCAATCCGGTTTGGCTTCACATGGTGTTGCTGGAACCACTGGTTCCAAGGCCAAAGGCACGACCGGCACGGGCACCGCAGATGATCATTTCTTCATTGACTACGTGGCCCACGAAATGGGTCACCAGCTCGGAGGCAGCCACACGTTCAACGGGGTCAACGGCGCCTGTGCCGGCAATGCCGATGACGACGCAACGCTCCGGGTCGAGCCGGGGAGCGGGTCAACTCTCCTGGGATACGCCGGAATCTGTGATCTTGACAACCTGCAGCATGCGAACGACGGCCAGCCGGGTGATGGCACCAACGTTTCAGACCCCTATTTCCACTCGCGCAGTTTTGATCAGATCACCGCTTACCTCGCAACGGTCGACTTCAGTTCCCCGGGTTCGGTAGCGCCTGCGGCGACCGGCAACGTTGTGCCAACGGCCGATGCTGGCCTCGACGTCACCATTCCCGCACAAACACCGTTCTTCCTCACGGCCACGAGTGTCGATCCAGATGGCAATGGCGGGCTGACGTACAACTTTGAGCAGCGCGACAGCGGCGTCGTGAGAGCGCTCAACGATCCAGAGATCTCGGCCGGGCCGCTGTTCCGCTCGTTCGGGCCGACAGCGTCGCCGACCTCATTCTTCCCGCGTTTGTCTGAGGTTGCTGCTGGTAACACCAACCAAAATGCCTCCTGTGCAGACCTCGACGGCAGCATGCAGACGGCGTTGTGCTGGTCGCAATACCTCGTCCCGACCGGGAGTTCGCGGGCGATGAACTTCCGCGCGACCGTCCGCGACAATTGGGCGGGCGGCGGTGGTGTCAACACGGACGACATGGTCGTGACCGTGCACGACACGGGGACACCATTTGCGTTGACCGCACCGAACGGCGGCGAGTCTCTTTTCGGAACCACCACGGTGACATGGACTGTCGGCGGGACTGTCAGCGATCCCGTGAGCGCTGGAACCGTCAGCATCCGGATGTCGACCGACGCAGGCTTGACCTTCCCGACCGAACTTCTTGCCGATACCCCGAATGACGGGTCGGCCGAGCTGTTCTTGACCAAGTCGAGCAGTGCGGTGCGCCTGATGGTGCATTCCGGCGACTTCACGAACGGCGCCGGATTCTTCGACATCTCCGACGCAAACCTCACCGCGGGCAACGCCACGGAGGCTCGCTTCACATCGGTCAATCCGGCGCGGTTGCTTGAGACTCGTGTCGGTCATGGTCTGAAGACGATTGATGGGCTGTCGGAGGGCGACGGTCGACTGGCCGATGGTGAAACTATTGAGTTCCAGGTCACTGGTCGTGGCGGGATCCCCGCAAGCGCCGATTCGGCGTCATTGAATGTTGTGGCGATTTCAGCTGGCGGGCCTGGCTTCTTGACGGTGTATCCGTGTGATCTGCCCCGTCCGGTCCCGGCGGCGTCGGTCAACTACGACGGTGGCGATGTCCGGCCCAACGCCGTACTGACCAAGCTGTCG
>ERZ887851.1475-NODE-1475-length-20179-cov-15.348489_pt1 | contig 20179 bp, 16 predicted proteins | sample MGYA00521100_ERZ887851 | MGnify/ENA primary metagenome ERZ887851 (study PRJEB32303, sample SAMEA104408602) | aquatic metagenome | biome: Brackish water; feature: Pelagic; material: water | place: Baltic Sea | collected 2014-06-06T16:11:00 | depth 11,444 m ... | reverse complement strand
GTTACCGTCCACCAGCGCCCAAAAGCATCGTCCCGATAGACCAAAGGCCGACCATACACTAACATTTAAACTGGACCACTCAATGGGGGCAGACCAGCATCACATCAAAGGGTCATCTGTGTTACGCAATTGCCGCCCAGAACGGCCCAGAGCGGTCAATCAGGCTCTACTTTCTATTCCGCGCCGCGGTCGGTCAAAGCGGCCATTGGTGCATCGCACACCATGACATGCGCCGGGGCTTCGGTCGGTGGACAAAGCACCCTTTGAGTGCGCTGGGAATCTTTGCCGGTAGACTCTGCACAGCACCTTGCCCGCCTCGCGGCCAACGCCATCGGAAATGACAAAACGGAAGGCTCCAAAGGTGCGTCGGATGATTATGGCGGATCGTGTTCCGAGGCCATGTCGCGAAGCCGCACTCTTGCCCGACACAGGTCTGCTATCAGCGGCCGCGATTCAATCACGTCTCTAAAGGCAGATTGAATGCAACGGAAGGAAAACCCGCGGTGCTGCTGCCAGCACGGTACCACCTTGCGCTCCCGCCGGAAATGGTAGCGTCTGCCCGCCTGCCTCGCGCACCATCAAGAGCCCGGCAAGGCAATCCCACGGGTTCATGTGCGGCTCGTAATACCCTCCCAACCTCCCAACTGCGACGGAAGCCAGCATCACCGCGCCGGACCCATTGCGATAGAACATGCCACCAGCGGTCAGCACGCCTTCGATCGCCTTTATAAAGGGCCCAATGGGCGATCGGTGGCTGATCCCCATCCCGACGTTGCATGTGTTGAGCATCAGATCGTGCCCCACCTGCATTGGCCGGTCGTTCACCCATGCGCCTGCCCCAATCCGGGCAGTGAAGGTTTCGCCCGCCATCGGCTGGGCGATAACCCCGGCCACCGTCTCGTCGCCTTGCAGGATGGCGATCACCACACCCCAGTGCGGCAAGCCCGCGAGGAAGGGCGAAGTACCATCAATTGGGTCCAGCACCCATGTAAAACCGCTGGCACCACCGCTGGCGCCGCCTTCCTCTCCTAAGATAGCATCATCGGGAAATGCTGCTGCAATCTCGGCGCGTAGCAGAAGCTCGACTTCCTTGTCCGCTTGGCTAACCATGTCTTGAGGATTCATTTTGTCTTCAATGACAAGTGTGTCTCGGGCGTTGAAATAGGCCAGAGCGGACTCCGCCCCCATGGCCGCGATGGCCTTGGCGAGCTCGAAGCGGGCGTCAATGGGATCGGTCATGGTGGCTCCTCAGCGCACGCGGGTGAGATCGCTAGACGCGATATGAAGGCTGACAGCGCTGCCGTTGGGCATTGCGGGTTCGGAGATCGGGCGAGAGACCAGCAATTCTCCTGCCCCCGTCTCAATCACATATTCCGTCCGGCTGCCCAGATAGGTGGCGCTGAGCACCTTGGATGGCCCGCCCGTCTGAAGGGTAATACGCTCGGGCCGGATCGAAACGGTGGCAGGCCCGTCATGCCCCGCAAGCACCAGTTCGAGATCGGCGGCGCGAAAGTGCCCACCCTGCACGGTGCCGTCGATCAGGTTTGCATCACCAATGAAGTCCGCCACGAAGGGCGTCGCCGGTCGGTCATACAGGTCTTGCGGGGTGCCGATCTGCGCGATGCGCCCGGACTGCATAACGATGATCCGGTCGGACACTGCAAGGGCCTCTTCTTGATCGTGGGTCACATACACGGCCGTGAGCCCAAAGCGGCGTTGCAGATCCCGGATTTCGGCCCTGACCTTGCGGCGCAGTTTGGCGTCCACATTCGAAAGCGGCTCATCAAACAGCAGAACCTCTGGTTGCTGCACGATGGCCCGCGCCACGGCCACACGCTGCTGCTGGCCGCCGGACAACTCGGACGGCAAACGGTCCTGCAACCCCGCTAGGCCGACCTGTTCGAGGATTTCGCGGGCCTTAGCCTGGGCCTCGGCCTTGTTGCCGCCCCGGATGACTGGGCCATAGGACACGTTGTCGAGCACGTTCATATGCGGAAACAGGGCGTAGGATTGGAACACCATGCCCACATTGCGTTCCGAGGCCGGATCGCGGCTGACGTCGCGCCCCCCGATCAGCACTTGGCCTTCGCTGGGCAGTTCTAGTCCCGCTATCAGCCGCAGCGACGTGGTCTTGCCGCAACCCGAGGGGCCGAGGAACGTCACAAGCTCACCTTTGGCAATCGAAAAGCTGATGTCATCGACCGCCACGGCGCTGCCATAGCGCTTGATCACGTTAACGAATTCTATGGCTGTGTCGGACATCGCTCTCCTATTCCGCCGGGGCTGGCCCGGCCCCCTGCAATTCCTTGCGCCGCCCTAACCGCCGCTGCCCAACGACAAACTGGATCAGCACCACGCAGACGATCATCACCAGCATGAGCACCGCCGAATAGGCGATGGCCAATGCGTATTCCCCGTTTTCGACCCGCCCCATGATATAGGCCGTAGCCATATTGTGCCGGGCCGATACGAGGAAGATCACCGCCGAGACCGCTGTCATCGCTGTAACAAAGGAATAGACCAGCGCGGTAAAGATCGCAGGCCGGATCAGCGGAAGCACGACGTTGCGAAGGGTGGCAAGCCCACCGGCCCCCATGGTCTGGCTGGCTTCTTCCATTGACCGGTCGATCTGGCTCAGGGCCGCCATCCCTGCCCGCATGCCCACAGGCATATTGCGGAACATGAAACAGATGACGAGGATCGCCATCGTCCCAGTGATGTCCACGGGAGGCACGTTGAAGGCCGCAACATAGGAAACGCCGACAACGGTACCTGGGATCGCAAAGGACAGCATCGTTCCAAATTCAAAGGCTTTCTTGCCCGCAAAGTCCTGACGCGCCACCAGCCAAGCGGTCAGGATTCCAATCGCCGTTGTCAGAGGCGCTGCGATGGCCGAGACCCAAAGTGTTGTTATCATGGAATCCCAGGCAGATCCATAAAGGCGCAGTCCGTTCTCGCCAAATTCGAACGAAAACGCCGTTACGATATGGCTGAATGTCGGCGACAGGTCGAGCCGTCCCACGTCGGTAACAAAGCCCCCACCTACCACGATCAGGTAAACCCCTATGGTGAAGGCAACCCACGGCACGATCAGCGCGATAGCTGCCACTTTGATGACCTGCGGAACAGGGGCCGCAAGCCCCGCATCGGATTTGCCGGTGACGGTCACGTAGCTCTTGTTGCCCAGCCAGCGCATCTGTAGCCAAAAGGCCACGAGCGTGAGCGAGAGCAGGATCATAGCCAGGGTAGCCGCATTGCCCAGGTCATAACGGGCCCCGACGACGGCAAAAAAGATCTTGGTTGAGAGCACTTCATATCCGCCCCCTAGGACTAAAGGGTTGCCGAAATCGGCAAGGCTCTCGATGAATGCTAGCAGAAACGCCGCTGCCAGACCGGGCCGCAGCAGCGGCCATGTGACAGTCAGAAACGTCTTCATCGGGCGCGCGCCGAGCGTGGTCGATGCCTCTTCGAGCGTGGGATTGATCGCCTCCAGCGTGCCCAGAAGAACGAGGAAGGTGACGGGCGCAAAGGCGAGAACCTGCGCCATCAGGATGCCTGGCAGTCCGTAAACCCAGCGAGTTGGGCGCACGTCGAAGATGTCGGCCCCGAGTTGTGTCAGCACGCCTGTCCGCCCAAACAGGACGATTATTGCGACCCCCACCACGAAGGGCGGCGTAATGATCGGCAGGATCGAAATGGCCCGTAGCGTCCGCTTGAGCCGGAAGTTCGTCCGCGCCACCAGCATCGCCAGCGCGAGGCCTAAAAGGGTAGCAAGAAGCGCAGCAAGCGTCCCGAGGATGACCGTATTGATCACAACGCCGCAACGGCCCGTGCCCTGAAAGCAATTTAGCCGCCACAATTCGGGAGCCGACAGCCGCCCCCAGAATTCCACCAGCGCAAAGCCGCCGTCGGGGCTTATGAAGGCCGCTGAACCCAACTTCAGGATCGGAAAAAAGACAAAGAGCACCAGCAAGGCGACGATGATCACCACGGCCCCAGAGGCAAAACGCTCACCCCGACAAAAGCCGCGCGCAGCCAGCAATTCGGACAAAAGCCCCAGCAGCGCTAAACCAGCGATGAACCCACCCCAGCCAAGGCCGGTCTGGCCCTCTGCAGCGGCAGGAAAGAGTGCCACGATGCCCGGCCAGTTTGGCCCATTGAGGCCGACGGCGAAGCCTTGCCCCACTAAAAGCGCCATTGAGGCCACGACCAGTACCATCGCAGCCGTGCCTTTGCGCCAACCCGGCTGCAGCGATAGCCCGGCCGAGGCAAGAGCCAGAACAACCCCAGGCAGGAGCCACGCATTGCCTCCAAACCCTTGAAAGAGGGCTGAGGCCCCGGAGAGCAGCCCATCTTGCCGATACCACGGCAGAACGATCATCGCAGCCAAGAGTGAACCGAGCCAGATTGCTCCGGCTCGGTTCACGGCTTTTGCAGAGGATGTCACTGTACCACTACTGCGGCAGCGACCCGATCTCCGCGTCCCAGCGGGCCAACAGACGCGACCGCTCTTCGCTCGACCCATAGAGGGCAAAGTCGTAGTCGATCAGCTTGATGTCCGCCAGTTTCGGGGCGGCATCTGGAGTTGCCGAGTTGGCGTTCGACGGCACCTGGAAGCTGTTGGCCGAGGCCCCGAGTTCCTGAGCGGCAGGCGTCAGTGCCCAGTCGTACCAGACGCGCGCGTTGTCTGGATTGGGCCCACCTTCGATGATCGACATTGAACCGACCTCGTAGCCCGTGCCTTCGCAGGGGGCGACAGTCACGATCGGGGCGCCCTGGACGGCCTGGGCGACCGCATCATGCATGAATACGATACCAATCGCCGTCTCGCCCGTGGCGGCGGCACGGATCGGGGCAGAGCCGGACTGGGTGTATTGGCTGATGTTGTTGTGAAGCTTTGCGAGATAGGCGAAAGCCTCATCTTCGCCCATCAACTGGACCATCGTTGCCAGAAGTGTATAGGCGGTCCCCGACGAGTTCGGGTTGGCGACCTGCACGTCGTTCTCATAAGCCTCATTGAGCAGATCGGCCCAGCAGGCCGGAGGGTTCTCGGTCACCAGATCAGAGTTATAGCCAAAGCCAAGTCCACCTGCGTAGATCCCGACGGTGCGATAACCAGAGGTTTCAGCCTGGCTTACGGCCCAATCATTGAGTTCAGCCAGCATCGGCGACTGATATTCGGCAGTCAGCCCTTCCTGGGCCGCTTGCAGATGAGGGTCGCCAGTGCCGCCCCACCACACGTCGCCGCGCGGCTGGCCTTCCTCGGCCTTAATCTGCGCATAGGTCTCGCCAGACGACTTGCGGGTCATCAGCACTTCGATCCCGGTCTCGCGCTCAAATGCCTCGCTCATGACGCGGCACCATTCCTCGGCGACCGAGCAATAGAGCACCAATTCGCCTGACTGCGCCTGAGCGCCTGTCACGCCAAAGCCCGACATCAGGGCAGCCGCAGCCACCGTTCTCATTGCAAATTTCATATTTCCCCCCCAGTGGATTAGATCCACATATTGAAACTGTTGGACCGTCAATTTCCTTTGGCCCGCCACATCTGCTCCTCCTCCAAGGCAGAGACGCATCGACGACCGTATGGATCCTGCTCCGAAAATCCTAGGTGCCAAAATCGAGCTTGGCCAGACTGCAATTTACAAAACTGTTACATTTCCTTGCCCAAAGGAAACGCGGCATCAGGCTAAAGTCCCTTGACCGCTTGGCCAGCATAGGCAGTTGGGTTCATCAGTTGATGGATGGGCAGGGCAGCAGCCCCTAGTTGCGGACGATTGTCACGCGCGGCTCGCAGGATGCGCGGTGGCGTCGTCACATAGTCCTCGCCCAGTTGTGGTGCGGCCCGGATCGTCTCAAGGAACCCTTCGATTATGAGCGGATTGAGAGTTCCGCCGATGATGATGGCCTCGGGCGCATAGGTGCGCGCAATCACGAGGCACAGCCACTGTAATTGCGCTGCCGCCCTTTCGCGCCATGCGGCGACAACCGGCAAGGTGAGATGGCGGTCCTCGATATCGCTGAGCTTGTCCAGTGGCAGGCCAGCAGCTCCGAGCGTATCCAGAAGGTCTTGGCCGGAGGGGCGCGGTTGTGTCTTCGGGAAAAGCCCGCCCCATTCAGCGGCACCGTTGTTCCGACCCAGATAAGGGCGTTGGTCCACCACCGCGGCGCCGCCGATGCCGTACGATAACCATATGTGGCAGAAGTTGCGCACACCGATACAGGCCCCGTGATACAATTCTGCCAGACAGGCCGCCTTAGCGTCGTTCATATGGTAGACCGGCATCCCGAAATATGGCGACAGGTCACGGGCCACGTTGACCGACGGCCAATCCTTGAACTGTCGGATGCGCATCACTCTGGTCGGGTCTTCGCTATATTGACCAGGATAGCTCACGCCGCACCCCGCCAGACGCCGCCTTGCGTAGCCAAGGGCCTCAACTTGGTGCGACACGCTGTCTCCCGCGACGGTCATCATCGCGACAAAGGACCGGTCGGGCACTGGAAGGGTTTCTTCTGACAGGACCCTTCCTGCCAGATCGGACAGGCAGGTCATGATCCGGTCTGGGTCGATATAGACCCCGGCCGTGATCACGCCGCCGGGCTCAATCGTCAACAGCTTGGCGGGAAAGCCCTTCTGACCCTCACGAGCTGGGTCGGCTGCTTCTCCTAACAATCCGTCTTCGATCAATGCACCTGTCAGGCGTGTGACCGTCGAAGGCGTAATATCCAGAAGACGCGCGATCTCGGCCCGCGATCTTGGACCCCGTGCACGCAAGGTGGCCAAGATACGTCGCGCATTGAAGCTCAGCCTGAAGTGTTCGGTCATCACTCGCCCTGATCCGCCATTCGAAACCCCGTTACCACAAATGCAACTCGATGATCGATGAAATCAATTGACTCGAGTTATATTATGGAATGCAATCTAATCCGAACGTCAATCGACACCAAGCCTGACCGGACGCAATCCGGCCGAGCATTTCAATCGGGAGGAAACTTTAAGTCCATGTTCAAAAGTACAGCACTTGCAACCACGCTGGCCCTCACGGCCACCTTTGCATTCGCCGATGGCACCGTGACGGTCTACACCGCCGTGCCGCAGAATTTCATCGACGCGCTGGTGCCGATGTATGAGGCCGAAACGGGCAACACCGTAGAAATCATCAAGGCGGGCTCGGGCGAGTTGCTCAACCGCCTGACCGCTGAAGCGGGCGCGCCGGCAGCCGATGTGCTCTGGAGCGTTGACGGAACTGTCATCGACTTTAACCCGGCCCTGTTCGAGGCCTACGAGGCAGCGGGCTCGGACATGCTTGCCAGCGGTATGAAGCAAAGCGAGATGTGGACGCCTTTCACCGCCGTTGTCATGGCCTTCATCGTCAATGAAGAGAAGCTCGATGGACTTCCCGTGCCGGACAGCTGGGCTGCCTTGGCAGATCCGCAGTATGACGAGATGATCTCGTCAGCTCGCGCCGATGGATCCGGTTCCGCCTACATCCAGCTTGCCACTGTCCTTCAGGCATTCGACAGCGAAGAAGCCGGATGGGAACTCTATGAAGGCATGCTGGGCAACTTCGTGCTGTCCGAAAGCTCGGGCGCGGTTCCGCGGTTTGTCAATGACGGTGAGCTTGCCATTGGGGTCACGCTTGAAGACGCTGCGCTGCGCTACGTCGAAGGTGGTGGTCCGGTGCAGATCGTTTATCCTTCGGAAGGCACTGCCATTGCACCGGATGCCATGGCCCTTGTTGCCGGTGCCCCGAATGCCGAAGGCGGTAAATCCTTCCTCGATTTCATGCTCTCGCAAGAGGCGCAGGCCGTTGTCGCGGCAGAGGGCCGCCGCCCGGTGCGTTCTGACGTCGCCTCCAACCCTGCGCTGGTCCCCTTGGGCGAAGTCAACTCGGTTGGCTACGACTCAGCCTGGGCCTCAGACAATCGCGCGCGACTTGTCGAGGCGTGGGGCGACATGGTGCTGGACGTCCAGTAACACCGACACAACGCGGGCTGCCAATGGCGGCCCGCACCCCTTCATCTTTGGGAGACCGCCTTATGGCCTCGGTCGAGATAACCGGGCTGCGCAAGCTCTATGGCGATGTGGTGGCGCTGTCTGACATCACGCTTACGATTCCATCGGGCGCGTTTTACACGCTTCTTGGGCCGTCTGGTTGTGGCAAGACAACGCTGTTGCGCACCATCGCCGGGTTTCACGCTCAGACCTCCGGTCAGATCGCCGTGGACGGTGCCCCGATTGAAACACTTCCCGCGCACAAGCGCGACGTGGCGATGGTCTTTCAGGACTATGCCGTTTTTCCGCACCTGAGCGTGCACGACAACGTGGCCTTCGGGCTCAAGCAGCGCAAAGTCGACAAAAGCGCGATCAAGACCCGCGTGGCAGAGGTGTTGGATGTGGTCCAACTAAGCCATCTGGCCGACCGGATGCCGCATGAGTTGTCTGGCGGGCAGCAACAGCGCGTGGGCCTTGCCCGCGCCATCGTCGTTCGCCCCAAGGTGCTCTTGATGGACGAGCCGCTGTCCAATCTGGATGCCAAGCTGCGGGTCGATCTGCGGGCCGAGTTGCGCCGCATCCAGCGAGATCTGGGGATTACCACGATCTATGTCACCCACGATCAGGAAGAGGCGCTGGCCATGTCTGACATCGTCTGTGTCATGCATGGCGGAATCATCCAGCAGGCCGCTGCGCCACTGGATATCTACCTGCGACCCGCCAATCGGTTTGTGGCGACGTTTGTCGGGGCCAACAATTTTCTGGATGTGGATCGGACCAGCGGCGGCGCTGTCTTGCGCTCTGGCGCCGCCAATGTTGCGGCGCGCATCTCGGCGGAGAGGCCGGTGACCTGCGCGATCCGGCCCGAAGACATCCATGCGCACCCGCCCGGCACGGCGATTGATCCCGGCCGGATCGTCATCGAGGCGACGATGCGCGAAATCAGCTTTCTGGGGCGCGAGATGGAGATCTTTGCCGTCACCGAGGCTGGAGAAGAGATCAAAGCCGTTGCGCGGCCCGATCCTGCGATCGTGGCATTGCCCCCCAAAAGCCCAGTCACTTTGACTGTCGATCCCGACGCGCTGTCGTTCTTTGCCCAGGGCGGTAACGGAGACAGACTGCCGTGAGCCTGTTCCAGCGCCTCCGACATACCGACTTCTGGACCGGGGTCACCGGGCTGATCGTCGCGGTGCTCGCGCTTCTGCTCTTGTTCCCGATCCTGCGGGTCTTGATGCTTGGCTTTGTCGATGCCGATACGGGCGCATTTACCATCGGCAATTTTGTCGAGTTGTTCACCCGGAATTACTACCTCAACGGCTTCAAGAACTCGCTCTTTGTGGGCGTTCTGGGCACGCTCGGGGCATGTCTGATAGGCATCCCCCTGGCCTTTTTCACTGCCCGGTTTCACGTCCAAGGGCAGGCGTGGATTTCAACTCTGGCGATCCTCGTGCTGGTCGCCCCGCCCTTTATCGGGGCCTATGCCTGGATCATGATGCTGGGCTCGAACGGGTTTATGACTAATTTCTTTGGTCTCTTCGGGATTGAGACGCCCACAATTTACGGCGCGCACGGGATCATCCTTGTATTCACGCTCAAATTCTTTCCGTTCATCTACCTGATGACCCAAACCTCGCTGAATGGAATGAACAAATCCTTTGAGGATGCCGCCGAGAACCTTGGCTGCACCCCGTGGCAGCGGTTCACCAAGATCACGCTGCCGCTTGTCTTTCCCGCCGTCAGTACTGGGGCAATCATCTGTTTTGTGCTGGCCATCGCCGACTTCGGGACGCCTGCGATCCTTGGCCGGGGCTTTCGGACGCTCTCAACCATCGCCTTTTCGGCTTATCGGTCCGAATTGGGGGGGCGTCCCACAATGGCGGTGACTGTGTCCATCGTCATGATGGCGATTTCGATGCTGGCACTGCTCGCTCAACGGCGCATTCTGTCCAAGAGGCGTTATGCCAGCGCGCTGACCAATCCTCCGGTCAAGCAACGGATGACCGGCTGGCGTAACACCGTGATGCATGTGTTCTGCCACGGGATTGTGCTGATCGCGATGCTGCCGACACTCGTGGTGGTCTACACCTCTTTTCTTAAGACCAATGGGCCTGTCTTTATTGGCGGCTACGGGCTGGAAAGCTATGAGCGTATTCTGCGGACAGCGCCCGAAGCCATCAGCAACAGCTTTGTCTTTTCGCTTGGCGCTGTGGTGTTGATCACCGTGTTTTCGGGGCTGATCAGCTATGTGATCGTGCGGCGCGAAACCGCTGCGGCGGGGGCAATCGATTTTCTGATGATGGTGCCGTACCTGGTGCCGGGGGTCGTCATGGCGATTGGCTTTGTCACTACGTTCCGGGGTGGGCCGCTTGATGTGGTTGGCACGGCTGGCCTGTTGATCCTGCTGTATTTCATCCGGCGGCTGCCTTACGGTGTGCGATCAGCCACATCGAGCCTGCGCCAGATCAAACCGTCGATGGAGGAGGCCGCAGTCAACCTTGGTGCGGCACCCGCAAAGGCCTTTCTGGTGGTTACCGTACCACTGATCCTGCCGGGCCTGATCGTCGGCGCATTGATGAGCTTCATTACCGCGATCAACGAGCTGTCGGGCACGCTCATCTTGTATGACGGTGGAACCATTACCATGCCAGTCCAGATATATCTGGCTGTACTTGACGGAGAATTCGGCCTCGCGGGAGCGCTTTCAACCGTGCTCTTGGTCTGTACAGGGGCCTGTGTCTATGCCGTATTCCGGTTCGCGGAAAACCGCGATTCGGCATTCCTCTAGAAGGTTTGCCATGCAGATCGAGGCGACCTCCATATCCAAGTATCGCAGCGGCCAAAGGCTGGGTGACGACGTCATTCTTATTATCCCAGGTTGCGTCTATGCGGTCTTTGACGGGGCAACCGACGCGCGCGGCACGGTGATCGATGGCACCCCAGCAGGCAGGCTGGCTGCATTGACTGTCGCCCAGGCCACCGCCGAGGCGATGCAAGACCCCGCCAACCGCCTTCTACCCGCAGATGAGATTTTCGAACTTCAATCCAAGGCCTTGCGCAAGCGGACCGAAAGCACAGACCTTGTTATCCCGCCTTCTACGACTCTCGCTCTTGCACTGGATTGTGGTTCCGATTGGCGCGTCCTGATCTTGGGTGACAGTGGCATCCGGCTGAACGGAGTCGACGTGCTGCAACCTACGAAACTTATCGACAGGGTCGCAACGCGCGCTCGCCTGACGCTCTATGCCTACTTCCGCCAGCACTTCGCGACACAAACACTCGACGCCATTGAGCTTGCGACGCGTCGCGCCATCTTTCTTGGTCTCGAGGAAACGATTTCGAATGGTCAGATCACCCGGCAATGTGCGAGCGAAATAGTCGCGCAAACCATTCAGTTCTGCGGCCTTGCCGAGCATTCGTCGATAGTCGAGGCCTTCTTGATGGGAGGCATTTTCACCCAGCACCGCTTCGCCAACACAGCGGGCACGATATTTGGTTTCGACACCATGAACGGTACGGCCCCTTGCCTTGGCCAGTGGATCGACCGAACCCGACCCAAAGAGACCGTCAAGAGCATCGAGGTGTTCACCGATGGGTTTCTGACACCACCGGGTCAAGTGGACCTCGCTGCCTGGGGGGCCGAATTTGCACGCATGGAATGCCAAGACTTTCATATGCTTGGGAAATTCTCAGCCATAAAGGGTGGGATGTCGACAGAGCATCATGATGATCGAAGCCTCATTCTGTTGAAGGGACTGACTGGGTGAATGGCGGTCACATCATCAATGCCTTGTCAGATACAAAATCAAATGTCAGACATATGACATAAGGCCGAGTCAGGGCTAACGTCTGCCCGACCGCATGTCGATCCTGCGGAAGACAGGTGTCTCTCTGAGCCGTCCTGAAAAAGAGCGAAAAGCCCGGTTCAACATGGAGGAAAGACATGAGACACGACTTCAGAAGGGCAGGTTTGGCCGCAATCCTTGCGGCCGGCCTGCTGGCGGCACCAGCCGGTGCCCAGGACATCTCGGCACCCGGCGAAAGCACGAGCGGGTCCTATGCGGATTATATGAAAACCGTCTACGCGCGCGCCGGCTATCCCGAGATGCTTCAGCTGTCCCTGACCACGTTCGACAACGAATTCGACCTGCACGGCATGGCGGCGGAAAGCTGGGAACAATCGGAAGACGGCCTGACCTGGACGTTCAAGTTGCGCGAGGGGCTGACCTTTTCCGACGGCCATCCGCTGAGGGCCGACGACTATGTCTTTGCCATGCAGCGCGCCGCCACGTCGGGCTATGACTTTGCATGGTACTGGGGTTTTGCGGGCGGCATCGAAGGCTGGGGCGCCGTGACCGCGGGCGACGCAGGCATCGAGGCGCTGGGCGTCCGCGCCATTGACGACCTGACTATCGAGGTGAAAACTGAAACTCCCAAGCCCTACCTGCCCTCCGTCGTGTCGCTATGGTACGCAGTGCCGCAACATGCAGTGGAGGAGTTCGGCGACGACTACGCCGCCAATGTGGACACCATGGTATCGTCCGGCGCCTACACGATGCAAAGCTGGGAGAAATCCAACAACGCGATGACCCTTGTCCGCAACCCGGAATACCGAGGGCCGTGGCCGGGACTGGAGGAAGAGCTGTTCATCGACCCCAGCCTTGGTGCCGCCGAAGTCGGCTTGCCGGCCTATATGGCGGGTGAGGTCGACTTCACCGCCCTGAACGCCGGTCAGATCCCGTTCATGGAGGCCCGGTTCCCCGATGAGATCCGCCAGAACGCGATCTTTGCGGTCTCCTACATCTCGTTCGATCTGGAAAGCCCGCCGTTCGACAATGTCGATGTGCGCCGCGCCCTGTGGTACGCGATCGACCGCGACGAGATGACCTCGACCGTGCTGCGCAACCTTGCCGTGCCAGGCCGGTCGCTGCTGTCGCCGTCTTTCCCCGGCTACAATCAGGAGATCGCCGATCAGGCCGTCTTTGACCCCGAACGCGCCCGCGAATATCTGGCCGCTGCCGGGTATCCGGGTGGCGAGGGCTTCCCTGAGGTGGAAATCTGGTACCGCGATCAGGGTGGCTATAACGGGGCGATCACCGCGCCCATGCTTCAGTACCTGCAGGCCGAGTTTGAGGAGCATCTTGGCATCACCATGAACATCCGCATCCTGCCGCTGCAGGACTGGATGGCCGGCCTGATGAACAAGGAAAACAACCTGTTCCTTGCGCCCTATGAGTACGACTACATCGACCCGTCGAACTTCTATGGCATCTTCTATAATGGCGGCCGACACGATCACCGCAACCCGGACTACGATGCGCTGGTGGTTGCCGCAGACAGCAACCCTGTCTGGGAGGAGCGCCTTGCCCTCTATCAGCAGGCAGAGCAGGTGCTGATCGATACAGCAGCGATCATCCCGATCGTGCATCCGATCCAGATGTTTGCCGTGAGCGACCGTCTGACCGGCGCTGGTGTCGAGCCGAATTCGGCCGGCATGACACCCCTCAGCCGGTTGGTGCCGTTCTTTTACGCCAATACCCAGACAAAATAGGGGCGCTTCCCGTCCCTTGTGCCCTCTGGCCATTTGGTCTGGGGGCACGTTTTCTATAGAGGCTCCCTGAGTGTCCGCATCCCCCGTGACCCCACTCGTCGATATTCGCGACCTGTCCGTCAGCTTTCCGCAGCATGACGGCGTGGTGCAGGCCGTCCGCGGCGTAACTCTGCATGTGGACACAGGCGAAAGCCTGGGCATCGTGGGCGAGAGCGGTTCCGGAAAATCGGTTTCCTGCATGGCGGTCCTGCGGTTGCTGCGCAGCCCGCCCGCCCGGATCGAGGCCACGGCCCTGTCGCTGGGCGGCGTCGACATGATCGCCGCAGACAAGCGACAGATCGCCGACATGCGGGGCCGGGTCGCCGCCATGATCTTTCAGGACCCGATGACCGCCTTTGATCCGGTCTTTACCATCGGCCAGCAAATCGTTGAGACCATCCGCGTCCACCGTGCCGTCAGCAAGGCCGAGGCCCGATCTGAGGCACAAGCGCTGCTGACGCGGGTGGAAATTCGAAATCCAGCCTCGATCCTCGACAGTTTTCCGCACCAGTTGTCGGGGGGCATGCTGCAACGGTCGATGATTGCGATGGCGCTGTCCTGCCGCCCGCAAATCCTGTTTGCCGATGAACCGACCACCGCGCTTGATGTGACAGTGCAAGCGCAGATCCTGCAGCTGATCAAGCAACTGCAGGCGGAATTCGGCATGGGTCTGGTGATGGTCACTCACGATCTGGGTGTCGTGGCAGAGACCGTGGACCGCGTCGTGGTGATGTATGGCGGCAAGGTCATGGAACAGGCCCCGGTGCAGGACATCTTTGACACCCCCGCACATCCCTATACGCGCGCGCTTCTGGCCTCGATGCCCGGGCAGGGCGGCGGGCGGCAGCGGCTGACCGAAATCCCCGGAGCTTCGCCCAATCCCGCAAACCCGCCGACGGGCTGTCCGTTTCATCCGCGCTGTACCGTTGCCGATACCCGGTGCACTGCCGCAATGCCCCCATTGCAGGGGAACGGGCTTGACAGGCAGGCTGCCTGCTGGAGGCTGACATGACCGCTGCGCTGGAACTGCGGGGCTTGTGCAAAAGCTATCCGCTGCGCGAACCGGGCGGATGGCTGCCGCGGTACCGTCAGTTGCCGGTCGTGCGCGACGTGGACCTGACGGTGGAGCGCAACAGCATCGTCGGGCTGGTGGGCGAATCCGGATCGGGCAAGACGACAACTGGCATGATGGCGCTGCGCCTGACCCAACCAACGGCGGGCAGCGTCTTTGTGGGCGGTGTCGATATCACGTCAATGGATGCCGCCGCACTCAAGCCATTTCGCGCACGGATGCAGGTGGTGTTTCAGGACAGCTATTCCGCGCTGGACCCAATGTTCACGCTGGCACAGATCGTGGCGGAGCCACTGCATATCCATGGGCTGGGCACGACACGGGAACAAACCAAAACGGCGCTGGACTGGCTGGAACGGGTCGGCCTTCACCGATCTTACGGCAGCCGCTATCCCCATGAATTGTCTGGTGGCCAGCGTCAGCGCGTGGCGATCGCCCGCGCACTGGTTCTGCGCCCCGATGTCCTGATCGCCGACGAGCCGACGTCGGCGCTCGATGTGTCGGTCAAGGCGCAGATCATCAACCTTTTGCAGGACTTGCAGGCGGAAATGGGCCTGTCGATCCTGTTCATCAGCCATGACCTGTCGGTCGTGCGGTCCCTGACCGACAAGGTGGCGGTGATGTTCAACGGTCGCATCGTCGAGGAAGCCGCGACCGAGGACATCTTTACCAGCGCGCAGCATCCTTATACCCGCAGCCTTCTGCAGGCGATCCCGGTCCTGAACCCGCGCGACCGCAAGGACCGCGTGTTCCGCTCGCGCGAGGAATTGGAGGCCGACATTCCCCGGCTGTCGGCGGCGGACACCGGACTGACCCCCGCCAATGTGCCGCGTCTGATCCCGCACGGGCCGGGCCACCGGTTTGAGGCCATCGTGCAATGAGAAAGGCTGACCGATGATCCCCTTCATCCTGCGCCGGCTGATCTCGGTGTCGGTCACTTTCGTGATCGTGTCGATCCTAATCTTTGCGATGATGCATTCGATCCCCGGCGGCCCGTTCGATGCCGGCGACATGCCCCTGCCCCCCGAGGTCCGGGCGACGCTGAACGAGCGCTACGGGCTGGATCAGTCGCTTTTCACACAGTACATCAACTACATGAGCGGAGTGCTGCGGTTCGACTTCGGCATCCCCTTTCAAAGCCCTGGTGAAACTGTGCTGGAACTGCTGGGCCGCGCCTGGGTGCCGAGCCTCGTTCTGGGCGGACTTGGGGTGCTGATCGGGACGCCCCTGGGTATTCTTCTGGGCATCGCCGCCGCCCTGCGCCGCAACACCTGGGTCGATTACCTGGCCTCCGCCGTCGCGACACTGGGCCTGACGATCCCGGTCTTTGTCACCTCGATGATCCTGATCCTGGTGTTCGCGGTCTGGCTGGACTGGGTGCCGGCGTCGGGCTGGGGCTCTCCGGACAAATGGATCCTGCCAATTGTGGCCTATGCCACCATCCCGATGGCCACCTATGCCCGCTATACCCGGTCTGCGATGCTCGATACGCTGAACAAGCCGTTCGTGACGGTCCTGCGGGCCAAGGGGCTGTCGGAAACCCGGATCATCTATCAGCATGTCCTACGCAATTCCGCGATCCCCATGGTAACTGTATTCCTGCCGATGTTCATCGGCACCGCCACGGGATCGATCTTTGTCGAGGCGATCTTTCGGGTGCCGGGGCTTGGCGCCTATTTCGTGTCGTCGATCCGGACGCGGGACTATCCGCTGGAAATGGCGCTGATGCTGATGCTGACGGTGATGTTCTGCCTGGCCTACCTGATCTCGGACATTCTTTACGCCTGGCTGAACCCGCGGATCCGGGCCGGAGGGCGCAAGGGATGACCGATCTGACCACCATACCGAGCGCCGCCCCCGATCACCGGCAGCGCAGCCCGCTGCACTATGCCTGGCGCCGGCTCGTGGCGAACCGGGCTGCGGTCGTGGGCGGTGCCGTGCTGATCCTGCTGGTCCTGATGGCAATCTTTGCGCCCCTGATCACGAAGTCCCCACCGACCGCGCAGGATTTTCTCGGCGAGGCGCTCGCCTTTCCCTCTGCGACACACTGGTTTGGCGTCGACGACCTGGGGCGCGATTTCTTCAGCCGGATCGTCTATGGCGCGCGGGTGTCGCTTTCGATCGGGTTTTCTGCGGCCGTGTTCTCCGTCCTGATCGGCATCCCGCTGGGGGCGCTTGCGGGCTATTACGAAGGCCGCACCGACTGGATCGTCATGCGCATCATCGAGATTTTTTCGGTCGTGCCGCCGCTGCTGGCCGCGATGTTGTTGGGGGCGCTGGTCGGCGGCGGATTCTGGATGATCGTATTCATCGCCGGGCTGTTTGGCTGGGTGCAGGTCTGCTTGCTGGTGCGCGCCCAGATCAAGGCGTTCAAGGAAAAGGAATTCGTGCGCGCCGCACAGGCCCTGGGGGCGGGCCCCGGCTATATCATTCGGCGGCACCTGATCCCCAATTCCGTCTCGCCGATCATCGTAGGCTTTGTGCTGGCGATCCCATTGGCGATGATGCTGGAGGCCTCGCTCAGTTTCCTTGGGATCGGGGTCGCACCGCCGACGCCGTCCTGGGGCCAGATGATTAACACCGGCATGAGCTTCATGTATTTCTACTGGCACCTTGCGGTCTTTCCCACCCTTGCCCTCGCCATCAGCGTAATGGCGACGACGCTGTTCGGCGACGGTCTGCGCGATGCCCTTGATCCCACCATGAAAGGAAAGTGACCTTGTCCTCCGCGCGCCTCGCCAGACAGTTTCTCCTTGATCCGGAGGTGACTTTCCTGAACCACGGATCCTTTGGCGCCTGCCCCAGACCGGTGTTCGAGGCGTATCAGGCCTGGCAGCTGAAACTCGAACGCCAGCCGGTAGCATTTCTTGATCCCGACAGGGGCTATGCCTCCTGGATGCGCGACAGCCGGACGGCTCTGGCCGCTGTCATGGGCGCGCAGCCGGACGACATCGTCGGCGTCCTGAACGCCACCGTCGGCCTGAATATCGTGGCGCAATCCCTGCCGATGCAGCCGGGAGACGAAATCCTGACCACGGACCACGAATATGCCGCACTGGAAAAGACCTGGGCCTATGTGGCGCGGCGCACGGGTGCTGTCGTCCGGGTCGTAGACGTGCCCCTGCCGCTGGTGTCAGAGGAGGCCTTCACCCAAACGCTCCTGTCCGCGATGACGCCCCGCACGCGGGTCCTGTTCCTCAGCCACATCACCTCGCCGACGGCACTCTTATTTCCCATCGAGGCCGCTGTGGCCGAGGCCCGGCAGCGGGGCATCTGGACCGTGATCGACGGGGCGCACACGCCCGGCCACATCCCGCTGGACCTGACGGCGCTGGGCGCGGATTTCTATGCCGGCAACTGCCACAAGTGGCTGATGGCGCCCAAGGGTTCGGCCTTCCTGCATGTTCGGGCAGAACTTCAGGACATCATCAACCCACTGGTCATCAGCCACGGCTGGACCGCCAACCGCGTCGAGCCTGGCCCGTTCGGCGGGACCTCCTTTGTCGACGCGGTGGAGTTTCAGGGCACCCGCGATCCGGCGGCCTGGCTGACCGTGCCAGACGCGATCCGGTTCCGGCAGGACAACGACTGGGACGACGTGGCACGCGACTGTCAGGCGCTGGCGCAGGACACCGCCGCGCGGGTGGCCCGCCGCACCGGCATGCCGGCCTTTGCCAGCGCCGAGTTCTGCGCGCCGCAGATGGTGGCGATGCCCGTGCCCCGCACCGATCCGATGGTGCTTAAACAGGATCTGCTGTCCCGCTTCGGCATCGAAATCCCCTGTTTCGACTGGAAAGACGCCCATACCATCGTCCGTCTGTCGGTTCAGGGCTATAACTCCGCCGACCAGATGGACATGCTGCTTGACGCCCTGACCGATATCCTGCACCTGACCGAAGCTGCCTGACCGCCGCAACCGGACGGAAGAAAAGAGCACATGCTGCATGATAGCCCCCTGTCGTATTTGGAGCCGATCGAGAAACGATCGCGGGGCGAGGCCATCCTTGAGGCGCTGGCCCGCATGATCCACCAGGCCGACCTCGGCGTCGGCGACCGCCTGCCGCCAGAGGTCAAGCTGGCCGATCAGCTGGGCGTGGGGCGGTCAACCATTCGCGAGGCGCTCAACCGCTGGGAGGGGATGGGCCTGATCCGACGGCGACGGGGCGACGGCACCTATCTGACGGCGCCGATCCCCGATCCGGAGGGGCCGGTCCCGCTTTTGGTCAAGCTGGAGGCAGAGGCGGTGCTGAGGTTGCTGGAAGTGCGGCGCACTCTGGAGCGCGATGCCGCCAGACTTGCCGCCACCCGCGCCAGCGCATCGCAACGGTCCGAGATCAACCGGCTGTGCGAGATCCTGCTGTCGATTGTAGATAGGGGGCAGAATTATCATTCCGCCGACAGGCAGTTTCATGAAGCGATCTTTGAAGCATCGGGTAATCCCTTGTTCGGGCATATCCTGTCCCGCCTGAACCTTGCCTTCGAGGCAAACGAAGGCTCCCCGTTCAAGCGCAGCGCCTTTGGTCTGGCCAGTTTTCCGTTCCACCGCACACTGGCCGATGCAATCGCAGACCGTGATCCTGATGGCGCGGCTCTTGCGGTCAATAGGCTTCTGGACGCGGTCGACGCCGAAGTGCACCTGATCATGGTCGACGGTCTCCCGCCAACCGATTGAATTTTTTTGGTTTTGCAGGTTTGCGCGCAGATCGACACCTTCTCCTCATCTGACCAGAACCGCTTCTTCTGACCCTTCTTGCCCGCCATATCTGACCTCAAGATGTCCACTATCTTTGGTGGACATATCAACGCACTCTATGGTCCGTCAGAGCAGCAAGGCCGGACGCCTACAACGTTCATCGGTGCCCAGCGACACGACTGGCTGGACGCGACCTGCGTGATGGGCGGAGCGATGTATGGATTGGATCAAAAGTGCGATCGATTGATCGAAGGGTTTGTCTTCCGCCCTGGTGTTCAATTCGCGAAAGATGGATTCCAAAATCTTCCGCTGTTTTGTTCAGGTCTTTTCGTCAGACTGAGCGTCAGAACTCCGGCTGCTCCGACGCATGATCCCAGCAGAAACTGTAGCCAAGTAAACTTTGCCCCTGGTCAACACGAAGCTACCCTGCGGTAACTGTAGTCGTGTCATAAGGCGATAGGCGGCACCGCTGGGTTTGCATATCTCTGTTCCGGAAAGACCGAATACCAACTCGGCCTGGCTGGGTCACGGTCGTAGGCGTATCCGCCAGATTCACGGAAGTGTTCGGCGTATCTGGCCACCCGATCCGGGTCCAATTCGACTCCGAGCCCAGGGCCAAGCGGCAGACTGATCGCGCCATCGACATAGGCCATCTTCCCGCCCACAATCACATCGTCAGTGAGGTGGTGGTAATGCGCGTCCGCCGCGAAAGCCAGATTGGGCAGCGAGGCCCCCAAGTGAAGCATCGACGCGAGTTGAATGCCCAACTCGCCTTGGTCTGCCCCCATTGAGTGGTCCAGTTTAAATGTTAGTGCATGGTCGGCCTTT
>ERZ887851.1473-NODE-1473-length-20217-cov-6.821595_pt1 | contig 20217 bp, 21 predicted proteins | sample MGYA00521100_ERZ887851 | MGnify/ENA primary metagenome ERZ887851 (study PRJEB32303, sample SAMEA104408602) | aquatic metagenome | biome: Brackish water; feature: Pelagic; material: water | place: Baltic Sea | collected 2014-06-06T16:11:00 | depth 11,444 m ... | reverse complement strand
GCATACACACCAACGCGCATTAGAAGCCAAAGACAAACAACATGGTTGCAGCGTTCACTTTGTGACCCCCGAGCTAGACGCAGGGCCAGTGATTATCCAAAAGAAAATTGATATTATGATCGGTGACACACCGGCCAGTTTAGAACAGCGCGTTTTAGAGCTCGAGCATCCAGCCTATCTCGAGGCGCTAGATAAACTCGTCGGAAATTAAAGTTAGTTATTCGATGTGAAGAATATAAAAAGCCGCCCTCGGGTTTGACCTGAGGACGGCTTAAAATTACCAATGGTAAACGCTTAGTTTAAGCGACTAGCCAACCAGCTCGGCATCCGCGAAGAAGAACTTAATTTCTTCTGCAGCCGTTTCAGCAGCGTCAGATCCGTGGACTGAGTTTGCTTCAATGCTCTCAGCAAAGTCTTTGCGTATCGTGCCTTCAGCAGCATCGGCTGGGTTCGTTGCGCCCATGATCTCGCGGTTACGCGCGATCGCATTTTCACCTTCAAGAACTTGAACCACAACTGGGCCAGAGATCATGAATTCAACAAGCTCTCCAAAAAATGGGCGCTCGCTATGGACTGCATAAAAGCCTTCCGCTTGCTCACGAGACATATGAATACGCTTAGACGCAACAATGCGAAGTCCTGCTGTTTCAAAACGGTCAACAATCTTGCCCGTTAGGTTTCGCTTGGTTGCATCTGGTTTGATAATTGAAAATGTACGCTCTATAGCCATTGAAATATCTCTCTTCTGATCAGATTTTTATGAACCGCGTTATAGTCATAGTTTAGAAATTAGGCAAGCATCCTACCTCACCTGAAATCTAAGTTGAATTATGGCTTGAATTTATGGCGCGTTCTAACCGCGCTTTTCCCATTTGCCTTCGATGGTTTGTTGCCAGTAGGTCGGCGACAGTCCTGCGTCTTTTAAACGGGTCCACTGAGCCCGAGCACTGGCTACCGCTTCATTATCGCGGCCATCAAACAAATAAACAAACCGCTGAAACGCCTCGCTTATCGCGGCCTCAGCCGTCCCGATGCGAAACAAAACATACGCACCGTTCGGGTTTTCTTGGCTACAGCTCAACCAAATAGGTTGATCCGCTTTGAACGCTTCCATGCTGCTATCCCCCTCAACAGCATGCGCCAAGAAACTATTATCCCGCGCGCTCCACAATAGTGGGCTCAGCGCTGCCAGAGCCGCCGGCTCATCCGCACAGATGACAGAGCGCCAGTCCCGCTGAAGACAGGTTTCCAATAGACCTGGCAAAACAGCTTCAAGCGCTTTGTGTTCGAGGTGATAAAATAGGTGCTCGGTCACAAAGCCTACTCGTAATGATTTCGAACCAAACGATCGAGAAGCTTGACGCCGTATCCGCTTGCCCATGTTTTACTTGTGGCTGACTTCGGTGAGCCCATCGCTGTACCAGCAATATCCAAATGCACCCAAGGCACTTTGTTAGCAAACCGTTGCAAGAACTGCGCGGCTGTACTCGAGCCAGCATAACGACCCCCAATATTTTTCATATCGGCGTTCGGCGTATTGATCATCTTATCAAAATTATCATTAATCGGCATCCGCCATACACGCTCGCCCTCGGCTTCGCCAACCGCTTCAAGCTTTTTAGATAGCTCGTCACTATTCGAGAATAGCCCAGCATAATCTTGGCCCAATGCAACAAGAATGGCACCGGTTAGCGTCGCCAGATCAATAATAAACTTAGGCTTAAAACGGTTCTGTGTGTACCAAATCGCGTCCGCCAAGACCAAGCGACCTTCCGCGTCTGTATTCAATACCTCAATCGTCTGACCAGACATCGATGTAACAATATCGCCTGGACGCTGAGCTGTAGAGCTTGGCATATTTTCAACCAAACCAATGACACCAACGACATTCACTTTGGCTTTACGGCGAGCCAAGCTATGCATTAAACCCGTGACAGCCGCGGCGCCGCCCATGTCACCTTTCATGTCTTCCATGCCGCCAGCCGGCTTAATCGAAATGCCGCCCGTATCAAAACACACACCTTTACCAACAAAAGCTAATGGCTTTTGTGATTTCGGTCCGCCCGAATATTGCATGACGACTAACTGGCTTGGCTGCGCACTACCTTGCCCTACACCAAGCAAAGCGCCCATTCCGAGACGCGCCATCTGCGCTTCCGATAGCACCTCAACTTTAATGCCTAATTTGGATAGAGTTTTCGCCCGACGCGCAAATTCTGGTGGTGTCAGAATATTCGCTGGCTCATTCACCAAGTCACGGGCTAGTGATATGCCTTCAGATAAGCTCGTATACTCACTGTTCAGTCTTCGTGCCGCGTTAACGGCATCTGTAGCAATCGTCAATTTAGCTGGCTTAACTTTTTTCTTAGTTGCTTTGCTTTTATAATGATCGAACCGATAAGCCGATAAACGCGCACCGAGAGCAAGTCTAGCTGCTGCTTCTGCAGCGGATACTTTACCCGTTGAAATATCCAACACGGCGGTTGTCAGACCTTCACCCGCGGCCGTCGTTAAATTTCCGCCAATCGTCTCAAGATCCGTATTCTTCAGATCTGCAGCCTTGCCGATGCCGACCAGTATAACGCGGTCATATTTTGAGTTTCCAGGTGCAATCAGACCAAGCGTCTTGCCCTTTTCGCCTGCGAAACCTTGAATTTTCATGGCTCGCTTCAAAGCGCCTGACAAGCTCTTGTCCAAAGTCTGAGCAGCGCCTTTCAATGCGCCACCCTGAGCGACGAAAAACGCGACGCGACCAGATTTAGGAACAGCTAGAGGGGCAATATTTACGGAAAAAGTCATCAAAAACTCCATTAGTTTACGACATTAATGTCAGAAGATGTTTTACTTGCATAAGCTAGGAAAACAAAAAAATTTATGAGCCTATAGTGAACGCGGGAGCGAGATAAGGCAAGTATCCTCGTCACGCGGGGCATTAAATATTACTGTAAGTCGAAAATTTGTCTCGATAGTGAAGCTATATTCGAGAGATATAGAAATTAATTGCATTTTGGCAAATTCAGACCGCCACAATAAGCTGCAAGAGACCGTAAAAAGCTAACTAAATCGTATTCACGCTATGGCAAATTCCGTTAATATGTTAATACTTTGTCTCATTTCGAACTCTATTTTTCAAACTTAAAAACGTCGAGCGCATATTTCCATGAATATTATAAGAAACTTATCCGCTTTCGCTTTCCTCGTATTACTCCTAAATGCGCAGCCAACAGACGCCGTGCAGCGAGATGTCGAAGGCATTGCAGCCATTGTGAATGACGAAGTCATTTCATTATATGACGTTGACCAGCGTGTTGACCTATTTCTTGTGACCTCTGGCATACCGCGCTCTGCCGAAACCGTTGACCGCATCCGGGGACAAGTTTTGCGGTCTTTGGTTGATGAGAAACTGCAGATCGCTGAAGCAAAAGAGTATGACGTTAATATCGAGAAGCAGGAAATCGATGACAGCATGCTGCGAATGGCTTCCCAAAGCAACATGACGCTCGAAGGCATTGTCGAGTTTTTAGAAAACAGCAATATTGATGAAGAAACGTTGCGGGAACAAATTCGAGCTGAACTTGCTTGGGGCCAATTTGTTCGTCGAATGTATCGCGGTCGCATTACCATTGGCGAAGAAGAAATTAATGAACAGTATCAAAAAGCGATGGAGACACTCGATCAACCGCGCTATCTCATCAATGAAATATTGTTGCCGACAAATAGTTTTAATGACGAGGAACGCATTAAGCAGCTAACCAATGAAATCATCAAACAGCTTCAAGCTGGTGTTGATTTTGGCGCTGTGGCTAGACAGATGAGTATCGCTGCATCTGCTGCACGTGGCGGAGAAGTCGGATGGGTTAGCGCCAATCAATTAGATAGTAATATACAAAAGTCTTTGAGCCGGATGGCACCCGGACAAATATCTTCGCCAATTGCAACACCAGCCGGAATATACATTATTGCGCTGCGTGATAAACAAGATGGTGGCGGTCGTAGCCCTTTAAGAAATCAGTTTGATCTCTTGCAGGTCGTTTTTGACAGTAGCACCAGCGTTCAAACAATTGATGGTTACGTGAATGGATTTAAAACCTGCAAGCGCACCGAAGAAGCGTTAGCCAATGTAAAAACTAAAGTTAATGTCCGCTCCGGTCTAAAGGCCTTAGGTAGCTTTGCTGCAGCGTTACGCGGCGTCGTCGCGCCGCTCGAAGCCGGACAAGTACTCCGATTAAAAGACGACGATCAGAATGAAGTCTTATTAGCCGTATGCGACCGAAAGGATGATATGGGGATGCAAATATCCCGCGACGCTATATCAGACAATCTATTCTCGCAACGCCTAGCAATGCTGTCGCGCCGTCACCTTCGCAACTTGCAACGTGAATCGGTTGTGGAATATAGGTAATGACAATGGACGGCCTACCTCCGCTGCGTGAGGTTATTGATCATTATGATCTCCAGGCCAAAAAGTCGCTCGGACAAAATTTTCTATTCGACTTAAACCTTACCAGTCGAATTGCTCGTGCGACACAACCTATGGATTGCCCGATTGTCGAGATCGGTCCCGGGCCCGGTGCCCTCACCCGTGCCTTGCTCATGGAAGGCGCTCAAAAGCTTATTTGCGTCGAGGCCGATAGACGCTTCGAACAACCACTTAGAGATATTAAGGCTGCCTATGGCGACCGTCTTGAGCTTGTTTTCGCTGATGCGATGACGCTACATCCAGACGAGCTTTGCGAGGGGCCTTATAAAATATGTGCAAACCTCCCCTATAATATCGGCACACCGCTATATATGAGCTGGCTCGAAACCAGCAATTGGCCGCCGCGCTGGACGAGCCTTACCTTGATGTTTCAAAAAGAAGTTGCCGATCGTATCGTTGCGCCCGCCGGCTCAAAGGCTTATGGCCGACTATCAATTCTATCTCAATGGCTTTGTCATAACGAAACGCTGTTTGATATCGACCCGAGGGCATTTGTTCCGCCACCGAAGATAACCTCCAGCGTCATTCAAATTACGCCACGCGACGAAGTTCTTGCACCGGCTTCTTTGCCAGCCCTCAAGCGCGTCACGACTGCGGCATTTGGTCAGCGGCGTAAAATGCTTCGGGCAAGTTTAAAACAATTAGGCGTCGACCCGATACAACTTTTATCTACCGCTAATATTGAAGAAACAAGGCGTGCTGAGACCTTAACGATTGAAGAGTTTTGCACGTTGGCGAGATGTCTTGAAGCTCTGAAATTTTCAGCTGACTAAAGTTTTTTAGTGAACCAGCTATTTTAATTTCTAATTTGTTACGATTAAATGTAACGTCATTTACAAGCGGAGCGAGCGGAGGGAGTTCGTTCCACACAAAACAGCCAGAGGAGTGGACACAAAATGAAAAGCCAAGTTGTAAGCGAATACGGACAGCCCCTTACTGAACTAGAGGCTAGCCTACCTGTGCCCGTTAAAGGCGAAGTTCTTGTGGAAATTTCACATTGTGGCGTCTGCCATTCTGATGTGCATTTCCATGATGGTTTTTTTGATTTTGGCGACGGCAACAAGCTGGACACGTCGGGCAAACCTCTTCCATTAACTTTAGGTCACGAGATTGCCGGCACCGTTGTCGCGGTCGGGCCCGATGTGAAAACTATAAAAGTTGGCGACACAAAAGTTGTCTATCCTTGGATAGGTTGCGGCGACTGCACCATGTGTAATCGAGGTGACGAGCATTTGTGTAATGCTCGGGCGCTAGGTGTAAATCTTCCCGGCGGCTTTTCTACGCACTGTGTTGTACCAAATGAAAAATATTGTCTGGACGCGGGAAACATTCCAATCGATTTAGCTAGCACTTACATGTGCTCCGGCATCACGGCCTATAGCGCCCTCAAAAACTTTGTCGGCATGTCGCCTGACGAAGACATTCTAATTATCGGACTTGGCGGTGTTGGCATGATGGCGGTCGAGTTTGCTTTGGCGATGTTTGATCGCCCACCTCTGGTCGCGGATATTGACGAGGGCAAACTTGAAGCTGCGTTAAAAGCCGGCGCGGCCAAAGCCTATAACACAAAAGATCCGGCTGCTGTGAAACAACTGTTAGCGGATACTGGTGGTGGCGTTCCAGCTGCGATTGATTTTGTTGGTGCAGAAGGCTCTTTGAACTTCGCAAACGGCAGCGTCCGCAAAGGCGGAACGGTTAAAATTGTTGGCTTATTTGGTGGGTCGTTCACGTCCCCCATTCCACTATTTCCATTCCGTGCCGTAACCATTAGCGGATCTATGACAGGGTCACTTCCAGACACCATAGAAATGTTGGAGCTGTTGCAAAAGGGTAGCGTTAAACCTATCCCGATTGAAATACGTGACATGGATCAAGCCAGCAAAACATTGACTGACTTGCGAGAGGGAAACATTATTGGCCGCGTGGTTTTGAAAAACTAGGCCGTAATATTAGTCGCAATTTTAAACTTAATTATTAGAGACCATTAATATCTCGACTAGAGCGTATCACGCAATCTTTTGACGAAATCGGTGAGGCCCGTTTGACGGGCCCGCCTTTGGCGCTCTGCATTCAATATCGTTCGAACTTGAATTAAACTATGGTCCGCATCTTGATTGATCAACACATAATCATATTCTGCATAGTGACTAATCTCGTCCGAAGCCTTAGCCATGCGCCGGGCAACAATCTCCGCGCTATCTTGAGCTCTGGTTAACAAACGTCTCTCAAGCTCTGCCGCAGAAGGTGGAAGAATGAACACGCGAACAATATCCTCAGCTAATGCTTCTTGGAGTTGCTGAGTGCCCTGCCAGTCGATATCAAATAGGACATCGCTCCCTTCCGCCAAGGCTTTTTCCACAGGCCCACGCGGCGTGCCGTAATAATGGTCAAACACTTTCGCTGATTCTAATAAGTCACCACCATTGCGCAGTTCACCGAAGGCTTGGGTGTCAATAAAATGATAATCCACTCCATTAACTTCGCCTGGCCGTGGCGGCCGCGTCGTCGCTGATATCGACATCTTAATGTTGGGGTCAGTTGCAAGTAAATTGCGAGCAAGCGTCGTCTTGCCGGCACCCGATGGAGACGATAGAACAAACAATAGGCCGCGCCGATGTATGTCCAAGCTTAAATTTTGCGTCATACTAAACCCTCAGGATATCTCGACCAATAATTTTTGATGGGGCAATTATCTAGCGATTCGAACGCCATATCCGCACATTCCGATTATGGTCTTCTAAATTATCAGAGAAAACATGTCCGCCATCGCCACTCGCGACAAAATAAAGATATGGACTCGCGTCTGGATTGAGGGCCGCCACAATGGAAGCTTTTCCAGGGTTGGCGATTGGTGTCGGCGGCAAGCCGCGAATAACATAGGTATTATGCGGCATGTCTTTGCGTATTTCACTGCGCCGGATCGGGCGACCAATGAACCCCTCACCATTACTTAAGCCATAAATAATCGTTGGGTCAGACTGCAAGCGCATGCCGCGTTCCAATCGATTTACAAATACCGATGATACGATTCCGCGCTCCTCACCTACACCCGTCTCACGCTCAATGATGGATGCTAATATTAGGGCTTCTCGCGGGTTAGAAATTACAGGACCAACCGAACGCAGTGGCCACTGCTCTTCCATAAACACCTTCATGGCCGCACTCATTTGCTCCAGCAACACATCGCGGCTCAAACCACGCGGCACGCTATAAGTCTCAGGCATAAGGCTGCCTTCGGGAGGAATGGTGAGTACTTGGCCAGACAAAACCGACGTTTTATTGAGCAGCTCTACGATCTGATAACTCGTCAAACCCTCAGGAACCATAACCAAGTGTTGAAGAACGTCCCCTTCCACAAACCGATCTGCGATATCCTGCATACTCATTTGCGGATCAAGCTGATATTCGCCAGCCATAACGTTTCGTGACATACCGTTCAAGCGAAGCATCCAACGAAAGACCACAGGAGAAAATATTATTCTCTCCTCGGCTAATCTTTCTGCGATTTGAGGCAGAGCTTCACCACGCGCAATTGTGAAATTTCGCTCTTCCAATATTGGGCCGGGAAGAAAATAAACCATCATCAGTCCAGCCGAAGCCGCGAACACCAATGCGCCAGTGATAGCTAAAATAAAGACCGCGCGAATACGATTTGCTATCACTCAACAGCTCTAAAGACTAGCGATGCGTTCGTGCCGCCAAACCCAAATGAATTGGATAATACTGTTGTTAACTTAGCTTCTTTTGCCGTGTTCGGAATCAAATCAATTGCGGTTTCAACGGACGGATTATCTAAATTAATCGTTGGTGGAATGATGCCATCGCGCATTGCCAGTAGGCAAAATATTGCTTCGAGAGACCCGGCTGCACCCAGTAAATGGCCAACAGCTGATTTAGTCGACGACATTTTAAGGCCTTGAGCATCCGCACCAAAAAGTTTTTCAACCGCCTTGAGTTCAATCTCATCACCCATCGGCGTGGATGTACCATGGGCATTAACATAACCAACTTCTGATAACGGAACATTGGCTTTCTTAAGCGCCATTTGCATCGACCTGTACCCACCAGACCCATCAGGAGCTGGCGAGGTTATATGGTATCCATCACCCGACAAACCATAGCCAATGACTTCACCATATATTTTCGCACCGCGCTTCTTGGCATGCTCATACTCTTCAAGCACCACAATCCCAGAGCCTTCGCCCATGACGAAGCCATCGCGATCTTTATCATAAGGACGCGAGCCCAACTCTGGCGTATCATTAAAATGTGTAGACATTGCCCGGCATGCAATAAAGCCGGCAAAACCAAGACGCCCAATCGCTGCCTCAGCACCACCAGCGACCATCACATCGGCATCATCCATCTGAATAAGCCGAGCCGCATCGCCAATAGCATGGGCACCCGTCGAGCATGCCGTAACCACAGAATGATTAGGGCCTTTCATTTTATGCCGAATGGAAACATGTCCAGAAACTAAATTAATAAGCGAACTTGGAATGAAAAAAGGACTAATTCGGCGTGGTCCACGCTCTGCTAAAATAAGAGCATTCTCAACGATACCATTAAGACCACCTATTCCCGAACCAATCAAAACACCTGCGCGAAACTGTTCTTCGTCGCTATTCGCAACGTAGCCAGAATCTTTGATTGCCATTTCAGCCGCGGCAATACCGTAAATTATAAATTGATCGAGACGTTTTTGATCTTTTGGCTCGACCCAGTCATCCGGGTCAAAAGCCCCCTCGCCCGTGGTCTTTACCATACAGGCTATTTGGCACGCTAAATCGCCAATTTCAAATCTATCAATCTTTGAAGCGCCAGAGCGACCTTTTAAAAGGTTACTCCAGCTATCTTCAATATTGGCTCCGAGCGGATTAACCGCTCCAATTCCTGTAACGACGACACGTCTCATACTCAAACCTCCGCGTTAATAGAAAAACCGGTTCGGAGACTAAGATGCGTCCGTGATAAATTTAACAGCATCCGCAACAGTTAGAATAGTTTCGGCTGCATCATCCGGGATTTCGATACCAAACTCTTCTTCGAAAGCCATAACCAGCTCAACTGTGTCCAAGCTGTCCGCTCCCAAATCGTCGATAAAGCTCGCTGTATCTGTAACTTTGTCAGCTTCTACACCGAGATTATCTACTACGATTTTTTTTACTCGCTCAATAACTGAATCGCTCATTTTATTTTCCCTAATAATGGACGCCTAAACGCCTCGTCTAAATTCAACAAATAACGTAACTTTGTAGCCAAAAACGTGTTCAAAAATTTGCTCTAAACCCGCCCTGAACCTGTTAAATTCGTTATTTATCGGTTCGTATCACCGTTTTCTCAGCTTGTCTAGCAACATAGTATTGCAGATTCACTAAGTTTCAAACTCTAAACTCACCCTAGATCATAGCCATGCCGCCATTTATGTGAAGGGTTTGCCCCGTGATGTATCCAGCCTCATCACTAGCCAAATAAACGCACCCGTGAGCAATATCATCACCAGCTCCCATCCGGCCTGCTGGGATCGATGAATTGATGCCCTCTTTTTGAGCGTCCGTCAGATCATCCGTCATCGGCGTCGCGATAAACCCTGGAGCGATGCAGTTAACCGTAATGCCGCGACTGGCAACTTCTTGAGCAAGAGATTTACTCATCCCGATCATGCCTGCTTTCGACGCCGCATAATTTACCTGACCTGGATTTCCGGTCACACCAACAACCGACGTGATATTAATAATACGACCGTGGCGGCGCTTCATCATCGCCCGCAACACAGAGCGACATAATTTAAAAGTCGATGTAAGGTTGACGGATATTACCTGATCCCAGTCCTCGTCCTTCAAACGAAGCGCTAGGTTATCGCGCGTGATACCTGCATTATTAACCAGAATATCGATGCCACCAAGAGCCGCATCCGCGTTTTCAATGAGTTTAGCGGCGCCGTCATCGGCGCCCAGGTCGGCAACTAAAACAAACGCACCATCTCCAAGCTCATCGGCTAATTCTTGCAACACAGCTTCACGGGTTCCAGCCAGGCCAACTTTAGCACCTGCTGCGTGCAAATTACGCGCGATATCCTTACCGATACCCCCCGAGGCTCCCGTAACGAGAGCTGTTTTTCCGCTCAGATCAAACATATTATTTCCTTTCAAAGAAGCCAATTATAAGCAACTATTCATGTTCATACTTCACTCAGAACCGCTTCACTCAGAACGGCTTCCGGCCTGCGCTTCAATCTCAGTCTCAATGAACGACATTAAAGTTGCAGCCGATGATATGGAAACCCCGCGCAGACGATCATCGATGCGTTTTGCCATTCCCGTCAATACCTTTCCGGAACCGGCTTCCACCAATTGCGTGACGCCCTGATCGGCCAACCATTTCACACTCTCGCGCCAGCGCACGACGCCCGTCACTTGCTCGACCAAAAGCCGACGAATTTCTTCCGGATCAACAACCGGTTGCGCACTTATATTGGTAATTAGTGGCAAACACGGAACAGAAATTTCACATGTCGCCAAAGCCGCCCTCATTTCTTCGGCAGCGGGCTGCATTAAGCTGCAATGGAATGGAGCACTAACGGGTAATTCCAAAGCACGCTTAGCGCCTTTCTGCTTGGCAATATCCATTGCCAATGCAACCGCCGTCATGCTGCCTGACAACACAACTTGCCCAGGCGAATTATCATTTGCGACGGCGCATACATCGCCATCTGAACTCGCCTCTTGGGCAATTGCCAAGCAATCATCAAACTCAAGACCTAATATTGCGGCCATCGCTCCCGCACCCACAGGTACAGCGCGCTGCATTGCTTGACCGCGCAATTTAAGAAGTTTCGCCGTGTCCGATAATGTTAAAGCCGAACTTGCAGCCAGAGCAGAGTATTCACCAAGGCTGTGTCCAGCTACAAATGAAGCCAGCTGAGTTAAATCATATCCACGGCTCTCCAGCACACGAATGACAGCAACCGACACAGACATCAAAGCCGGTTGTGCGTTCTCCGTCAGCGTTAACTCGCCTTCCGGTCCGTTCCACATTAGAGACGATAGGTTTTGACCTAAGGCTGCGTCAACTTCTTCAAAAACCAGTTTGGCTTCAGTAAAGTTTTCGGCCAGTTCCTTGCCCATTCCGATGGCCTGACTACCTTGGCCGGGAAAAACAAAAGCTCTCATAATTAATGCCCTCTCATTCATGAGTTTTGTTGATCGCGATATCTAACCGCTATATCCAATCAAAATCTCGCTGTCCACGCGGATCGTCTCGCGAGACGGTACCTGTTAAACTGCGCCGAATCGACGCGCTTACTCCCCAAGCAGACGCTTTAGCAGTGTAAAACCATCTTGCCAAGCCTATCTGACTGGTGTAGGACTGCCTCGTTAGTCGGTTGGGGGCTGAAAGGATTACTTATCTTCAACTTTTTAGTTGTGGATATTTGCGGTGAAAATTTTTCATCCAAATCCCTTGTCTCCGCTCTTGCGTTCCCTGTGAGCCCCTCTACGGCTCGCTGGAGGCTTAGCGCCGACGTTTAAAAAAGGAGAGGCCTATGGCTTATTACGAGCATATCTTTATATCTCGTCAGGATATTTCCGAACAACAAGTGGAAACTCTGACGGCTGAAATTACTGAAATTCTTACCAGCAATGGTGGTAAAATTACGAAGGCAGAATATTGGGGTCTTCGCAGTCTTGCTTATAGGGTAAAGAAAAACCGCAAGGGACATTATTCGCTTTTCAACATCGAAGCGTCGCATGAAGCGATTACGGAGATGGAGCGCCAAATGAGCCTTAACGAAGATATTCTGCGTTTCATGACACTTCGCATTGAAGAGCTGGATGATAATCCGTCTGCTCCGATGAAGAACAAAAACCGCGATGAGCGTCGTGGTGATCGTCGTGACTTCGAAGATAAAAAACCTTACTCAGGAAATAATTCCAGCCCAACCAGAGCGCCTAGCGCCCCTGTAGAGGAGACAGCATAATGGATCAGGCACGTCGTCCATTTAACCGCCGCCGTAAAACCTGCCCTTTCTCAGGCGATAATGCACCAGCGATCGATTACAAAGATGTTCGCTTGCTTCAGCGTTACGTTTCAGAACGTGGTAAAATTGTTCCTCGCAGAATCACAGCTGTATCGGCTAAAAAACAGCGCGAATTGGCAAAAGCCATTAAGCGCTCTCGTTTTCTAGCCCTTATGCCTTACGTGATTGATTAATCGCTGCGCGCGACGATGGTACAAACAACATTGTTGCGCAGTATTTTAGCTGCAATTGCCAGCGTTTTGCTGCTTGTGGGGGGCATTACTATGCCCCTCATTTCTATGCCGATCGCTTTTGTAGCGCTTGGGCATAGCTTAAGGGGAGCCGCCATTGCGGCTGTCGCCTTATTTGTCCTAATTTCAGTATTAATAGACCCGGGCTTTGCCTTGGCTATATCCTTATTGTTCACGCTTCCTAGCCTTTGGTTAGCGCGGTTGGCGTTATTGACAACCTCATCCAGCGACGCATCAGCCAATACAGCCTTTAAATTTTATCCATTAGAGCGCCTCATCGTTTGGGCTACGGCAATGGCTATTTTCTTAAGTTTTGCGATTTTTGGCCAATACGCAGATCAACCAGGCGGTCTGCCCGGCGTTTTAATTAAGCTGATTGAAGAATCTCCGGATTTAATCCCGATGATTACACTTTCGAGCAACATTCCAGATCTTAGCGAGAGCATTTCCGTCTTGGTAAACATCGGATTGATTTGGTCGACAGCAATTTGGGGGTTATCTATTCTCAGCAGTCTGTATATCGCGCAACTTATAGCGCAATGGATGCAGGTGAACCGGCGCCCGGCACAAACGATAAAATTGGCCAAATTCCCCCAATTTATGGACTTCCTGCTGCTGATTAGCCTAATCGCTAGCTTTTTTCTCAAGGGCTGGGTAGCGATTTTAGCTGGCTCAATCACGATATGTTTATTTATGCCATATTTTCTATTGGGTTTAAGCATAATTCATGCTATCTCCCATCGCTGGAACGGACGCGCCTTTGCTTTAGGCTGTTTGTACATCTCTATCTTGGTCTTAGCTTGGCCAATCTTACTGGTCGCAGCCATTGGTTTACTGGAACCGGCCTTAAGATTACGACAACGCTTTAGCGCTAAAGATAAGGGATAAAGAATTAATTTAGACGGGCAGAGACGTCTCTAAACCCGTTGTCGAAGGAGTAGACACATGCAGATCGTATTACTTGAGCGTATTGCAAAGCTTGGACAAATGGGTGAAGTGGTCACCGTTAAAGATGGTTACGCACGTAACTTTCTGCTGCCAGCCGGCAAAGCCATGCGAGCAAACAAAGCTAATTTGGCACAATTTGAAGGCCAACGCGTTCAACTTGAGGCGCAGAACCTAGACCGCAAAACAGATGCTGAAGCCGTTAAGGTCAAAATGGATGGTCATGAAATTGTTATCATTCGTCAGTCTGGCGAAACAGGTCAACTTTATGGATCAGTAAACACGCGCGATATTGCAGGCGGGTTAACCGAAACAGGATTTGAAACAAATAAAAATCAAGTGACGCTGGAAACACCGATTAAGACGCTTGGTGTTTATTCAATCCGAATCACACTCCACCCAGAAGTTGAAAGCATCATTAAAGTGAATGTTGCGCGTACAGTTGATGAAGCTGAACGTCAGGCTCGTGGTGAAAACATTATCGATAGCGAACGCGATGAAGCAAGCTTCACCGAAGAAACTGTCTTTGAAGATGGTGACGGAGAGATGGAAGCCAGAGCTGAAGTTTCTGAAGACTTCGCCGAAGCTGAAGCTGCTGAAGCTGAGACAGCTGAAGAAGCATCTGAAGAGACCGCAGAAGAGGCGTCTTAGTCGACGTTTCTATCTCAACAAACGTTTAGGGGAATGTTTTCCCCATAGTTCACAGGCTCGTAAGGAAAAAACTTCCTTCGGGCCTGTTTCTTTCTTGGCCCCCCGACATATTATTCTTATTGTAGCGTCATGGAATTCCCAATTACCCCCTTCCCGTCTGACGGGTCTGATCCGCGTGATAATGCTTCGGCTCATCAGACGGCTCAAAATGATGATATTGCCAAAACGCTTCCACATAACATTGAAGCCGAACAAGGGCTGTTGGGCGCTTTGCTACTTAACAATGACAGTTACGACCGGATTGCCGACTTCCTCAAGCCAAACCATTTTTATGACCCCGTGCATGGGCGTATTTTTGAGGCAACGGTAAAGCTTATCGGTAATGGCAACCTTGCCTCACCCGTAACACTCAAAACCTATTTAGAGCATGATGCAGGTTTGAACGAGTTGGGAGGAAGTGCTTATCTGGCGCGGCTCGCCAGTAACGCAACGACCATCGCCAATGCCAAACAATACGGCCAGTCGATTTATGATTTGGCGGTTCGCCGAGACCTAATCGTGATCGGGGACGAGCTGGTTTATGATGCGCAGCATTCTGCAATCGATGAAAAGCCCGACCAGCAAATTGAAAAAGCCGAGCACGCCTTATACGAGTTGGCAGAAAAAGGCACAACAAGCCAAGGCTTTATGACCTTTGAAACGTCTTTAACGGGCGCCATTACCATGGCCGAAAAAGCTTATGCGCGCGAAGGAAAACTGTCTGGTCTATCCACAGGTCTTAAAAACCTAGACGATCTAACTGGCGGATTGCAAAAAAGTGACCTGCTTATTCTCGCAGGTAGGCCATCCATGGGTAAAACAGCTTTAGCAACGAATATTGCCTTTAATGTCGCGCGAGCCTATTGGCAAGCTCAACATGATGGGCAAGTTGTTCAGCAAGGCGACGGCTCTGTAGAAGTTATAGATGGTGGTATTGTTGGCTTCTTCTCTCTCGAGATGTCCGCCGATCAGTTGGCGACAAGAATGTTAGCCGAGCAATCTGGCATCTCCTCATCAAACATCCGTAAAGGTGATATTCATGAAGACGAATATGGCCGTCTGGTAAATGCCGCTCGAGAATTGAACGACGTTCCTTTTTACATCGACCATACGGGTGCAATACCGCTTGCCACTCTGGCGGCGCGTGCACGTCGGCTTAAGCGTCAGTTCGGTTTGGGGCTAATCGTTGTCGATTACCTGCAGCTGATCCGCGCAAATAGCAAACGCAGTGACGGTCGCGTGCAGGAAGTGAGTGAGATTACGCAGGGCCTAAAAGCCTTAGCCAAAGAACTAGATGTGCCTGTGTTGGCGCTATCACAGCTTTCACGGCAAGTGGAAACGCGCGATGATAAGCGACCACAGTTATCTGACCTGCGTGAATCCGGTTCTATCGAGCAAGATGCCGATATCGTGATGTTCGTATATCGCGAGTCGTATTATGTCGGCCGCGAGAAGCCAACTGAAGGTACGGAAGACTTCCTGCGCTGGGAAGAGAAAATGGCTACGGTCGATGGAACGGCTGAAGTTATAATCGGCAAGAACCGTCATGGCCCAATCGGCATTGCGCGCATGGCATTTGAAGATCGCTTCACTCGCTTTAGCAATCTAGCTGAGGATGATCACGTTCCGGAACGCTATTATGATTGATAGCGCTTGGCTTGAAATCAACCTGACGGCTTTGCGTAATAATTATTCGACGATGAAAAACCATTGCCCAACTGCGCAAGCCAGTGCCGTGGTCAAGTCAAACGCCTATGGCTTGGGCGTCGATGTCGTTGTGCCGGCGCTATTCAGCGAAGGCTGCAGACAGTTTTTTGTCGCAACTTTAGACGAAGCCATAACGCTCAATAATATAGTCAAAAGCTTACCCCAAAACATCGAAGATGACGCTTTGAGGCCAGTTCGTATTTACGTCTTGAACGGCCTATTTGCACAAGATGCCGGCACGTATTTAGAGCACGGGATACTCCCATGCCTTAACAGCTTAGAGCAAATTCAGCTGTGGCAATCAGCATGTCACCGTCACGGTGCGCCGGCTCCTGCTGCCGTATATGTCGACACAGGTTTTAATCGGCTAGGCCTCGATGAGGCGAATATTGAGAGCCTACGCAATGAAACCGCACCATTTGAAGGCTGGCACCTTGAACTTATCATGAGCCACTTGGCCTGCGGCGACACACCGGACCATCCAATGAACCGCGCTCAATTAGAGCGGTTTCACAATGCCCTAACCGCGCTACCAGAAGCGCCGGCGTCCTTGGCAAATTCTGCTGGGGTATGGCTCGGTAGCGATTATCACTTTGACCTAACGCGCTGTGGAATAAGTTTATATGGTGGAGCCGCCTCGCAATTGCCGGACACGATCCTCGAACCGGTCGCCAGTGTATTTGCACATATTCTGCAACTCAGAGTCATAGCGATTGGTGAAAGCGTCGGCTATGGAGCCGATTTCGTGGCCCAGAACGATATGCGAATAGCTATTCTATCGATTGGCTACGGGGACGGAATTATTCGCCAAGCCGGACGCTCTCAACCGGGCTTTGCTCATGTCTTTGTCGCGGGCCATGCGGTGCCAATTATCGGCCGAATTTCGATGGATCTATTAGCTATTGATGTCAGCGAAATCGAGGCGAAGCTTGAAACAGGTATGGCCGTGGAAATATTTGGCCCCAATGCTTCGATTGATAGCCTCGCAGAAATATCACAAACAATCTCCTATGAGCTTCTCACACGGCTCGGAACTCGTTATAAGCGTATTCTAAAATAGGAGAAGAAACGTGGGCTATATAGCAATCATCGGCAGGTTCGTACTTGAGTTTTTCGCGGCCTCTGGGCGCTTAAGCCTTTTCACATGGCACAGCACAGCTGCGGTATTCGCTCCCCCTGTATATTTACGTGAGATTATTCGCCAGGTGATATTCATCGGATATTTCTCTTTGCCCGTTGTCGCCTTAACCTCATTCTTCACGGGCGGCGTTCTTGCCTTACAAATTTACTATGGCGGCAACCAGCTTAACTCTGAAGCCATTGTCTCAACAATTGTCGCCCTTGGCATCACCCGAGAGCTAGGCCCTGTATTGGGCGGCTTGATGGTAGCTGGACGCGTTAGCGCCGCCATTGCCGCCGAGATTGGCACCATGCGTGTCACTGAACAAATTGATGCACTGACGACTTTATCAACGGATCCTTTTAAGTATCTGGTGGCGCCACGGCTCATCGCCGCCACATTGTGCATGCCCGTTTTGGCTTTCTTTGCCGATATCATCGGTGTCATGGGAGGCTTTGTCGTTGGCACACAATCGCTAGACTTCAATTCGGCAATTTACGTCCAGCGCACCGTAAACTTTCTCGAGCTTGACGACATCACGTCCGGCCTCATCAAAGCGGCTGTGTTTGGTTTCATCATCGCCCTCATGGGTTGCTATCACGGCTACAATAGTCGCGGCGGTGCGCAGGGTGTCGGCAGAGCAACGACAAACGCCGTTGTAACGGCCTCGATACTTATTCTAATGGCCAACTACATCATGACCTCGCTGTTCTTTACAGCCTAGAAGACTGACCAGAAAATGAAAAAAGAAAACAGAATAGAAGTCTCAGGCCTGCAAAAATCATTTGCTGGAAAAGAGGTTTTGCGTGGCGTCGATTTGGAAATTCCTGTTGGAACTTCCTTGGTCATTATTGGCGGTTCAGGTAGCGGAAAATCTGTTCTTCTAAAACACATTCTCGGTCTCTTGCGCGCAGATGCTGGCAGCATCAAAATCGATGGCGAAGAAATTAGTAAATTTTCGCGCCGTCAGCGCAAGCATGTCGATCAGCGCATTGGCATGTTATTTCAGAACGGTGCCCTGTTCGACAGCATGCCAGTCTGGAAGAATGTTGCCTTTGCGCAAATACAGGCCAACAACCTTAGCGCCGAAGAAGCGCGCCAGATCGCCAAAGACAGTCTGGCAATGGTTGAGCTGGGCGAAGATATTCTCGACCTTTTTCCGGCTGCTCTATCCGGTGGCACGCATAAACGCATTGGCTTAGCGAGAGCTATTTCTTATCGTCCAGACATTATCTTTTTTGATGAACCAACAACAGGTCTCGATCCGATCATGACCGATGTTATCAATCATCTTATTGTGCAATGCGTAAAAGAACTTGGTGCCACGACGATGACCATTACGCATGATATGAGCAGCGTTCGGGCGATCGCTGATAAAACGGCATTGCTATATAAAGGCCAGATTATTTGGCATGGCTACCGAGACGAGCTAGAGACGGCCGATAATCCTTATCTACGCCAGTTCATGCTCGGGCTTCCAGAAGGCCCGATTGAAGTTGAAGGAGCAGTTGCCTGATGGCCAAATCGCAGACAAGTTTTAGCTGTCAAGGATGTGGAAATGTCACCTCTAAATGGTCCGGAAAATGCGATGCCTGTGGCGCTTGGAACGCCATTGTTGAAGAAATTAGTGGCACAGCTCCGCCTATTGGCAGGGGTGCAAAAGCGGCGCGCGGTAAAAAACTCGACCTAACCAGCTTGGCCGGTAGCCCACCAGAACCAGCCCGCACAAGCTTTGGAATGAATGAGCTGGACCGTGTGCTCGGTGGTGGGCTTGTACCCGGATCGGCTATCCTTATTGGCGGTGACCCCGGTATTGGCAAATCAACATTGTTGATACAAGCCGCGGCTAAGCTAGCACTATTGGGCAAGAAGGTCGTCTATATATCTGGCGAGGAAGCCCTTGCACAATTGCGCATGCGGGCCGCACGATTAGGTTTAGAACATGCGCCTGTGCTCATGGGCGCTGAAACGAATTGTGCCGATATTCTTAAAACCCTTGAGGCTGAGGGACAGGTTGATTTAGTAATCATCGATTCCATACAGACCATGTGGTCCCCTGCCCTTGAGGCAGCACCCGGCACCGTCAGCCAGGTTCGGGTCGCGGGCCAAGAGCTTATCCACTTTGCTAAAAAAGCCAACGCAGCGGTTGTACTGGTCGGCCATGTCACGAAAGACGGGCAGATTGCAGGGCCTCGCGTGCTGGAGCACATGGTGGATACGGTGGTTTACTTTGAAGGCGATCGCGGGGATCAGTTCCGGCTTTTGCGCTCGATCAAAAACCGTTTTGGCCCAGCTCATGAAATCGGGGTGTTTGAAATGCGCTCCGATGGTTTGGCAGAAGTCAGCAATCCTTCCGCGTTATTTTTAGACGGCCGCGATGAAACCGTTCCCGGTGCAGCTGTGTTCGCCGGTATTGAGGGAACGCGTCCGATACTTGTTGAAATTCAAGCCCTCGCCGCACCATCGTCGTTAGCGACCCCAAGACGAGCTGTCGTTGGCTGGGACAGCGCGCGCTTATCTATGGTGCTCGCAGTCTTGGAGGCACGGTGCGGAATGAGTTTCGCTGGACGCGATGTATTCCTAAACATTGCTGGTGGCATACGGATTACCGAGCCAGCCGCTGACCTGGCGGTAGCCGCTGCACTCATTTCATCTCTGGCGAATGTCTGTATTCCTAAAAAATCAGTCTTCTTTGGAGAGATTAGTCTATCTGGTGCTGTCCGTCCGGTTAACCAAACGGCCCTACGATTGCGCGAGTCTGAAAAACTTGGCTTTGAAACCGCGTTTTTATCACTTGGTGGCTCAAAAGGCGAAAAAGGATCACATCTCACGCAAGATTTAGGGCATAGTGATCTAAACATTCGAACGATATCGGATCTGGCAGGTTTGATATCCTTATTTAAACTCGAGAGTTCGGAAACATAGAGACCGTCATTTCTAATTTCTAACTCTTAATTTCTAACTCTTAATTTCTAACTCTTAATTTCTAACTCTTAATTTCTAACTC
>ERZ887851.1471-NODE-1471-length-20225-cov-9.126326_pt1 | contig 20225 bp, 20 predicted proteins | sample MGYA00521100_ERZ887851 | MGnify/ENA primary metagenome ERZ887851 (study PRJEB32303, sample SAMEA104408602) | aquatic metagenome | biome: Brackish water; feature: Pelagic; material: water | place: Baltic Sea | collected 2014-06-06T16:11:00 | depth 11,444 m ... | reverse complement strand
ATACTTCTTTGGATTATTGTTTTTATAAGCGGCGGTTACCGAGACCCTATAGTCTTATAGCGAAACAGCAAGCATCCATATTTTGGCGGTTGGCTAGTATGGTCGATCCCCACCTATTTTGACTTGAAACGAACCGAGTTTTTGTTACGCTTACGCAAAGACACTGGAGACGCGGTTTGGTCAAACGCTTAGAACCTCTTGCTATAGGGGATATATATATTGAGCCACTACCTGGCATGAAGCGCATTTTGAAAGGGCTGGGGTTAAGCTCGGGCGACACTAGCCTGCACGCGCTTTGGGTCATAAAAGAAGTTCTGTCGTTTAACCACCTCCCGCATGTTCGAATTTTTTGCGAGGAAACAGGAGAAAGTCGGCTTATATCCAGCTATACACTTCATGAAGGCCGGACCTACAAAAAACAACTCTAACCATTATATTCGCTAATCGTCTTATTTGCCCGGCATAGTCGAGCGCTTTTCTTCAATGGCTTGCCAAATTAATACCGCTATATCTGGCCCACCGAAAGCTTTGATCTCACGGATGCATGTTGGTGAAGTGACATTAATCTCCGTTAAATAATTCCCTATCACATCAATACCGGCAAAAATAATCCCCATTTCGCGCAGCGTAGGGCCGATCATTTCTGAGATTTCCAAATCGCGGGCAGATAAAGCAGCCGCCTCGGGGCGTCCGCCCACATGAACATTTGACCGCGCATCGCCCTCAGCCGGCACACGGTTTAGCGCACCAACTGCAACGCCATTAACCAATATAACGCGCTTATCGCCCTCGCGGACATTCGGCAAATATTGTTGTGCAATCACTTGCTCGCGGCTTGAGCCTAAGAACATATCCAGTAGCGAGTTAAAGTTCTCATCATCGCTCCGAATACGAAACACGCCCGCGCCACCATTGCCATAGACAGGCTTAAGAATTACATCGCCGTAAGTCGCTCGAAACGCGGTTAGTTCTTTTCGGTCGCGCGTAATTAAGGTCGGTGGTAACAGTCCCGGAAACTGAGTGGCAAACAATTTCTCGGGCGCATTGCGCACTGAGTGTGGGTCATTCACAACCAGCACACGATCGGTCAATGTGTCCAAGAAATGCGTCGTTGTAATATAGTTCATATCAAATGGCGGGTCTTGGCGAAGCAATATAACGTCCATACTATCGAGCCAAAGCGATTGCGGCTCGCCAAGCGTGACATGGTCGCCGACAACATCTCGCAACTCGATTAACTGAACCGACGCACGAAGCCGACCGTCAATAAGCGACATCGCGTCTGGTTCATAATAAAATAATTCATGCCCTCGCGCCTGCGCCTCCAGCCCTAGCGCGAAGCTAGTATCTCCTAAAATATCAATATCTGAAATTGGATCCATTTGAATGGCAACGCGCAACGACATATTTAATCTCCCAGTTAGCCAGCACTTTAACCTAAACGTCAAAGAGCTCAACCATCAAAACGCACCGCCCGCACGCCAGTGATCTCGGCGATGGCGCGGCCAGCTCCACGGACTAATATAAATCGCGTCAAATCGCCAATGGCAATTTTGTAGAGCCGCGTGTTGAGATATATAATCTTCCGCCGCAGAGCAAATACGTCGCCATTGATATGTCGAAATGGAACTGTCTATTGCCGCCATATCTGAGCGCGCTTTAACCTCGACAAAAACAATCACCTTGCCTCGTCGGGCAATAATATCAATTTCCCCTCGGCGGCTTCGCCAGTTCCGGCATTGAATTTTATATCCTGTTAGGCGCAAATATTGGCGGGCAAGCCATTCAGCGAGATGCCCCATTTTCTGTGCTTTTTTACGACGCTGCAGCGCATCGTTCGAAACAATTTTACGTTTAGACAATATGTTCTTCTTTTTGCGTCTAGCGTTAGAATGGTTCGGTCATCGTTCGGATATTATTATCCCAACGCGAACCAATTAGTCCTGAAGTTTGATCGCCAAGGCATAAATTTGTTTGCGCGGTAATTCGAAGCTGTCGGCAATGAACTGCGCGGCATCACGTAGGGACATTTTTTCCATCGCTTGCTTTAACGCATACTCAATGTCCTCCGGCGCGGCTTCAACGGCACGAGCGAGCGATATCAAGACAACGCATTCGCCTTTCACTTCCTTTTGTGAAAAATACTCGGCTAACTCGAGCGGGGTTCCGTGTCGAATTTCTTCAAACTTTTTTGTCATCTCCCGCGCGACAACGGTTGGGCAATCGCCAAAGCGTTCATTCAAGTCTAACAACAAAGCCGGCAATCGCCGTGGGCTCTCAAAAAGAATAAGTGTGCCCATATCCGGCGCCAGCGCTGCCAGCGCTTTCCTGCGAGCAATCATTTTAGACGGTAAAAAGCCCATGAACGTAAACCGATCGCTCGGCAAACCGGATACACTCAGGGCTGCGATTGGCGATGACGCGCCGGGAACAGGAAATACATTATACCCTGCATCGCGAACTGATTTGACCATTCTGAAACCGGGATCAGAAATCAAAGGCGTGCCAGCGTCACTGACTAAAACTACGGCGCGGCCTTGGCTCAGACGCACAATAGCCTCTTCGGCAATATGGCTTTCATTATGTTCATGGCAAGCACGAAGCGTCGCTTTCAGGCCATATATCTTCATCAGTTTTGAGGTCACACGCGTGTCCTCGCAGAAAATAAGGTCGGCGGTACGCAAAACATCTAACGCGCGCAAAGTAATGTCGCGAGCATGACCAAGCGGCGTGGCCACAATATATAACCCGACAGGCAAGGCGGGTGGGTTTGACAAAATAGGATCTTCCGACATGAGGATAAGAGAAGCCCATTCGCGACATGGTGCAAGTAGAATTCAACACAGCTCAACGAAAGCGGCCGATATTATTTACAGGCGAGCAAAAGCCCTCTAAGTTGGCAACTCACAGGGGTAATAAATGAAAAATCTTAGACGCCTAAATTTTGTTTTATGTTTATTGACTATCGGCGCCGTAATTAGCGGTTGCACCAGCTCGGGAACAAACTCGACTAGCGAATCTAACATCCGCTTAGAGAGCAAACCTGAATATGGTTCCATTTTAGCCGAGCAACCATTGGGCGGGGGGAAGCTAAAACTCAAGCGGATGGATGGACGCATCGCAATCGCCCTTTTATTACCTTTCTCAGACCCGCGCGATGACATCCAAAACATAGCCACTGATATGCATAGGGCCGCTAAGTTGGCGCTATTCGATATGGGATTTAAAAACATTGTTCTCATAATCAAAGATACCCGAGGGACACCCGCAGGCGCCGAGTTTGCGGCTCGCGAAGCGCTTCAGGAAGGCGCCGAAATAATTATCGGGCCAGTCTTTTCTAGCTCGATAGGCCCCGTCGCCGCGCTCGCCAAACAGGCCGCAGTTCCAGTGCTCGCCTTCTCCAACGATCAATCCGTTCGTAGTGAGGGGGTTTGGTTGCTCGGAATACTGCCCGAACAAAATATGGATTATATCATTGCCGAAACGGTATCGCGCGGCCTAACTCGGTTTGCTGTTTTGCTGCCTGAAAATGAGCTTGGTAAGCGGCTCTATTCTGTCATTCCAGACATTATAGAAAGCTATGGTGGCGAGCTGATAGAAATGGAAGTGTATCCGCAAGCGGCGCGATCCATGTTCGGGCCTGTCCAGCGCCTCGCTCACTTCAATGCTCGCAAGGTGGCTTATGATGTCGAGAAAAAGCGCATCCTCGGCTTAGCTAGAGCCATCGTGCCTAACTCAAAAGACGAGGCCAGCTTAATGCGCAAGATACGCAAAACAGCGCCAGCCTTATACACGCAATATATCGCGCTAGGCCGCAACGAAACGCTCGGTGAAATACCATATGATGTCGTGCTAATGCCAGAAGGTGGCTTGGCCCTTCGCAATCTAGCGCCCCTGCTACCTTATTTCGATATTCACCCCAAGCTCGTCAAATTTGTTGGCTCGCATTTTTGGGATGATCCCAATTTAAGCAAAGAGCCTCCCCTGCAAGGCGGCTGGTTTGCGGCTCCTGATCCGGCAGGGTGGGAATTCTTCAACAAAAAATATAATGACCAATTTTCACAAAACCCTGTGCGTATTGCGACCATCGCCTATGACGCACTATCGCTTGTGGGTGCCTTGATTTCGTCCAAACCTGAGGCGCCATTTTCCTATGCATCGCTTACGCGAGCCAATGGGTTTAAGGGTGTCGATGGCGTTTTTCGCTTGCTACCAGATGGAACCAACCAGCGCGGCTTCGCTATTCAAGAAATTGGCAAAAATAAAAATAAAATAATCTCGAGAGCCCCTCAGACATTTGCTGAAATGCAACGCCGTCACGATTTTGCCCTAGCTAGGGCCCGGGAGCTCACACGCGCCCCGCAAATATATTGGCAAGAAGGCAAGCCAGCACCGGCACTATCAAACTTCCTGAGCAATTAGCCGCGCCAACATGTAATCCAAAACAGGGCGCCCAGTCTGCGTAACGCGAAGCCGCTGATCATCATGCTCCAAATAACCTAACGAAGAAAACTCTGCAATCGCCGCCTGATTAAGCACGGGTACTCGATTTTCTGAACTAGCATTTTTCATTGTTGGGTCTGACGGTAGATCTGCAAACGCCAATCCCGATACTAAACGCAGGCTAAGTAATACATACTCTTCCCAAGCGTCGAGATCGCTTAACACGTCTAACTGCTCATAACCGTTTTTGTTGGCCTCAACCGCATCTTGCCATTGTTTGGGATCGCGCAAACCTTGGGTTGCAACGCGCCCGCGCTGGGTTGTCACACGGCCATGCGCTCCCGGCCCAATACCTAAATAGTCACCGCCCAACCAGCTGTTTAAATTATGCCGACACTCATGCCCTGGACGCGCATGATTGGAAACTTCATAGGCGGGTAGACCTGCGGCCTCACATATTTCTTGGGTTAGCTCATATAATTCGGCGGCCATGGTCTCGCGGATTGGCTGCAGGCGACCCTTTTCCATTTGTTTATAAAATGATGTTCCGGGTTCAATTCCTAACTCATAGAGCGATAGGTGATCCGGCGCATGATCCAAACCAACTTGCAATTCAGCGGCCCATGCCTCTAAGGACTGGTCCGGTCGCGCATAAATTAAATCCATAGAGACTTCATCGAATACACGACGCGCTAGATCGAACGCCTCACTTGCCATCGCGCCAGTATGATTGCGACCGAGAAACTTTAAGGCCTTATCATCGAACGATTGCAATCCAAGCGACAGCCGCGAAATTCCCGAAGCGCGCAAAGCCTGCAGATGTTGCTTTTCTATATTCTCGGGGTTGGCCTCTAAACTAATCTCAGCCGAGGGCGCCATGCCCCAGAGCTGGTCAATTTTACCGAGCAACTTTCCTATTAAATCCGCAGACATTAAAGATGGTGTACCGCCGCCAAAATAAACGGTCTCGACCGGACCATCGGATCGCATGTCTTTGGCATATTCCAACTCAGCTGAAAACCAACTAAACCATTGGGCTTCGTCGACACCACGATGACGATGGACGTTAAAATCGCAATACGGGCATATTTTTAGGCAGAACGGCCAGTGGAGATAGACGCTGAGAGCGGTCGGCTTATCCATCATCCTTCTCCCTCATCTAGCTCTATGGTCTCGTTCTGTTATCCGCGAACTTCATTCAGCACCAGAGAAGCACGCCGCAACTAATTGCTCGAACGCGTCCGCCCGATGCGACATGGCGTGTTTTCTTTCGGGGTTCATTTCGCCGAATGTCTGAGTTTCATCCTTAGCTAAAAACACGGGGTCATAGCCAAAACCGACATCTCCGCGTGGCGGCCAAACTAGCGTTCCATAAACCCGGCCTTCAAAACTTTCGACATGACCATCCGGCCAAGCCAATGCCAGTGCACACACAAAATAGGCCTGCCGTTGTTCGGCATTTGGCCCTAGGCGATCTCCATCACCTGTCAATTTGTTAAGAGCGGCTTCCACTTGTTCCATAGCATAAGCGAAATCCCTCTGACCATCTGGGCGTTCAGCCCAACGTGCCGAATAAATCCCGGGGTCTCCATTTAACGCAGGCACAACCAATCCACTATCATCGGCGAGTGCAGGCAGCTTCGCACGCAAACTAGCCGCCTTTGCCTTTAAGACCGCATTGCCAATAAATGTCAGTTCGGTCTCGTCGGGCTCAGGCAAACCTAGATCAGCAGCGCTATGCGTCTCAATCGAAAAGTCTTTCAAAAGCTCGGCTATTTCACGCACTTTGCCTTGATTATGACTAGCGACAATTAATGGGCCAGGAACGAACAAGCGCGACATGAGAACCTCGAGACAATATTAATGGTTTACGATCTTAATAAGTTTCGATCGCTGTTTTTTGAAGAGCAACCAATTCTGAAATCCCGGTTTTTGCGAGACCCATAATAGATGCAAACTCTTCTTCACTAAATGCAGCGCCTTCAGCGGTTGCTTGAATCTCCACAATATTACCGCTACCGGTGATAACGAAATTCCCATCGGTATCGGCTACGCTATCTTCCGCATAGTCTAGATCCGCCACAGGAAGACCTTCGTAAATCCCGCATGACAAAGCCGCTACATGATCTGTCAAGACAGTTTCCGTGATCTCGCCGCTGCGGCGCAAATTCTCAATACAGCACCAAAGAGCAACCCACGCGCCGGTAATAGACGCGGTTCTCGTCCCGCCATCGGCTTGCAAAACATCGCAATCCAACGTGATTTGTCTCTCGCCGAGAGCTTTCATATTCACAACTGCACGCAATGATCGGCCAATTAAACGCTGAATCTCTTGTGTTCTTCCTGATTGTTTTCCCGCACTCGCTTCACGGCGCATTCGACTACCTGTTGAACGAGGGAGCATTCCATACTCAGCCGTCACCCAACCTTTGCCTTTACCGCGCAACCAAGGCGGCACTCGCTCTTCTAAGCTGGCAGTACACAAAACATGCGTATCCCCAAATTTTATAAGACAAGATCCCTCAGCATGTTTTGCAAAGCCAATCTCCATGGAAACCGAGCGCAATTGAGATGGTGCGCGACCAGATGGACGAGTTTGTGACATGAACACTCCTATTTATAGCTCTACTTCTGTAGACGTATCGGCAAGTCGGCGCAAGCACCTGAGTATAATTCTTGAGCTAGGCCTAGGATTTTATCTCCCCACACCCTACATTCCTATTCATGAGCGACCTGCAAACATTAAATGATCGGGCCCGACGGGTATTCCGCCAAATCGTTGAGAACTATCTTGAGACGGGTGATCCGATTGGCTCAAAGACGTTATCCTCTGGACTGGGCGAAAAAATATCGCCAGCATCTATTCGCTCAACGATGGCTGAACTTGAAACGCTTGGACTTTTATATGCCCCCCATATCTCAGCTGGCCGACTGCCAACAGAACAGGGCTTACGTTTATTCGTCGATGGTTTACTTCAGGTCGGAGACCTTAATGAAGAAGAGCGAGCCGCACTTGCGCCGCGGGTTAGCCAAGATACCAATCTGAATGACGTTGTAACCAAAGCGCTCGATGGGCTCTCTGGTATCAGCAGCTGCGCCGGCCTTGTTATGGTTCCCCAATCGGAGGAGGCCCTCCGCCATATTGAATTTATCCCGATATCGCAGCAACAACTATTGGTTGTTCTTGTTGATGATCGCAACCATGTTGAAAATCGAATAATCGATTGGCCGCGCGGTGTAACGCATGGCAACTTAACGGCCGCTAGCAATTATCTAAATTCGCGACTATCTGGCAAGTCTCTGCAAGATGTTCGCCGCGATGCCGTGGCAGAAATTTCCATGGCTGAAATGGAGTTGGATAATCTTACGGCTCAGGTCGTGGAGGCCGGTTTAGCGGAATGGGCGGGGCAGGCAAAAGCCAGTAAAAGCGCAATTGGGGCAGCGCCTGAAACTGGGCAAGCGTCTCCATCCGTCAGCCATAATATGGTTAATGAAAAATCTTTGATCATTCGCGGACAAGCTCATTTATTGGACAATGTAGAAGCGATGGAGGACTTAGAGCGGATCCGAATTCTGTTCGATGACCTCGAAAGAAAAAAAGAATTAATCAGCCTTCTATCCAACGCCGAGGAAGGCGAAGGCGTAAGGATTTTCATCGGTTCTGAAACAAAACTATTCTCATTATCTGGATCGAGCTTGATTGTCAGCGGATACCGCGATAAAGATCGGAAAATTTTAGGCGTTCTTGGTGTAATCGCGCCAACACGAAGTAACTATGCGCGGCTCATTCCTTTGGTAGATCACACAGCGCGTGTTGTCTCTAAGGTCCTTGGGCTGTCAGATTATGAATGACTTGGCCGCTGGGCCTCTATGTTGGCCGCTGGGCCTCTATGTTGGCCGCTGGGCTAGTAAATTAAGGGGATAAAAAATGCAAGATAATCCAAACGAACCATCAACCGGCGAAGAAACCGGCGAAGAAACCCGCGAGGAAACCCGCGAAGAAACCGTCAGCGACGTATCTGAAGATACCACACAAGCCAATGCCGAAGGCACCAGAGATGTAGCGGCCGATACGGCGGCTTATGCGGCGGCCGATGCGGCGGCTGATGTAGCTGCCGAAGGCACTATGGATGCTTCAGATGCAGATATTGAGGCCTTGGTTGAAGCTGCCGCAGCTGCGGCTGAACCAGCAGAACCAGATTCAATGGAACAAATTGCAGCTCTCAATGATAAGCTATTGAGAACACTAGCTGATTTAGAAAATACGCGGCGACGTGCTGAGCGCGATCGCAGTGAAGCCCTGCAATATGGCGGCATGCGCTTTGCTCGGGATATGTTGGCTGTTGCAGATAATTTAGGACGCGCTCTACAAGCCCTTCCTGAAGAAGAAAAAGCCACCTTGCCAGATACCGTAAAGTCATTGCTCGACGGAATATCCGCGACACAACGAGATTTATTGGCTATTTTCGAACGCAACAACGTCAAACAAGTCAATCCTGTCGGTGAAAAATTCGATCCTAATTTCCATGAAGCTTTGTTTGAAGCACCGGGTACGGGCGCACCAGCTGGAAACATTATTGAAGTAATCGAGCTGGGTTACGTAATGGGCGAAAAACTATTGCGTCCGGCGCGTGTCGGCATCGCCAAAGACGCTGAATAAGACGCTGAATAAGGCGCTGAATAAAACGCTGAATAGGGCGCAAGCTCTTAGCTGTCGTCGGGATATTGTCAATTAGACCGGCGATACCCGACGAAGCGTCAAATTCAGACGACCACCTTGAACGAATTTAGGAAATTCCGACAATAATTGGGACGATCCGAACAAAATACGGTCAATTCCGTGAAAATGAAGCCGCGCGGGTCCGCCAAATGATAGAGCATCGCCCGATTTCATCTTAATCGAAGCCGTTGGGCTTTTGCGCGTGTCACCGCCCATCCTGAAAACCGCCGTATCACCCAAAGAAAAAGATAAAACAGGCGCCTTAAAATCTTCCTCATCGCGGTCTTGGTGAAGACCCATTTTGGCTTTTGGCTGGTCGTAATAATTTATCAGACAGCACTCGGGTGGTGCCGGATATTCAGTCAATTCATCCCAAGCTTTAAGCAGAATATCGGGAATTGCAGGCCAAGCCTCATTCGTTTCTGGATGATTGGCTTGATAGCGATAGCCCTGCTTATCCGAAACCCAACCCAGACTTCCCATATTCGTCATCCAAATCGACCACGGCTGCCCTGTTCGGGGCATGAGAGGCTTAAAAAACGGAGCTGTATCAACAGCTTGAGAGATTTGCGCGACGACATCTGCTTGCGCCTGCGGCGACCAATAACCCTGCCTATAGTGAACTCCGCTACCAAACATGAAAATTTTCTCCTAAATGATCAAAAAATGACGCCCCAGCCAGCGAATAGCCCTTGTAGCACAAGATCTGACTACCTATATAGAACAGTAGAAGGCTCAGAAAAGGGCTAAATATTAACAACTTCCGATCTTAATGTGATGTTTTCGGTCACGAGTAGTCTTAAGAACTGCAAATCGATTAGGTCCAATTAAGCGGAAAAAGACGATTAAGGGCGAAAAAATGGGAAAAGTAATTGGCATTGACCTTGGAACAACCAATTCATGTGTAGCGATTATGGAGGGCTCAACGCCCCGCGTTATTGAAAATGCAGAGGGCGCGCGTACGACGCCATCGATGGTCGCTTTTACCGAAGATAGTGAGCGCCTAATTGGCCAGCCAGCCAAGCGTCAAGGCGTAACCAACCCGGTTAATACTCTCTATGCGATTAAACGCCTCATTGGTCGGACGTTTAACGACCCAGCGACGCAAAAGGATATTGCCTCGGTTCCTTACACAATCACCAAATCTGACGCCGGCGATGCGTGGGTCGAAGCGCGCGGCGAAAAATATTCACCGTCGCAAATCTCTGCCTTCATTCTTCAAAAAATGAAAGAGACAGCTGAAGACTTCCTAGGCGAAACAGTCGATCAGGCTGTTATCACAGTTCCAGCTTATTTTAACGATGCACAGCGCCAAGCAACAAAAGATGCTGGTAAAATTGCTGGTCTTGAAGTTCTTCGTATTATCAACGAACCAACGGCGGCGTCACTTGCTTATGGCCTCGACAAAAAAGATGGTCAGACCATCGCTGTTTATGACCTTGGTGGCGGTACATTCGACGTATCAATCCTGGAGATTGGTGACGGCGTATTTGAAGTGAAAGCTACAAACGGTGATACGTTTCTTGGCGGTGAAGATTTTGATATTGTCATTCTCGAACATTTGGCCGAGACATTCAAAAAAGAAAACGGGATTGATCTGCGTGGCGATAAACTAGCTCTTCAGCGTCTTAAAGAAGCTGCTGAAAAAGCCAAGATTGAATTGTCTTCGGCCAGTCAAACAGAAGTGAACCTTCCGTTTATCACGGCTGACCAATCTGGCCCAAAACACCTTAACCTAAAAATGACCCGTACCGATCTTGAAGGTCTCGTTGAAAGCCTCGTTCAGCGCACTCGCAAACCATGCGAAGCGGCGATGAAAGATGCTGGCATTTCAATTTCCGATATTGATGAGATTGTTTTGGTCGGTGGGCAAACCCGTATGCCGCGTATTCGCGAATTTGTGAAAGATGTATTTGGTAAAGAACCGAATATGAGTGTGAACCCAGATGAGGTTGTTGCTATGGGCGCCGCCATTCAGGCCGGCGTTTTGCAGGGCGATGTTAAAGACGTGTTGCTGCTCGATGTAACGCCACTTTCTTTAGGCATCGAAACCTTAGGTGGCGTGTTCACTCGCCTGATCGATCGCAATACAACCATCCCAACAAAAAAATCGCAAGTCTTCTCCACAGCAGAAGACAACCAGTCTGCCGTGACAATTTCAGTCTGTCAGGGTGAACGTGAAATGGCTGCCGACAATAAAAATCTCGGGCAATTTAACCTCGAAGGCATTCCACCATCACCGCGTGGACTGCCGCAAATTGAAGTCTCCTTCGATATTGATGCCAACGGCATTGTTAATGTATCGGCAACAGATAAGGCGTCTGGTAAAGAACAAACAATTCGGATTGAAGCATCTGGCGGCCTAAGCGATGACGATATTGAGCGCATGGTCAAAGAGGCTGAGGCCAATGCCGAGGCCGACAAAACACGCCGCGCTCAAGCTGAAGCCCGTAACAATGCAGAGAGCTTAATTCATGGCACAGAGAAATCTATCGCCGAACATAAAGATAAGTTAGAGGTCGCTGATATTGAAGCGGCCGAAGCGGCTATTGAAGATTTAAAAGAGGCTTTAGGTACAGATGATATCGAAGATATTAATGCAAAGGCCGAGGCTCTAAGTGCGGCGGCTATGAAGCTTGGTGAAACGATCTACAAACAGCAACAGGCTGAATCAGAGGGCGCGGACGGCAATGACGGTCCTGGCTCAGACGATGATGATCCAAATGTTGTTGATGCCGATTTTGAAGATGTATCTGAAGACGACGAGAACCCAGAAAACCAAACCTCTTAAGATAAGCGGTCAAGGAGGAGAGATCGCCCATGTCGAAAAGGGACCTATATGAAGTGCTGGGCGTCAATAAGTCTGCCGATGCGGCAGAGTTAAAGTCGGCGTATCGCAAGTTGGCAAAAAAATATCATCCGGATGTAAACCCGGGTGATGCCGACGCCGAAAAGCAATTCAAAGAGATCACGAATGCCTATGACACGTTGAAAGACGAACAGAATAGGGCAGCCTATGATCAATTTGGACATGCCGCATTTGAAAATGGTGGACGTGGGCAAGCCGGTGGGGGCGCCGGCTTCGGTGGCTTCACAGACTTCGGTTCAATGGGCGATATCTTCGAAGACTTCTTCGGTGGTTCGCGGCGTGGCGGTGGTCGCGGCGGAAGACGGGGCCCACAGCGCGGCAATGACCTGCGAACCGACGTATCCATATCTTTAGAAGAGGCCTACACGGGGGTCGACAAACAAATAACGCTCAACCGTAACACTCCATGTAAAACATGTTCCGGCTCGGGAGCTAAAAAAGGAACCAAACCGTCAACATGCACAACCTGTCAGGGGCACGGTAAAGTTCGCGCGCAGCAAGGCTTCTTTATGGTCGAGCGCGCTTGCCATAGCTGTAACGGCAGCGGACAAATTATTTCCGACCCATGCGGTGATTGCCGTGGTCAGGGCAAAACACCCGAAACACGAAAGCTTTCCGTATCCATTCCCGCAGGTGTCGAAGACGGAACGCGTATTCGCCTGACAAATGAGGGAGATGCTGGTGCGGCTGGCGCCAGCCCCGGAGATTTATATGTATTTGTCAGCGTCAACCAACATCCGGTGCTAGAGCGTGATGGCGCGGATTTATTTTGCCAGATACCCGTTAGCTTTATTCAAGCAACGCTTGGCAGTACCTTTGAACTACCACTGCTGGATGGTAAGCGCGTGAAACTAACAATCCCGAAGGGCGCACAACCAGGCCAACAATTCCGTTTGCGCGGAAAAGGCATGCCTGTATTACGATCTCGCACCATGGGCGATCTATACTTCCAACTCGACGTTGAAATGCCAAGCAAGCTGAATAAAAAACAGGAAGACTTGTTAAAAGCCTTCGATAAAGAGAGTGGCGATAGCACGTTTCCGAACACCACGCGCTTTCGTAAACAAACCGGATCAAAATAATTGATGCGTTTTGCGTGACAGGCAACCCAAACGGCTGATATAACCGAGACATGAAACTTGTAATCAATGGCTGTGCAGGACGGATGGGACGAACGCTTTTGCGTTTAGCCAATGATGACCCACAACTATCTATCGTTGGCGGATTAGAACCAGAAGGTAGCCCATTTCTTGGCGGCGATGTTGGTCAACTTATTGGCGTGCGCGATCTAGGTGTTCAGGTTACCGACGATCCTTTAGAGGCTATCCGCCAGGCTGAGGGAATTATTGATTTTTCTCATCCATCTGTATCTGCGGAAATTGCTGGCTACGCGGCTCAGGCGCGAATTGTTCATGTGATCGGTACGACAGGTTTTTCCGCTGAACAAGAAGACCTTATTAGCGCCGCAGCGCGTCACGCCACAATCGTCAAATCTGGAAATATGAGCTTAGGTGTAAACTTACTTGCGGGCCTCGTTGAAACGGCGGCCGCCGCTCTTGGATCGGACTGGGACATCGAAGTGCTGGATATGCATCATCGCCATAAAATAGATTCTCCCTCCGGAACAGCCTTACTATTAGGCGAAGCCGCAGCGACCGGCCGCGATATTAATTTAAATGAATTCCGCGACAGCGGTAGAGACGGGATTTGTGAACCACGGGCAACCGGTGCAATCGGCTTTGCCGCCTTGCGCGGCGGTTCCGTTGTTGGCGACCATGAAGTTATTTTTGCTGGTGAAGGTGAACAAATCCGCCTGGTCCATCGGGCTGAGAGCCGAGACATATTCGCGGCTGGAGCTCTCAAGGCTGCGCTCTGGGCAAAACAACAATCATCCGGGCTTTTCAGCATGCGCGACGTGCTAGGCTTAACTTCGAAAAACTAGGAGAAAATTATGAGCCTTTTGGTACTCGTCCGTCATGGGCAAAGCGATTGGAACGAAAAGAATTTGTTTACGGGTTGGCGCGACCCCGACTTGACGCAAAAAGGTGTCTTAGAAGCAAAAGCCGCAGGAGTTGCGCTTGGTAGCCGAGACTATAAATTCGACGTTGCATTCACATCCAATTTAATTAGAGCACAAAGAACATGTGGCTTCATTCTGGATGGCATCGGGCAATCAGAGCTCGAGACAATCCGCAACGAAGCACTGAACGAAAGAGATTACGGCGACCTAGCTGGATTAAATAAAGACGATGCCCGCAAAAAATGGGGCGAAGACCAAGTGCATATATGGCGACGCTCATTTGATATTCCCCCACCTGGTGGCGAGAGCCTGAAGGATACAGCGGAACGTGTTTTGCCCTATTTCAATTCAACAATATTTCCGCGTGTGAAAAGCGGGGAGAATATTTTGATCGCGGCGCATGGAAATTCATTGCGAGCACTCGTAATGGAGCTCGATCAATTATCGCGAGACGAGATCATTGATGTGAATATTGGAACAGGCGAGCCATATATATATGATATTAGCGAGAGCGGCGCAGTTCTTAGCAAAGAAATTATCAAATCATAAATTAGGCGACACGCATTTCGTGAAGCGTTTTAGCTAAGGCCTTGGCCAAAGTTTCACGCTCATCAGGCGAGAGGAAATACCCGATACGGGTCGTTCTACCATGCGAGGATAGCAATAGATCGCCCGGCAATTCCTCATCCACAACACAGGGTCTCAATTCTAATTTGAGCCATGCGGTTTGAAAGACTTGAGTATCAACGCGGCCATTGGGCGCTATCTTATTCACCGTAACGGATTGTTCAGAGACAATTATTTCTTCTCGCTTACGTGCAGCGTAGAAGCTGAGCCGAAATGCTCCATAAACAAGAATAAATTCGAGTCCAAAGAAACCCAATATTGGCCAGCCGCCAAGACTTGTGAAGTAAAGCCCAACCACCAAACTCACAGAGCCTATAAACGCCATAAGAATAGCGAAGCCTTTTGAGCTCAGAGAGTTATGTGCCTGTATACTAAAAATTACAGGGCTTATGGCATTCTGACCTGTCGTATTCTGGCCTTGGCTGACTTCCATTTTACACCTCATTTGCAACAATACAGTTCCTCAATATCAAATAATGTACGTGCAAAAAAGAGGACGGTTCGTCACATATTCACGGAATATATTCACTGATTGCGTCGTCGCGACGGGCAATGTAGTTTTAGGCATGAAAAAAGAGCAGATTTACACTTTCTTTGAGCGCCTTTCAGAGGTCGAACAAAGTCCTGAAACCGAATTGCAATTTACCAATCCGTTTACGTTGACAGTTGCCGTTGTACTATCCGCGCAAGCCACTGATAAAGGAGTTAACCGGGCAACCGCTGAATTATTTCGGCTAGCGGATACACCAGAAAAAATGATTGCGCTGGGAGAAGATCGTATACGAGACTTAGTTAAGACGATCGGCCTGTTTCGCACGAAAGCGAAAAACGTCTACCTACTATCGGTAAAATTACGCGACGAGTTCGAAAGCACAGTTCCGCGCGAACGTGACCAACTTATGTCACTACCGGGTGTTGGTCGCAAAACAGCCAATGTTGTTATGAATGTCGCTTTTGGTGAGCCAACCTTCGCGGTCGATACGCATGTATATCGGCTATCGAACCGTACTGGATTAGCGCCAGGTAAAACCGTTATGGATGTTGAGAAAAAACTCGAGAAACGTGTACCAGACCCGTTTCGTGTGCATGCCCATCATTGGTTGATTTTGCACGGACGCTATATTTGCGTGGCCCGTAAACCAAAATGCGGCCAGTGCGTCGTCAGTGACATATGTAAATTCAAGGATAAAGCAGGTTAACGCCAACACAGCTTGACTATCTCACAGCTCGGAGATAGACGACGGATACATATTGTAGTCAGGCAGTCACAAAATTTAAGGGTCTTAGAATGAAAAAGAATTTTCTTATTGTTGGCATGGGTGCAGCCCTCGTCGATATTTTAGCAAATGTATCAGATGACACACTCACCGAAATTGGTAGCCCTAAAGGCTCCATGTCGCTTATCTCTGATCGCGAAGCCTTCGCTATTGAAGAAAAGATTACAGTTTTGGAGCAAGCGCCAGGCGGATCGACCGCTAATACTGTTGCTGGCATTGCCGCACTCGATTTTGCTACGGGTTTTATCGGCAAGATTGGGGCCGATCCACTGGGTGAATTTCTAACGGCAGATATGGAGCGTCTTAAAACTAATTTTACGGCGCCGACGAATTTGGATGCACCTACCGGCCGTAGCATTGTACTCATCACCCCTGATAGCGAACGCACCATGCATACTTTGCTGGGCGCTAGCGGCTCAATCACACCCAATGATCTTGACGAAGACATGTTGGCAAACACAGCTATTTTATTCAGCGAGGCCTATTTATGGGATAGCCCTTCGGGTGCTGAGGCCTTTCGCGCCGCTGCCGCAATCGTTCGTGCGAATGGCGGTAAAGTAGCATTGTCATTGGCTGATCCGTTTTGTGTCGAGCGCCATCATGCCAGCCTAGAAAGTGACTTACATCAAAATGTAGATATTGTTCTGGCCAATCAGGCCGAAGCCAAAGCCATGTTCGGCACTGACAATAAAACCCAACTTGCCACAGCCGTTCGTAGTTTTAGTATTGAAGCTGCAATCACCATGGGAGCGGATGGAGCCATTCTTATATCAACAGATGAGGTGACTGAAGTTGCCGCTGAAGCTGTCGATAATATTGTCGACCTAACGGGTGCCGGCGATCAATTTGCGGCTGGCTTTCTGGCCGGCATAGGTAGTGGGAAAGATATAAAGGCGTCTGGCCGCATGGGCGCCATATCGGCAGCCAGCATTATTACGCATGTAGGAGCTCGGCCTCAAGTTGATATCCGAGCGAGCCTTGTCGCCGCTGGCTTAATGTAATATTCGATCAGACTTTTCGTAATAGAACCTGGTCTATTAGATGATCCGCCGATTTGTGTAAAATCAGGTCGGCGCGGCCGCGGGTCGGTATAATATTATCATCGAGATTCTTGAGGTTAATACGTGTCCAAATATCGGTGGCCATAGTAATCGCCTCCTCTCGCGTCAAATCAGCGTATCTCTGGAAATAAGCGCCTGGCTCACGAAACGCGGTGTCCTTCAAAAACAAAAAGCGATCAACATACCACTCTTGAACAATTTTCTTATCAGCATCAATGAAAATGGAGAAATCGAAATAGTCCGACACAAACGGGATTTCGCTCGCTTCCGGCATGACAATCGCTGGCTGTAGAACATTCAGACCTTCAACGATTAAAATGTCGGGTTGCGATACAGTTGCTTTCTGGTCTTCCATAATGTCATAAGCAATGTGGGAATAAACCGGAGCATCTACCGTCTCGTGGCCTGACTTCACATCATTCAAAAACTGCCGAAGGCGGTCGATATCAAAACTCTCCGGAAACCCTTTGCGGTTCATCAAATCGTTTTTCTCGAGATAAGCATTCGGGTGCAAGAAGCCATCCGTAGTGATCAGCTCAACCCGCGGGTGCGACGGCCACCGCGCCAATAGACTTTTCAAAATACGTGACGTCGTACTTTTTCCAACAGCCACAGAACCGGCAACACCAAGAATAAACGGGACTTTCTTCTCGTCCCCAAGAAAACCGTTGGTAGCACCGAACAAGGCTTGTTTGGCTTCAACATAAAGACTGAGCAACCTTGATAGCGGAAGATAAATCTGCTCCACCTCATGCAAGTCCACCGTCTCGCCCAAACCACGCAGCTGCTTTAGCTCATCCTCAGTCAATGTGAGCTCAACGCCTTTACGCAAATTCGACCATTCAGATGCCGAAAAGCTACGATAGGGCGATAGTTTATTTAGAGGCTGGTTCATAATGACAACTTCATAAAATTAAAACGATAGAATTTGAACTGGTTTAGTTTTACGACGAACGCGACGCTTTTTCCGCGAGGCCCGACTGAGCTTCACGGGACCGCAATTCGGCAAACACACTGTCGAGGGTTACGCCTCGAGAAACTAATAAAACGAGTAAATGATAAAGTAGATCCGCGGCCTCTTTGGTCAGAGCCTCGGGCGTTTCTTGTATGGCAGCAATCAACGTTTCAGTTGCTTCTTCGCTAAGTTTTCTTCCCGCCAAAACCGGGCCGCCAGCTAGCAGACGGGCACTATAGCTTTCATCCGAAGAGGCATCTTTGCGATCTAAAATACGCTCGTATAATTGGCTCAATATATCTTCTGCCATTTGTATACTCCTGCTTAGCCCATCGTTAATTGCGAGACACTCGCGCTATATTTTCAAGTTGAATATAAGCTTTTCCGTCCAATATGGAAGATCTAATGAGCGATCCAATATTCACCGATAACTAGAGACGAACGGCAATGCCAGAATCTTGCATAGCCAATTTCGCTTCCTCAATTGTAATCTCTCCAAAATGAAACACGGAGGCAGCCAAAACCGCACTGGCATGGCCCTCAACAACACCAGCGGCGAAATGTTCCTTACTGCCAATACCACCAGAGGCAATGACGGGAACAGATACAGCATCCGAGACCGCGCGTGTTAACGCTAGGTCAAAGCCAGACTTCGTTCCGTCGCGATCCATAGACGTTAAAAGTATTTCACCAGCGCCACGCCGCACCATATCTTTGGCAAACTCAATTACATCAATGCCCGTTGCCTCGCGCCCGCCATGGGTAAATATTTCCCAACGTGGATCTGCGTCCGGATCTGAAACACGTTTTGCATCAATCGCCACAACAATACATTGATTGCCAAATTTTTTCGCGGCTTCACCGACGACCTCAGGAGTTTTAACGGCAGCGGTATTAAATGAAACCTTATCCGCGCCCGCGAGTAGCAACGTTCTCACGTCCTCTACCGTGCGCACGCCACCGCCAACCGTCAACGGCATAAAACATTGTTCAGCTGTCCGAGTAACGACATCAATCAACGTTCCACGGTTTTCGTGCGACGCACTGATATCCAAAAAACACAATTCATCGGCGCCTGCCGCATCATAGGCTCGCGCTGCTTCGACGGGATCTCCGGCATCTTGTAAATCGACAAAGTTGACGCCCTTAACAACGCGGCCTTCATGGACATCGAGACAAGGAATGACGCGCACTTTTAACATTACCTAACTCCCGTCAGAGCCAGAACTTCTTCAGCTTTCAATCGCCCGTCATAAAGAGCGCGACCCGATATTGCACCGCCGATACCATCCTCGGAATGTTTGAGCAGCTCACGCACATCATCGATATCCTTCAAACCGCCCGAGGCAATAACCGGAATAGAAATAGACTGAGCCAGTTTAGATGTGGCTTCAACGTTAACGCCAGTCATAAGCCCATCTCTGTCAATGTCGGTAAAAATAATTGCGGCCACGCCACAGTCTTCAAATTGTTTTGCGAGCTCGACGGCTTCAAGCGTGCTCTCCTCAGCCCAACCAGCAACAGCAACGCGGCCGCCTCGCGCATCAATTCCAACTGCAATCTGACCAGGGAATAATGTGCACGCTTGCTTCACCAGCTGAGGATCGCGAACGGCTATCGTACCGAGTATAACGCGGTCAATTCCAGTCGACAGCCATTTTTCAATTGTAGCGATATCGCGAATGCCACCGCCCAGTTGTTTGATGGCTGGGCTAGCTTTAACAATTTCACTGACCGCATGCACATTGACCGGGCTGCCAGCAAAGGCGCCATCCAAGTCAACAATATGCAAATGGCTAAAACCTTGAGCCGAGAATTGCGCAGCTTGATCGGCAGGATCATCATTAAACGTTGTTGCGCGTTCCATGTCTCCTTGCTCGAGGCGGACGCATCGGCCTTGTTTCAAATCAATTGCTGGAAAGATAATCATGGCTTCCACCTCAAAAAGTTTTCTATCAAACGTAAACCAGCTTGCTGACTTTTTTCGGGGTGAAACTGCGTACCCACAATATTATCTCGGCCGACGACGGCGGCAAAATCGTGACCATAATTAACTTCGGATAAGACATGTCCCGTATTTTGCAGGCGGGCCGCATAGCTATGAACGAAATACATATGCGCCGTCTCTACAGTGTTGAGCAAAGGGTGCGGTTTTGAACTTTGTAAATTATTCCAACCCATGTGGGGAACCTTCAACCTTTCGGTCGGCTGGCTCGATGAACCGTCATCGCCGGAATGGTCGGCCGGTGTAAT